>SXGQ01564569.1_pt1 | contig 18597 bp, 12 predicted proteins | sample 3178371 | NCBI WGS metagenome assembly SXGQ01 (sample SAMN11356859, study PRJNA531348) | freshwater metagenome | isolation source: freshwater sample F1-20 | place: China: Fuxian Lake, Yuxi | collected 2017-12-25 | reverse complement strand
CTCGCGGAGATGGGCGTTGCCACAGGCAACGGGGCGGCAGCCCTGAGCGAAGCGAACCACTCCCTCCCTCTCCGCCAGTTAGAACCGGCTCGATAGACTTACCTCACCATGAAAGTCCATCGGACCCTTTCCGCCCCCGAGGGATGAGAACCCTTGGGTTCGACGGAGCGAGGCTTGCCTCGCGGAGATGGGCGTTGCCACAGGCAACGGGGCGGCAGCCCTGAGCGAAGCGAACCAATCCCTCCCTCTCCGCCAGCTGGATTTAGAGTCCATAGACGCGCGGGTCGTCCGTAATTCTACCCAAAGGTAGGGCTGACCGTCCCCGGTCGGCCGCGGACCAGCAGGGACGCTGGTCCCTACCGGCGCGAACGAGGTTCGCGAGCGGTTAGGGGATGGCGGTTGGCGGTTAGGCACGCGGGAAAGGCAGGCACGGCCGTCGACATGGGGTCTGGCTTCGCCTCGCGCAGCGATGGCGTGCCTGACCTCATGTCGGCTCTCGCAGAGCCCGGACCAGCAGGGACGCTGGTCCCTACCTCGATGCAGCCCCATCAGTGCTCCGCACTCAGTACTCCGACTCTGCCCCACCCCCCTCCCTCACTTCGCCTTCTCGAAGGGCTTCTCGATGGGCACGATTACCGGGGCGATGACGGACTTCCAGACAGCATAGCCGGCCGGGACCATGTGGATGTCGTCAGGCTTGAACAGTTCCTCCCGCGGCTGGCCATCGGCGCCCAGGAGCGGGGTGGTCGTGTCGATGAACTTCATCCAAGGCTGCGAGGCGCATTCGGCCCGGAGCAGCTCGTTGACCTGCTTCAGCTCGGCGAACTTCTCGAACCGCTTGCCGGGACTTGGCACGACGCCGAGCACGTACAGCCGCGCCTCGGGCAAGGCGGCGTGCAGCTTGCGATGGAGCCGCTGGAAACTGGCGAGCACGGTCGACGGCTGGGTGCCGGCGTTGATGTCATTGCTGCCCTCGTAGAGGATCACGGCGCGCGGTTTGAAGGCGATCGCGAGGTTATCGATGAAGTACTCCTCGGCCTGCGTCATGCGGCTGCCCCCGATGCCGTAATTGTGGACGGTGAGGGGGGCGAGGTCCGCCCGCACGCTCTTCCAGAACTGCATGTGCGAGCTGCCGATGCAGATGACCGCACCCGGCGCGGGCGGATCCTTCTGCGCGGCGGCCAGCGTCTTCTGGTACAACGCCAGGACCTTAGCGGCGGAAGATTTATCGGTCAGCGGCTCCTCCGCGGCAAGGATACCTAAGACCGAAAGACCGAGGGCTAGCAGGGCACGGCAAAGCATGGCGCTCACTTGGCCTCCTTTGCCTTCTTACCCTTCTTCTTCTCGTTGCCGGCGCTGCGACCCGAGCCGTCGCCCGACTCGTCCTTATGACCGGCGGCGGGATTCAAGCTCGCTAGGGCGGCGGCCAGACGCTCGCGGGCGGCCAAGGCGGCCGGATCCTTGGTGTCGGCCGCGACGGCCAGCTCCTTGAACGGGGCATCCTTCATGTCGTACAAAGTGCCGGCCTGGTCGAGCTTCCAGCCCGCCTCGCGGACATAGTAATTGTTGCTCAACTGGCAATAAGCCCAGGTCCGCGGCGACGTATCGGCACCCTTGAGCTGGGAGACGAGGCTGCGACCATCGATCACGCGGCCGGTGGGCAGCGGCGCCCCGGCAAGCTCCGCGAACGTCGGCAGGAGGTCGCTCGCGTCGGCGACGTTGGGGTTGACCTTGCCGGCTGGGGTGACGCCGGGCCAGGTGGCGAAGAACGGCACGAGGCCGCCGCCTTCCTTCATGGAACCCTTCTCGCCCTCGATCCGGCGGCCGCCGATGGTCGCGTCGGGGGCGTTCGGCTTGGCGCTCCCGTTATCGCCCATGAAGACGACGAGGGTGTTCTCGCGCAACTTGAGGCGGTCGAGCTCGGCCATCAGTTTGCCGACCAGCTTATCCATATAGCCGATATTGTCCGCATAATGACGCTTCCGCCGGGCCTCCTCGGTCTCGCCTTTCGGCGCGGGCGCGCTGTCCGGCGTCGGCAGGATCTCACCGTGCACGTGCGACATCGAGTAATAGAGGAAGAACGATCCGTGGCGATGAGCCTCCAGCCAGGCCGTCGCGTCCTTGTGCAGCAGATCCGGGATATAGTCGTCGTCCTTCACCTTGATGGTCTTGCCGTCGATGACATAGCTGTCGGGGTCGCCGCGCACCTGCCCGCCCGCGGACATCGGCTTGGCGACCTTGCTGTTCCAGTACATGCCGCTCCCCTTGAAATGGAAGTCATGGTCGAAACCCCACTCGGCCGGATCGCCCGAAGGCGAAAGCTGGCCCCACTTGCCGATCATGGCCGTGGCATACCCCGCTTGCTTGAGCACCGTGGGGATCATCCGTTCGGCCCTCTCGCCGGTGCGGACGACGGTCTTGCAGGCATCCTGGCTGACGGCACCGGTCCGGAAAGCGTAGCGGCCGGTGAGGATCAGCGCGCGCGACGGGCCGCACAGCGGGGCGGTGTAGAAACGGGTGAAACGCACGCCGGCCTTGGCCAAAGCGTCGATGTGCGGGGTCTGGTAGCGGTCGGAACCATTGCAACCAAGCTCGGCGAAGCCCAGGTCATCGGCGAGGATGAAGAGGATGTTCGGCTTCGTCGCCGGCGCGGACCCGAGCGCGGAGCCTAGAGCAAGCCAAGCGAGGAACAACAGGAGGCGGCGGGCTTTCATGAAGAGGCGATTGGGGATAAGGAGGGGCTTCGGCGATTCAACCCCTCAAACCTCCGAATAATGCGGAGAAAATAACCTGATCATCAATAACCGCTCGCCACCCCTCCGGACCGGGGCCCAAATGGGCCTATGACCCGTCCGGCCGACCCCGCCGCCCCTCGCCGTCTCCCCTCGGGACTCGCTTCGATCCTGCTGGTGCTGGTCGCCCTCTCGGCTGGCGCCGAGGTTTCGCTACCGGGCATCGCCCAGGCCAACCTCGAGGCCGCCGCCAAGGGTCGCTTGCTGCTGGAGGAACTGAATTGCGTGGCGTGCCACCGGGCCCCGGAAGGGACCCTCACCGCCGCGAAGCAGGCCCCGCGCCTCGCCGACGTGGCGAACCGGCTGAATCCGGGCTACCTGGCGAAGTTCATCCTCGACCCGCACGCGACGAAGCCGGGCACGACCTGCCCGAACGCGCTTCGGACCGTCTCTGGCTCCGCGGAGAACCAGGCGCCAGCTGAGCGCGCGGACATCGCCGAGGAACTCGCCCAGTTCCTCCGGTCGACCCGACCCTCCCGCTTCGCCCCGGAAGCGCCCGACGCCGTGGCCGCCGCCCAAGGCGAGAAACTCTTCCATGCCCGGGGCTGCGCGGCCTGCCACTCCCCGCGCGACGCCCAAGGTCGCGAGACGCTGGCGGCGAAATCGGTCCCGCTCGGCGCGCTTGAAGGCAAATACAGCCTGCGCAGCTTGGTCGACTTCCTCCGCCAGCCGCACGTGAGCCGCCCGGCGCTGCGTATGCCCGACCTGCGCCTGCCGGCCCGCGAACTGGAATGCATCGCCCACTACCTGTTGCGCGACACCGTCGTGCCTGGGCAACTCCACTTCACGATGTATCGCGGCCAGGTCTGGGAAGGCATCGGCCATGAGGCGGTCGAGCCGGAGCGCGCCGGGCTGACGGCGGACTTCGCGCTGGCGAGCCTCGGACGCGTCCACCACCACATGGCGGTGCGCTTCGAAGGCTGGATCAACGTCCCGTCGGCCGGCGAGCATACGTTCTTCCTCAAGGCCAACGGGGCCACGCTGACGGTGGACGGCAAGGAAGTCCTCGCGCTGACGCCGAAGGACCGCCGCGGTCCGCAGGCGGCCGAAGGCAAGGCCACGCTGGCCGCCGGCTGGCGTAAACTGCGCCTGGACTACTACCACACCGGCCGGGAGCCTTCCCTGACATTCGAGCTCTCCGGCCCGGGTGTCCCGCGCGGCCCCATCCCGGGGTCGATGCTCTCCATCTCCGATCGGCCCATCGCGCCGTTACAAGCGCCCACGCTCGACCCGGCGAAGGCGGAGCGTGGACGCGCACGTTTCGGCCAGGCCTGCGCCAGCTGCCACGACGACCTCGGTGTGCGCTCGCGGGAAGATAGGCCGCTGACCAAACTTGACCTGACGGGCGGCTGCCTGAACGCCGATGGTCTGTCCGGCGTCCGCTACGACCTCTCGGCCGAGCAACGCGGCTGGATCGTCGCGGCGCTGCGCGCCGACCTCGCCGCGAAGGCCTCGCCCGAGGCGACCCTCCATGGCGAGCTCGCCCGCCTTAACTGCCTCGCCTGCCACGAGCGCCGTGGCCTCGGCGGGATCCCGCCGGAGCGCAACGCCCTCTTCAGCGGCACCGCGCCGGCCCTCGGCGACCAGGGCCGCCTGCCTCCGCCCCTGTCGGACGTCGGGGCCAAGCTGACACCGGCCGGCCTGGAGGCCGTGCTGCTCCAAGGCCATCGCCAGCGTCCTTACGTCGACGCGGCGATGCCGCAGTTTGGCGAGGCGAATATTCGCCGGCTGATCGGACTCTTCGCCGAGGTGGATCACCTGGAAACGGTGCAGCTGCCGCCGCTCGCGAACCTTCAGGAATCCCGGAACGCGGGCTACGAGATGGTGGGCGAGAAGGGCTTCAGCTGCATCGCTTGCCATGATTTCAACGGGCAGAAATCCGCGGGGGCCGGGGCGCTCGACCTCGTGAACCTGACCCAGCGCATCCAGAAGAACTGGTTCCACCTTTACATGCGCGCCCCGCAACGCTTCCACCCGGGCATCATCATGCCGAGCTACTGGCCGGGCGGAAAATCGCTCCGATCCGATGTGCTGGGGGGCGATACGGACCAGCAGATCGAGGCCCTCTGGCGCTACCTCGAGACCGGCAAGCAGGCCCGGAACCCCGTCGGCCTCTCCCGCCAGTCCAAGGAGCTGCGCGTGACGGACGTCGCCGAGATCGCCCGCGGCCGCAGCAGCATCGGTTACCGCGGCCTCGCCGTGGGCTACCCGGGCCGCGTCAGCCTGGCGTTCGACACCGAGGAGATGGCGCTGCGCCAGCTGTGGAAGGGCGAGTTCGTCAACGTCGACCTGGGCTCCTTCCAGCCGCGCGCGCTCGACACGATGGCGTCGCTCCCCGCGGGCGTCCCTTTCCATCGCCTGAAGTCGCTGGACGACAACTGGCCGGCGAAAGGCAAGACCACCTTCGGCTTCCCGCAGAACCTCGGCTACCAGTTCCGCGGCTACGACCTGGACGCGGCGCGGCGCCCGACCTTCCGCTACGAGTACGGCGAAGTAAAGGTGGATGACCGCTTCGAAGACCGGGTCGATGACGCGGGCGCGGCCTACTTCCGCCGGACCATCCGGCTCACGGTGCCCGCCGGCACGGCGCCCTTCCACTTCCGCGTCGCGGCCGGCACCAAGGTCGCGGCCACCGGCCCGCAGGCCTACGCGGCCGATAAATTACGGATCCGGCTGATCGCGACGCCCGCGGCGGTCCTGCGCGAAGGCGAGTTGCTGATCCCGCTCACGCTGCCCGCCGGCACCACCACCCTCACCCTCGACTACCAATGGTAAAGCGCCGACTCTGGCTGGCCCTGACGGCCTTCGTCCTGACCTCCGCACTCCCCGCCGAGGACCTCGGCGCGATGTGGGGCACCGCCGCCGCCGAGGCGAAATACTACCCGGTGGTGGACATCCCGATCCCGTCCACGGTGCCGATGCGTCCGGGGGGCCTCGAGGTTCTCCCGGATGGCCGACTCGCCGTCGGCACGCGCCGCGGAGACATCTATTTCGTGACCGGGGCCTTCGCGACGCCCCCGAAGCCGGCGTTCCAACTGTTCGCGACGGGGCAGGACGAGATCTTCTCCCTCGCTTGGCGCGATGGCGCGATGATCTCGACCTCCTTCGGCGAAGTGACGCGCATCCGCGACCTCGATGGCGACGGCGTGGCGGATCGCTACGAGACGCTCTCGAACAACTGGGGCTACGCCGAAGGTCATGAGTTCGCCTTCGCGTCCAAGCCGGACCCGGAAGGCAACGTGTGGGTCGCCCTCGGCCTGAGCGGGTCCTACGAATCGCACAACCTCTTCCGTGGCTGGGCGGTGAAGGTCACGCCCGACGGCCGGATGATCCCGGTGTGCAGCGGCCTGCGCAGCCCCGGCGGCGTCGCCGCCAACGCGCAAGGGGCGATGTTCGTCATCGAGAGCCAAGGCCCGTGGAACGGCAGCTGCTCCCTCAAGCACCTCAAGCCCGGCGGTTTCCTCGGACATCCCGCGAGCTACAACTGGTATCCCTACACGGCCGACCTCAAGGCGCCGACCAAGCCCAACAGCCAGTCCCGCCTGCACGTCGAGCGCGCGCGCGTCCCCGAGCTCGTCCCGCCGGCGGTGCGCTTCCCCTACATCAAGATGGGTCGCTCGATCTCGGGCTTCCGGCTGGATGACACCGGCGGCAAGTTCGGGCCGTTCGCCGGGCAGTTCTTCCTCGGCGATTATACGCTGAGCATCCTCCTGCGGGCCACGACCGAGCAGGTGAACGGCGTCTGGCAGGGCGCGTGCTACCCCTTCCGCGAAGGGCTCGCCACCGGCCTGATGAACGTGCAGTTCGCGCCCCAGGGTCAGCTGGTCGTCGGCGGTTTCACGACCAACGCGCAATGGCCCGTCCGCGGGACCGCGCCCTTCGCGCTCCAGCGGATCGACTGGAGCGGGCTCACGCCCTTCGAGGTCAAGGAGATCAACATCCGGCCCGACGGTTTCCTCGTCACCTTCACGCTGCCGGTCGACCCCGCGGTCGCGGCCGATCCGGCGAACTACGCGGTCTCGACCTACACCCACGTCTACCAGGCCGGCTACGGCAGCCCCGAGGTCGACCAGACCGAGCCGCGCGTGCTCAAGGCGGAGCCCTCCGCCGACGGTCTCTCCGTGCGCCTGACGCTGGCGAAACTCGAGGTCGGCCACATCCATGATTTTGACTTCGCCAAGGTGCGCGGCCGCGATGGCGCGCCGCTCCTGCACACGAAGGCCTACTACACGGTCAACGAGATCCCGGCCAAGTAACCCCCTGCCATGCTCCCGCGCTGCCTCGCCCTCCTCCCCCTGCTCGCGCTCACGGCCTGCGCCCACCCGGTGCCCGAGAACCCGCAATGGCTCACCTACGCGGGCGGCGAGGGCCCGGGCAAGGGCAAGCACATCGTGCTCATCGCGGCCGACCAGGAATACCGCAGCGAACAGTCGATGCCGATGCTGGCCAAGGTGCTCAGCACGCATCACGGCTTCGACTGCACGGTGCTTTTCGCGGTGAACGAGCAGGGGCTGGTCGACCCGACCATGCCGGTCTACCCGGAGAAAGGTAAGGAGAAGGAATTCAAGACGCACCACATCCCCGGTCTCGAGCACCTCGCCTCCGCCGACCAGGTCATCTTCTTCTGCCGGCTGCTGACCCTGCCGATGTCCGAGCGCGAGCTGATCGTGAAGTACGTCGACTCCGGCAAGCCGTTCATCGCCCTGCGCACCGCCAACCATGGCTTCCACGGCGCCCTGCCCTACAAGCTCGCCGGCAAGCAGGTGAACTGGGGCGAGGACGTGCTCGGCGGAAGCTTCCGCGGACACCATGGCCGCTACCACGCCGACTCGACCCGGGGGATCTTCGTCGAGGCCCAGAAAGATCACCCGATCCTCCGCGGGGTGACCGATGTCTGGGGCAACTCCGACGTGTACCGCACCTACAAGGAAGGCGGTAGCCTGCCGGCCGGTTGCACGGCGCTCGTGTGGGGTCAGCCGCTGATGGGCCGCAAGCCCGACGACGCCCCGAACCCGAAGCTGGAGGCCCTGCCGGTCGCGTGGTTCAAGACCTGGCGGACGAGCACGGGCCGCGAAGCGCGGGTCTTCCAATGCACGATGGGTAGCGGCGACGACTTCCGGAGCGCCGGCCTGCGCCGGCTGGTGATCAACGCGGCCTACTGGGGCATGGAGATGGAGCCGGCGATCACGCCGACCCGCTCGGTCGAGACCGTCGGCCCCTACGACCCGCTCGCGACCGGCTTCGACTACCGGCGCCTCGGCATCACGCCCAAGCCGGTCTCGGCTTACCGCTGAGCCGGCGGCGGCCGACCCGGGCTTGCACGCGCAGGCCACCGGCTCATAGTGGGCCGGTCATGGCGCCTCCGAACCCGCTCGAACTGCTCAAGCAAGCCCTCGCCACCGCGGCGACCGGCGACGTGGCCGCGACGAAGGCCGACTTCGACAAGGCGATGAAGGCCGCCGAGTTCGGCGATGGCGGCACTCTCGACCACGTGATGCACGCCTACGCGACCTACCTGCGCGCGCAACGGGAGTTCCCGAAGGCGATCCAGCTGCAACGGATGCGGCTGGACATGCGCCGCCTCGCGGGACGCGACCGACCCGGCCTGATCGTCGACGCGCTGCTGGACCTCGCGATCACCTTGCGCGGCGCCGGCGAGAACCTCGAGGCGGAGGCGCTGTTGCACGAGGCGATCGGCCTCGCCGAGTCGGCCCCGATGCCGGGCGCCCTGCTGGCCAACGCGCTCACCTACCTGAGCCTGCATCACCTCGAGCGTAAGGAGTTCGCCAAGGAGCTCGCCCTGCTCGAACGCGCGGTGAAGGCGCGCGAAGCCGACGCCGACTGTCCGCCCGGGGAACTCGCGATGGCCCGCGACCACGCCGCCAAGGCCTGTCTGCGGACCAAGGATTTCGCCCGCGCCCGCGTGCTGCTGGCGCAGGCCTTGCCGGTGCTGGAAACCGTGCCGCAGCTCGCCGGCGACCCCAACATCCCACAAGGCTGGCTGGCCTTGGCAACGCTCTGCGCCGAACAAGGTGACCTGCCCGCGGCCTCCCGGCATGCGCGTCAGGCCTTCGAGCGCGCCCGTACGCTGGCCGGCAAGCTGCCGCAGACCCCCCAGGAGTTCCATGCGTTCGTCCTGCAGACGGCCCATCAGGCCGCGACTTACGCCGCGATGGAAAAGCGCTCCGATGATGCCGCCCGCCTCACCTGGGAAGCGCACGAATACGCCAAGGCGAACTTCGCCGGCAACCCCCTGCCCGCCCTGGAGACGCTGCAGATCCACCTCAACTTCATCATCGGGGCAGGCGAATTTGCCAAGGCCGAGCCGCTGATGCGCCAGGTGGTGGCGGGCAAGATGATGCTGCTCGGCGAGAACCACGTCGACCTCAGCGCGCCGTTCAACAACCTCGGCTACGTGCTGATGAACCTCGGCAAGGACGCCGAGGCCGAGAACTGCTTCCGCAAGTCCTGGGCCGCCAGCGCGCAGGCCCCCGCCGCCGAGCAAAATGGTCACGCGCGCAAGAACCTCGGATTGCTTTATCAGAAACAGGGCAAGACCGCCGAGGCCGCCACCGAGTTCCAGGCGGCCCTTGCCGTGCTCGAGCCTCAGCTCGGCGCGGAACATCCCGTGGTGAAGATGGTGAGGGCGGGAGCGGCCAGCTCCCGCTAGCTGGCCGGCGGGCAAGTGGGCCGGTGGACAAGGGATATTGCGTTTGCCTCTAGATAGGGACCAGCGTCCCTGCTGGTCCGCCGAAGGCCCGATCGACACGCGGCCGACCGGGACGGTCGGCCCTACCTAATGCCATTCCTTCCCCTGACCCTGTCCCTGACCCTATAGCATCTTGCCTGTCCCTTGCCCACGTGCCCACATGCCAGCCGGCCAGCTCAAACTCGCTTCGCCCTAAAACAGCCCTTCGCATGCTCGTCATACACGCCGACGGCCTGGAGCAGGGCGTGGATGATGGTGGGGCCGACGAATTTCATGCCGCGCTTCTTGAGTTCTTTGGAGATGGCGACGGCTTCCGGCGAGACGCCGAGCGCGGCCGCCGAGCGTCGCACGAAGGGACGGCCGCCGACGAAGGACCAGAGCCAACGGGCGAAACTTCCGTGCTCCGCGGCGAGCGCGAGGACCGCGCGGGCGTTGGGCACGACGGACGCGAGCTTGCCGCGATGACGGATGAGGCCCGGGTCCCGCATCCAGACCTCGACCTGCGCCGGCCGGAAGCGCGCGACCTTCCGGGGGTCGAAGTTGGCGAAGACCCGGCGGTAACGCTCGCGCTTACGGAGCACCGTGAGCCAAGCCAGGCCGGCCTGCGCGCCCTCGAGGGTCAGCTGCTCGAACAGCAACCGGTCATCGTGGACGGGCACGCCCCACTCGTCGTCGTGGTACGCCACGTAGAGCGGGTCATCCCCGCACCAGGCGCAGCGTTGACGGACCTTGGCCACCTCAACCCTTGGTCGAAAGACCGCGGAGCCAGGTGATCCAGCCCGCCGGAAGCCCGCGGGCCAGGGCGCCGCGGACGATCTTGTCGTGGTAGGTCTTGGAAGGCAGGTGCGGGCCGGTCGGATCCACGACGCGGAAAGCCTGGCAATCGAGCGGACAATCCTCGACGCCCGCCTCATGCACCGTGACCTTGATCCGCTTGTAGGCCGTGCCCTCCGCTTCGCCGAGGCGCTGCCAATCGTCCGCCGTCAATTCGTAGACCGCGCCCCAGACGCCGCTCGCGCCCTCGTCATCGATGATGTCGGCCGAACCGCCCCCCCAGGTCGTGCTCGGGTGCGTGAAAGCCATGCGGTGCTTCGGCAGGAAAGCCTTGCCGCGGTACTGCGACCCCGGACAGCGCCGCTCCATCTGGGAGGCGTCGAGGTTGGAACCGTAGGCGAAGTAGAACCGACTCATGGAAAAGAATAGTCTGGGCGGGCGACGGAGGAAAAGCAAGGGGCTGAAGCGAGCTTCGCTGGCGAGGGCGCGGGCCAGGGCGTGGGCTAGGGTCAGGAGAGGCAGATACTAGCTGGCACGCTGGCAAGTGGGCACGTGGGCAAGGGTGAGACAAGATGTGGTAGGGGCAGGGTCAGGATCAGGGGAAGGGAAAGGAAATTAGGTAGGGCCGACCGTCCCGGTCGGCCGTGGGTTTATCGGGTCTGCGGCGGACCAGCAGGGACGCTGGTCCCTACCGGCGCGAGCGGGGCTCGCAAGGGGTTGGGGGATGGCGGTTAGCGGTTAGGTCGAGGAGGGCAATCGCTAGGGCAGCACGCGGTGCTGCCCCTACCTTGCACGCCTACCAACTCATTCACTGATACATCGATTACTTCCTTCCCCCTTTCACTGCCCCTGTCCCTGTCCCTAGCTGCCTCGCAACGTCTTTCGAACCCGGCCCACGCCCTAGCCTCTCCCCAGGCCCTCCTTAGTCGGAACCTTCCCCCTCAAAAACACTCCAATACGGTGGACAAGGGGACGGGGCTGGCTCAAATCGAGAAAGCCCCACCCCGGGTCCTCCCCCTTTACCCTACCTCCTATGACGACCCCCCGTAACCTGCTCACCCTCGGCGCCCTGGCGCTGTCGGTCTTCACCGGTTTCGCCGCTGACGCCCCCAAGAAGGCGGAGGCCAAGAAGCCCGAGGCCAAGAAGGCCGCCAAGCCGACCGGAAAATACATGGACATGGACTACGGTCGCTTCCTGAGCGCCTCCATCGACAACGCGCTCGGCAAGAATCCTTTCGAGAACAAGGGCTGCGCCGCCAACAAGGCCGTCCTGGTGAACCTCGGCAAGGAGGACGCCGGCTTCGCTTTCGACACCGAGACCCTGCGCGGCGCCGGCCTCTGGTCCGGCGGCTGGTTCAAGCGCAAGGGCGTGACCTTCGACGGCGCGCACGGCCCGAACCCCGCCCCCGCCGAGGGTGCCGACCTCTACGTCGAGACCAACCCCGGCCCGGGATGGAGCCAGAACGGCAGCTTCGCGGACCCCCGCAAGCTCCCCGTCGGCCCCGCCGGCGTCATGTCGCCGATCCCGCTGGGCCCCCTGCCCCGCGAGCACTCCAAGTACCTCGGCCTCTACCTCTCCGGCGATCGCGTCACCTTCGCCTACACCGTCGGCGGGGCCAGCCTGCTGGAAAGCGCCGAGCTCGAGACCATCGACGGCGTCAAGGTCCTCAGCCGCTCCTTCACGGTCGTCTCCGGTGACCTCGCCGAATCCGTCCGTCTCGCGAACCTGCCCTACGGCGGTTCCATGAAGGCCGAAGGTCTCACCGCCGCGCTCACGCTCTCCAAGGGCAAGCCCGGCGACGAACTGCCCACCGCGGTCGCCGTCCACGGCGTCACCGGCGCGCTCTCGACCGAAGGCGACGTGCTCACGCTGAAACTCGGCAAGGTCGCCGCCGGCACGAGCTTCAAGGTCTCCTTCGCCCACGGCGGCAAGGACGCCGGGACCCTCGCCAAGGCCGCCGCGGCCGTCGCCAAGCCCACCGATCTGCGCGCCTTCACCAAGGGCGGCGCGTCGCACTGGAAGGAAGAAGTCGTGACCGAAGGCGTGCTCGGCGAGGTCGACCAGGCCAAGCAGGCCGACGCGGTCAAGGAACAGCTCGCCAAGGCCACCGACGCCAACAAGAAGGCCGCGCTGCAGGACAAGCTGGCCGAGATCCTCAACGCCCCCTACCTCGTCGACAACGTCACCGTCCCCGAGACCAACCCCTACAAGGCCTGGATCCGCGTCGGCGCCCTCGCGTTCTTCAAGGACGGCCGCATCGCCTTCTCGACCTGGAGCGGCGACGTGTGGATCGGCAAGGTCGCCGACGCCAACCTCTCCAAGATCACCTGGCGTCGCCACGCGACCGGCATCTTCCACGCCCTCGGCCTGACGGTCGTCAACGAGGAGCTCTACGTCCTCGGTCGCGACCAGATCACCCGCCTCAAGGACCTCGACGGCGACGGCGAGGCCGACTTCTACGAGAACTTCAATAACGACGTCCAGGTCACCTCGAACTTCCACGAGTTCACCTTCGACCTGCAGACAGACAGCCAGGGCAACTTCTACTTCCTCAAGGGTGGCCCCGTGAATCCGGGTGGCCGCGGCTGGGGTCCGCTCAGCGACCACCACGGCTGCATCTTCAAGGTGTCGGCCGACGGCAAGAAGTTCGAGGTGTACGCCACCGGCATCCGCGCCCCGAACGGCATGGGCGTCGGCCCCAACGGCGAGATCTCCAACGGCGACAACCAGGGTACCTGGGTGCCGGCCGACTACATCCACCTCTCCAAGCCGGGTGAGTTCATCGAGGTCCCCGACCTCTCCCACCAGACGCCCGCGCCCACGAAGTACTCCCCGCACCTGTGCTGGCTCCCGTACGACGTGGACAACTCCAACGGCGGCCAGACCTGGGTGACCAGCAAGCAGTGGGGTCCGTTCGAGGGCCGCATGCTCTACCTCTCCTACGGCAAGTCCTCGCTCTTCGGCGTCCTCCAGGAACGAGTGGGCGATGTGGCCCAGGGCGGCGTGGTCAAGTTCCCGCTGAAGTTCACCACCGGCCAGATGCGCGGCCGCTTCAGCCCGGTCGACGGCCAGCTCTACACCTCCGGCCTCAAGGGCTGGCAGACCAACGGCGTCAAGGACGGCGCCATCCACCGCGTCCGCTACACCGGCAAGTCCGTGACCATGCAGGAGACGCTCCACGTCACCACGCAGGGTATCACCATCGGCTTCACCGGCGCCCTCGACCCGAAGTCCGCCGGCGACCTGCAGAACTACTCGATCGAGCAGTACAACTACCTGTACTCCGGCGCCTATGGCTCCGCCGACTACAAGGTCAGCAAGCCCGGCGAGAAAGGCACCGACCCCGTCGCGATCAAGTCCGTCAAGGTCTCCCCCGACGGCAAGACGGTCTTCCTCGAGGTGCCCGGCCTGAAGCCCGTCGAGCAGATGCGCATCAAGATGAACGTGAAGGCCGTCGACGGCACCCGCGTGCCCGACGAGATCTGCAACACGATCAATGTGGTGCCGGAGAAGCAGGGTTCGGACTACCGTAGTTTCGCCAAGTAAGCCGCCGCCCAGGCGTCCCCGCAGGCCCGGCACCCGCCGGGCCTGTTTGTTGGGAAAACGGGTGGTCGCGGTTAGCGGTTGGCGGATAGGATCAGGTGCGGGCGACTTGTGGACGTAAAAAGGCTCCAACCAAGGTTTCGGAAAACAGGCACCTCCGCCACCCCCAACCGCCAACCGCTAACCGCCACCCCCAACCGCTTTGCGATGCTTGCCATAGGCGGGGGAAGTGACGCAATGGATGGCGTAGTCCCGCGACCATGTCCCGCCTCCGCCCCCTGCTCCTCGCCCTGCTCCTCCTCACCGGCCTACGCGCCGCCGAGACGCAGGCCGGTCTCGCCGTGACCTTCACCGCCGCGGGCAAGTCCGACGTCCGTTCCGACCGCCTCCTCGCGCTCTACGTGCCCGCCGGCCAAGCCCCCACCCCTTTCCTCCCGGCGGGTCCGTTCATCGCCAAGTGGGAAGGTCGGATCCTCTCGCCGGTGCGCGGCACCTTCACCTTCGCGGCGGAGAACTCCGGCGGCTTCAAGCTCAGCCTCAACGGCCAGCCGCTGCTCGACGGCGCGACCCCGCGGACCGTCACCCTCAACCAGGGCGAGAACACGCTCGTCGCCGAGCTGCCGAGCGCTGCGCAGGGCGACACGTTCGTGCGCCTGACGTGGTCGTCGAAGGACTTCCTGCCCGAGCCGATCCCGCCGACGGTCCTCGCTCACACGCCCACGGAGACCGAACTCGCCGCGACGCGGGTCCGCGAGGGTCGCCGGCTCTTCGCGCAGCTGAACTGCGCCACCTGCCACGCCGACGCGCGGCTGCCGGCCAAGGGCGCGGGCCTGCCGGAGTTCGGGCACAACGCCCCGGTGCTGGCGGACCTCGGTAGCCGCTACAACCCGGACTTCCTCACGGAGTGGATCCATGACCCGCGCGCCGTGCGCCCGCATACCTGGATGCCCAAGGCCCTGACCGGACCCGACGCGGCGCAGCAGGCCGCCGACATCGCGGCGATGCTCACGCAGGGCGCGACCCCGCCCGCCGGCAAGCTCGACCCCGCCCTGGTCGCCCCCGGTGGCGCGCTCTTCGCGAACCTGGGTTGCATCGGCTGCCACCAGCGCCCCGATGCCGAGGCGGACGGTCGGCCCGAGACGCTGGACCGGATCCCGCTTGCGCACCTGACCGACAAATACCAGCTGCGCGTCGAAGCCCTGGCCGACTACCTGAAAGATCCGGCGAAGAACTTCCCGGCGACGCGCATGCCGAACTTCCGCCTGAGCGACGACGAGGCGCGGCAGCTCGCGACCTACCTGCTGGCCAACGGCCGGATGATCAAGCGACAGGCGCTGAAGGGCGACGCCACCCGCGGCGCCGCGCTGCTCGTGTCCGCCGGTTGCCTGAATTGCCACGCCGGCATGCCCGCCACGACGCAGCCGCCGCTGACCAAGGTCATGGCCGCCGGCGCCAAGGGTTGCCTCGCGCCCGACGGCGCCGCCCGCGCGTCCGCGCCTGACTTCGGCCTCGCGCCCACGCAGCGCGCCGCGCTCCTCGCCTTCCTCGCCACCGACCTCGCGTCGCTCAAGCAGGATACGCCGGCGGAGTTCGCCGAACGTCAGGTCGGCGACCTCAATTGCGTCGCCTGCCATAGCCGCGACGCCCGGGGTAGCGCCTGGTCGAAGGTCGACGGTGAATGCAAGAAACTGCGCGACGCCCTGCCGCCCAAGGAGCACGTCGAAGGCGAACCCGTGCCCGACGCCCCGATTCCCGCGATGACTTGGTTCGGCGAGAAACTGCAGACCGCCTGGATGGCCAAGTTCATCGCCGGACAGATCGAGGCCAAGCCCCGCCCCTGGCTGATCGGCCGCATGCCCGGCTTCGCGCCCCATCTGGCGAACGGCCTCGCCCTCGGCCTCGCGCATCAGCACGGGCTCCCCGCCCAGGAGCCCGCCGAGGCCGCGCCCAAGCCCGAGCTGACGGCGCTCGGTGAGAAGCTGATCGGCGTGGACGGCGGTTTCAACTGCGTCACCTGCCACGCGGTCGGCGACACGGCCGCGACGGCGGTCTTCGAGGCGCCGGCGATCAACTTCAAGGAAAGCGCCGAACGCCTGCGGCGCGGCTACTTCCTGCGCTGGGTGCTGGCGCCCACGCGCCTCGATCCGGAAACGAAGATGCCTAAGTATGCGGACGCCGAGGGCATGACGCAGCTGACGGACATCCTCGACGGCAAGGGCACCGAGCAGTTCGACGCCGTCCGCCAATACCTCCGCACGCTGCTGGACAAGTGACCTGAGCCCGCCTAGCGCGGCTGCGGTGAGGCGCGACCGGCCGGTTCCGTGAACTGCGCCCGTCGCAGCTGGCTCCAGGTCACGCCATTCTGGTAGAAGGACGCCGCCGCACGCAGTTCGGCGCAGGGACGCGCCTCCGGCCGCCCGGGGCCGGAGAGGCGCTGCGGGTTGAGCACACCGACCGGCAGACCGGAGAACTGCCGGGCCAACCGGATCGGCAAGGCCAGGTCGGGATTGCCGGTGACCACGATCGCCGCGTCGAAGCAGCCGAGCATCAGGTCGGAGAGCAGGTGGGCCGTCAGGTTCACGTCGCTCCCGCGCTCCTCGACCCGAAAGCCCTCGGCCCCCGGAAGCACCCGCCGACGAAACCTCCCTTCGATCAGGTAGAAGTTGGCGAGCGAGCGAAGCAGGGACCAGTAACGCCGCTGGGCCGCGACCTGTTCGGGCGTGAAATCGGTCCTCGACCAAGGAGTGGCGAAGAATTTGGCGCAGTGGATGCCGTTGTTCGGGAAAGCCTGCTCGACCAAAGCGACCGGGTTCAGCGTCGCCAGGTCGGTCCCGCGGAAAGCCGCATGGTGGAGGTGGTTGCCGTCGATGTAGAGCCAGGTACGCATGTCGTAAAAATGCAGGGGCGGCCCGTCACCAGGCCGCCCCGCGTCCGATTGATCGAAGCAACCGGAGAGGTATGGGAAGCAATTTGTTCGCCAAACCCTTGGTCACAAACCTTTTGAAATGGGGTGTTAACCCTAATCCGCGGGCTTTGTCTCAAACGATGACCGACCCCTCAACATGGTATTAAAACGACAAACCCACGACCAGGCGATCGCCGGCGGGAATGCGCGGGAAGTCGAAAGAACCTCGACTGTCCCCGCCTCGGCCTGCTTTGTTTGATGCACCCCAAGTCACCACCATGTCCCAACTCCATCGTCGCACCTTCATCAAGACCTCGGCCATGGCCGTCGCGGCCGCCGGCCTCAGCGCCCGCCTCCATGCGCAGGCCGCCGGCGCCAACGGCGACCTTCGCGTCGCCGTCGTCGGCTTCCGCAGCCGCGGCCAGGAACACATCAAGGAACTCAAGCGTATCAAGGGCGTCCGCATCGTCGCCCTCTGCGACGTCGACTCGCGTGTCGTCGCCAAGGGCCTGAAGGACAACCCGGGGGCCAAGGGCTACACCGACATGCGGAAGATGCTCGAGGACAAGGAAATCGACGCCGTCTCGATCGCTTCCCCGAACCACCAGCACGCGATCCAAGGCATCTGGACGCTGCAGGCCGGCAAGCACCTCTACGTCGAGAAGCCGCTTTCGCATAACATCTTCGAGGGCCAGCAGCTCGTCGCCGCCTCGCAGCACTTCTCCAAGCTCATCGTCCAGGCCGGCACGCAGAGCCGCTCCGGCGCGGGCATCCGCTCCGCCATCAAGGCCGTCCACGGCGGCGAATACGGCAAGGTGAAGGTCGCCCGCGCGATCTGCTACAAGCGCCGCAAGTCCATCGGCCCGGCCAAGAAGAACGCCCTGCCCGCCGAGATCGACAACGACCTCTGGCACGGCCCGGCCGACCTGCAGGAATCCATCCGCGGCAACGAATCCGACAAGGTCACCGAGGCCGCCAACAACGGCCCCGTGCACTACGATTGGCACTGGTTCTGGAACTACGGCGGCGGCGACCTGTGCAACCAGGCTATCCACGAGATCGATATCGCGCGCTGGTTCCTCGGCACCCATGAGGTCGCGACCGAGGTCGTGTCCGTCGGCGGCCGCTTCGGCTACGTCGACTGCGCCGAGACCCCCAACACCTTCATCTCGATCCACAACTACGCGGCCGCGCCGCTCATCACCGAGGTCTACGGCCTGACCTCCGACGGCAAGATGGACGGCCCCATGAACAAGTTCGGCAAGTTCGCCGAGCTCAACAAGGGGCAGAAGTCGGCCAAGTCCCCTGACATCGGCATCGTCGTCGAGTGCGAGAACGCCACCATCGTGGTGCCGGACTACAATTCGGCCCAGGTCTACGACAAGGACGGCAAGTTCGTGAAGTCGTTCGGCAAGACCGTCGACCAGGTCGACCTCACCGGCGGCGCCTCCGGCCACCACGCCAACTGGGTCGACGGCATCCGCAAGGGTTCCGCGGAGAACATCCACGCCCCGGTCCGCGAGTGTCACCTGTCCACCTCCCTCGTGCACTCCGCCAACGTCTCCTTCCGCCTCGGCGCGAAGAAGAACGCCGGCGAGATCAAGGAAGCCATCAAGGCGAGCAGCGGCCTGGCCGAAGCCTTCGGGCGCATGGCCGAGCACCTCGGCCGCAACGGCGTCAACCTGGACGAGAACAAGGCCGTGCTCGGTCTCCCGCTCACGCTTGACGCGAAGACGGAGCTCTTCACCGGCGCCAACGCCGAAGCCGCCAACCGCGATCTCGTGGCCAAGCGCGCCGGCCGCAAGGGCTTCGAGATCCCGACGACCTTCTAAGACCTCACCTCCCGGGGCGGGGCGGCCGCACGGCCGCCCCG
>SXGQ01078501.1_pt1 | contig 18602 bp, 7 predicted proteins | sample 3178371 | NCBI WGS metagenome assembly SXGQ01 (sample SAMN11356859, study PRJNA531348) | freshwater metagenome | isolation source: freshwater sample F1-20 | place: China: Fuxian Lake, Yuxi | collected 2017-12-25 | reverse complement strand
TGTCCCTTTTCGATGGTGAGATCGAGGCCCTTAAGAATGTCAGTGCCATTGCTGGCGATGCGTGCGTGAAGATTGCGGATTTCCAGACTCATATATTTGTAAAACGATTAGCGCTTTGATTTGGCGGCCTTCGCCGAGCATTTCGGGCAGGTGCCGCTGAATGAAACTTCGTGGTGCGAAATGTTGAATTCGCCCGGGAACTCCCAAACGTCTTCCGCGCGCTTGCGGCTTCGCAGCGGGAGATCGGTAACCGTGCCGCACGATTCGCAGAAAAAGTGAGCGTGCTCCTCGAGGTTCGGGCAATAGCGTGCTGGCTCGCGTTCGTGTGTTACGGTTTTCACGAGTCCGCATCCGGTGAGAGTGTCGAGGCAGTTGTAGACTGTAGCGAGAGAAATGGTGGGCACTTTTGCACGCACCCGTGTGAATACTTCCACTGCGGTGGGGTGGTCGCGCTCGCCCATGAGAACATCATACACGGCGCGCCGCTGGTCGGTCATTCGGAGACCCCGACCATGGATGGTCTCGTCGGCTTTTTGATTCTGATTTGCAGGCGTTGCCATGCGCCCTCTTTAGCGTGTGGCTATTCCTTATCAAGAATTATTCCAATTAAGATTCCGGATAAGAATGGAAATGCGGGAAGTGTGTGTCCGAGTGATAGACGCGGAGGTGCGCACGAATTCCGGAACGCAGCGCAGAAATGCCGGGAGCGTTGAGCTAAAGTAGCCCTGAGCGCTTGCGAATAATCCACTCGATTGTGAGCAGTCCCACAATCAGTGCAAACCACGGCCATTCCTGCCAGAGCACGGTATCGCGTTCCTCGACGCGTCCGTCGCTCAATCCCTTGAGCTTTGCGACGAGTTCGTCGCATTGTTCCTCGCGGAAATACTCGCCATTGCTCGCGGTGCTGATTTGACGCAGTAGGTCTTCGTTGACCGAAAGCAGGGTTTTCTCAGCGCTTTCGCGGGGCGCGACTTTGAACTGCGTGCGCGCCTTTAGCTGGCCCTCGGGAACGACAGCGCTCTCGACAGCCATTTCGTAATTACCCGGTTCGAGCGCGGCGGATTTGCCGCGGTACAGACCGCCGGGGTCGGGCGTGAGTGAAATGGACGCTACCTTCTGCCCGTCACGATAAAGGACCGCCGAGACGGCTGCGTCGCTGACCGGTTTTCCTTCGCCGTCGCGAAGCCGGACACGAAAATCCGCGGTCTCGCCGGGATTATAAGTCAATCGGCCGGCATCGAGCGCCACGAACTTGTCCCTCGCTGCGAAAGGCGGTTCAGCGACGAAGCTCGCAAGTTGGTTCCAGAACTTCACGTGGTATTGATCCGCGACCTCGTGCCGCCATCTCCATGAGTCGTCGAACGCATGGTAATACACGCGCCCGGCACCAAATGGACGAAGGATTGCAGCGGCCAGTTTGGAGGTGCCCGCCTCGGCTTCGATATATACCTCGGCACCGGGAAGGGGCTTCACGGACGAGACAAAGTGAGGCACCGGCAATTTCTGCCATGTATCAGCATTGGTCGCCGGGTCCTGCGTCATCGCAAAGGCACCGACACTGGCTGCGCGTTCGGTGAGCTTGAGCGCGGTAATTCCCGAGCGGACGCCTTCGCCGCTCCATTCGGCGGGGAAGACGGGAGCGAGCGGTGTGTCCCGGTATTCGCGCAGCAAATTGCGATCGCCGTCGATGATGAGCATCGCGCCGCCGCGCTTGCCGACGAAGTCCGCGAGCCAGCGCTGCTCTTCCTCGCGAAGGTGCTGTTTCGGCACTTCGCCGAATATCACCAGGTCGTATCCGTCGACGAGCTTCTGTTCGTTCGGTAGCGTGCCGGGTTTGTCTCCGCGGATGAAACCCTGTTCGCTCGTCGCGCCGGCGATGACCGCATTGACCTCCCATTTCTCATCCCGCTCGAAGAGGTTCTTCAAATAGCGTGTCTCCCAGCGTGACCGTCCATCGAGAATCAGGATGCGCCGCTTCTGCGTCACCGCGCGGAATCGAAGCGGGAGCGAGTTGTTCGCCGTTTCCCGGTCGCCTTCGAGGCCGCTGACTGTCGCTGTGAGTTCCATTGCAGCGCCCAGCACTTCGAAGCCCTGTGCCTGCTGTTTGAGCTTCGCATCGGCGATGTCCTTGATGGCGAAATCCACCGGAACTTTGCGGATGGCGCGGCCCTCGGTGACGAATTGCTTCTCCCACACGACTTTGTCGCCGTCCTTGACGGAAAGCGTGAACGGCATCCCAGCCGCGACTTCCTCTTTGAGCGTAATTTCGCCGCGAACCCGGTCTTCGAAAAACACGGCATCCGGCAACGTGGCCGCGATCACTGCGAGGTCGCGGGGCGGCATCCGGCTTCCGATTCCCACGGTGTGGACGGGCATTTTTCTGCCGGCCAGAATCCTAGCAGTGTCGAGCGGGCCTTCGCCGGAGTTGTGCTGGCCGTCGGTAAACAAAAGGACGGCTCCGCGCTCGGCCTTGCTCTCGTCGCTGGCGGAGAACTTCAGTGCGCTTGTGAGGTTGGTCACCTGGCCCTCCGGTTTCGGAAGCGCTGCCGGGGGAGTGGGAGCGTCGGGGTTTCCGGGTTGCCAGAACGATTTCACCTCGCCGTTTTCAAGCAGGACGACTTGCAGATCGTGTTGTTTTGCGAGCGTTGCGAGCACGCGTTGTTCGAGGCGTCCTTCGGACAGCAAAGCTTGAACACGCTGCCAGCGCGGCATGCCGTCGAATTTTGCGAGGGCTGTTTTCAGCGGCGCTTGCGATGGGTCGGTGTCGATTTGCCGCTGGAAAATGTCCGAAAGGTCACGGGACCACCGGCCAGCCAGTTCACCGAGTTTTCCGAGTTCCGAGGCTGTTCGCGAGCGATCTTCAACACCGCGAATTTCGCGTCTCGCGAGGTCCGCGGCTGGCTTTGTCAGTTCCTCTCGCAGCCGGTTGAGGACTTCCGGATTGGCGCCAGCCTTCGCGGCATCCGCCTCCGCCGCGCTGGTCTTGGCTGAGAAATCCGCACGCAGTTTTTCGATGACCACGGCATCGGGAGCCTCCAACGCAGCGAGCCCGGCGACCATCCCCCGGGCATCGGCCAGCTTTTGTGCTGCATCCGGAAGGTGCAGGGGAACCTGCACGCCTTCGAGCAGCCCGAGCCGGCGGGCGATCGCAATTTTCCGCCCGGACTCCATTGCCGAATCAGTAAGCTGCATTGATTCCGAGGAGTCGATTGCGACGATCATGCGCGCAAGCGTTCCCACAACCCGCCTATGATGAAGAACAGGGCCGCTCAACATGAGTACGATGAGGGCGACCGCGAGGCCGCGGAGCAGCGGTAGAAGGATTCGCAACGTTTTGCTGCTACCTGCTACATCGCGGCGATACAAAATGACTGCGGTGGCTCCCAACACCACGGCGGCTGTAACGCCAAGCGTCCACGGCCAGTCGCCCGCCCACCGGAGGGTTGTCGTCACGGTCTCGCGGTTCACGAACAGACCTCCCGCGGGGCAGGGAACTGCGTTTTACGGAGTATGGACGGAACGGTGTGAAGCATTGGTGGTCGGCGACTTTTTGAACCCGTGCGCTCAACGGATGTTAGTGGTCAAGTGCGGAAGATTTCGCATCGACGGAACTTCGCTCGCGCGTCGCTTGCAATCTGGGAGCGATTCGTGCAGTGCCGGACGGCGATGCTCGTCGGACAAATCATCATTTTCATCATTCTCGCCATTGCGATGCTGACGATGATCGCCAACTTCGCGGTATTCCGCAGTCTGCCCCCGGCGAAAGTGCCGGATGAAGCCCCGATGATTTCAGTCCTCGTTCCCGCCCGGAATGAAGCGCTGAACATCGAGGCCTGCGTGGCTTCGCTTCTGTCGCAGGAATATCCCAACTACGAACTAATCGTGCTGGATGATCATTCGACGGACGGTACGGGTGAGAAGGTGTCGGCTCTGTTTGCGGCGCATCCCTCCAAAAAGACGCGGCTCATGCGCGGGACGGAGCTTCCTGAGGGGTGGACAGGAAAAGGCTGGGCGTGTCATCAGCTCGCTGGTGCCGCTTCGGGACAGTTTCTGTTTTTCACAGACGCCGACACGACTCATTCGCCGGGTTTGCTGGCGGCTGCGGTTGGGTACGCGCGGAAACATCGGATCAGCCTGCTTTCGGCTTGGCCGCGGTTCATCACCGTGACGATCGGCGAGAAGCTTGTTGTGCCGACTCTCGCAATTATTGGAATGACGATGGCGCATCACTGGCTGGTCGCTCTGCTTCAAAGATTCCCCGCAGTTGCGCGACGTCTTGGTGCGCGTTGGACGCGGCCTCTTGGGGCGGCAAACGGACAGTTCATGTTCTTCACGCGCGAAGCCTACGATCAAATCGGTGGCCACGCCGCGGTGCGGTCTCATGTCGTGGAGGACGTTGCGCTCGGTCGCGAGATTGCGGCGCGAATGGGCGAGGGGATGAGATTGGTGAACTGCGACTCCGTCCGCTTTTCCACGGTGCGGATGTACCGTTCATTCGCAGAAAGCTGGGCTGGATTTTCGAAGAATCTCCGCGCTGCATTCGACCGCGAGCGGACGCTGTTCTGGCTGTTTCTCGCGTCGCTCCTTTTCGTGTGGTTGATTCCCTCCGTTGCGTGGCTCGATGCGCGGCTTGGGAAGATCGCATTGTGGAACGCGGTGCTCGTCTGGAGCATGCGCGTAATCGTTACGTGGCGAATGCGGCTGGCGTGGTCGTCGGCAATCTTACATCCGGCGGCAATTCTCGTTTTCATGGGCATCGCGATCAATAGCTGGCGGCTGTCCCACGGTCGCGGTGTGGAATGGAAAGGGCGGACCTATCGGCCGGATGTGTAGCGAAAGGGCTAGGGTTTGCGTGCCACGATGAAGCTCCGTGCGACGGCTGTCGGCTGGTGATCCACCCAATCAAAACCCGCCTCGGAAAGGTACCGTGCGATTTCACCGGTGCCGTAGCAGCGTCCTTCGGTGATATTCATCAGCAGGGCGGAATACTCGGCAACATGAAGGGGGCCGGTTTTCTCGCGATTCAAAAACGCGTCGTGGATGATGATCAACCCTCCGCGCGGAAGCGCAGCGGCGGATTTCGCGATGAGTTGCTGAACGGTTTCCTCGTCCCAGTCGTGCAGGACGTTGGACCAAAGGTGTGCGTCGTATCCCGCCGGAAGCGCATCCTTGAACATGTCGCCGGCCACGACATCGGCTTCGACGCCGTGTTTTGCGATGTATTCGCGAGCGATGCGATCCACGGGCGGACGTTCAAAAACCGTCGCTTTCACGTGTTTGTGCCGCGCCTTGATTGCGCATGCATAGATGCCGCTACCGCCTGCGATATCGAGCAGCGACTTGTGCTCGGAGAGGTCCAGTTTTGCCGCGAGGGCAGGCCCGAGAAGGATTCCGCGGCAATCCATCGCAGCGGTAAACGAGGCTGCAAAATCCGGACGTTCCATCGCCTGCGCCCACGCCTGCGGGTCGTAGCTGCCCCAGTTTGCGGGCTTCCCGGTTTTCAGCACCTTCAGCATATCGAGGGTCGGCTGCCGGTCCTTCATCGACGCGAAGTACGGCGAAAGATTCCAAGGTGACGATGCCGACAGATGCTCCCGTCCTCGGAGCGTGAGAATCCAGACGCCACCATTCTGCTGAATTAGCCCCTGCGCCGCGAAGAGCGAGAGCATCACATCAACCGGACGCGGATCGATTTGAAACTCGGCGCAGATCATCCCCGGAGTCGCGGGGTGTTTTTCCAGCCATGAAAAAAAGTCGAGATGCGCGATCGCCACGGCCATCAAATCGACCGCGGCGATGGCGTCGCGATAGCGGTAAATCGAAATCGGGTCGGAAAGTGGGTCTTCGAGCAGTGGATTCATTGCGCTGGAGCGTTAGCGGGGAAGAGTTGCGCGGGGAAGGGTATTCTGCCCCAAGCGCCGGCGGGGTACGACTGCGTTACAAATTCCCTGTCGCGACGCGACGGAATTGTGTTACCGAAACGAATATGCACCTCATACGGAACACCCTGCTCCTCATTTTATCCCTGACGCCACTGAGCGCCGTTCAGGCCCAGCTCGCGATCACCGAGTTCATGGCGAACAACGTGGAAAGCATTCTGGATGAAGACGGAAACCACGAAGACTGGATCGAAATAAAGAACACGAGCGCCGGAGTCGTGGACCTCTCCGGCTGGTATCTCACGGACAGCGCCACACAGTTGAGGAAATGGGCATTTCCGAGCAAGACTCTGAATCCCGGGCAGTATCTCGTCGTCTTTGCGTCCAACAAGGACAGGCGGAATCCGCTCAAGAATCTGCACACGAATTTCAAGCTCGATGCAGGCGGTGAGTATCTTGCTTTGACAAAGGCCGAGACCAATGGAGGTACGACCGTCGTTCAGTTTTGGAATCCCTATCCTCCACAAGGAGCGGATGGAACCTACGGCATAACCGAGGCCGGAACGGTGTCGCCGCTCGTTACAGCCGCGAGCGCCTCCAAGCGACTCATCCCAAACGCGACCACCGGGCCTGCTGCTGCTGCGCTCTGGCGAGGCGGCAACGAGCCGTATAATGATGCTACGTGGACCGCAGGAACGGCGGCTCTTGGACATGCTGCGGTTCCGACAGTGCCGCTTATTGCCTCCGCGAATTGCCAGTATCGCTACAACGTTTCAGACGGCCAGGTGGCGTGGGATACCAGCCCGGCAAGCCGATTCGGAAGCAACCTCGGTGTGACGCATCTCGCATCTACGACCGATACGTCGCCCATTCCGATGAAGAGAACCGGACTGCTCAATTTCGTCGGCAGCGAGAACGATCAGATGGGGCTCGCGGTGAACTCGTCCGCTCTGAACACCGCATTCAATGTTCCGGCTTCGACCGTCACTTTTTGGATGAAGGCGAACCCGCCAATTGGTGCTGGCAGTTCGGGAGCAATGCTCTGGGATCGCAGGGCTGGAACCGGCGTCGGAGTAGGAATTGTAATCGTCCAGCAAGATGACGGTAAGATTGTGCTGCAGTCGCAAGGGAACTACTGCTCGCTGGTCAGTAATGTGAATGTGAGCGACAATTTGTGGCATCACATTGCCGTGACGTTGAACACGGGAGTCGGTGAAACGGTCACGATCTACGTTGATGGCCAGCCGGCCGGTTCGACTGTAAATACGGGCACGTGGGGATGGGCTACCAATCAAGCCGTCGAAATGGGACGTTCGCATGACCCGTACTGGAAGCGTTACACCGGATTGATGGACGACACGCGGTTCTACAACCGCAATCTCACGGCTACCGAAATCGCCGATATCGCCGCCGGAGCGGACACTTTGATGGGAACTCAGTTTGGAACCAGCACCACTGGAGTTGATCCCAACGATTATACGACGAGCCTGTCCACGATTACTGGCGCAGGGACCAATCCGTCAGCTTACATCCGAATTCCATTCACGATCGCAGACCTCAATGCGATCAGTGCCGTGAACCTCAACATCCAGCAGGCCGATGGCTTCATTGCGTGGATTAACGGAGTCCAGGTCCTCTCGGCAAACGCGCCGGCGAGTCCGTCTTGGAACAGCCCCGCGGCTTCGAGCGTTCCTCAGGATCCTGGTCGCTTTCGCATCGCGACCGTTCCGAAAACAGGTGGACCCCTCGTGGCGGGTACCAACATTCTTGCAATCCAGTTGATGAACAACGCGGTGGGAGCGCCAAACGTGCTTTTGCGTGCCAGTGTTGACGCGGTTTCTGCAACGAGCGGGAATTCAGTTTACTTTGCCGCGAAGACCCCGGGTCTCGCGAATAGTGCGCCGCTGACTGCTGTTGGTCCGCATGTTGCCAACACAACAAATAATCCAGCACCGCCGATTGGCGGTGCTGGCAGCGCGCCGCTGGTGATTACGAGTAAGGTGTCAGCGACGTTGAATGCGGTCGGCACCGTTCAGGTCGCTTACCGGACGATGTGGAGCGCCGAGACGCTTGTGACGATGCTCGATAATGGCGTCGCACCCGATGTTCTCGCCGGCGACAAAATCTACACCGCGAGCATCCCGACAACCGGACTCAGCCCCGGCCAGATGATCCGATGGCGCATCATCGCCAAGGACAGCGCCAACAACACCACGACCGACCCGCTCTTTATCGACCTCGATGGCATCGCCGGTCAGGACACGGACCAGTATTACGGCACCATCGCGCCGGACTCCGGCTATACCACGCTGTTGCCGGTGCTTCACTGGTTCATCGAAAACCCGGCAAACGCAGACACTGCCACTGGAACTCGCGCGAGCGTGTTCTTCCTCGGGCGGTTCTACGATTACGTTTTCGTGAACATCCACGGCCAAAGCACGCAGGGCTTCCCGAAAAAGAGCTACAACCTGAACTTCAACAAAGACAATCGTTTCAAGTGGAAGGAAGGAGAGAAGGAAATCCGCAGCGTGAATTTCCTCTCGAACTATGCGGATAAATCCAAGCTCCGCAATACGCTTGCTTGGTCGGCGTGGGCCGACAGCAAACATGCGGCGTCGCACTTCTCCGAGCAGCTCCACGTCCGCCGTGCGACATCGTCAGAGACCATGCAGTTCTTTTCGCTCGCAGATATGGTCGAGGACGGAAACGAGGAATATCTCGATCGATGCGGACTCGATGAGGATGGCGCGCTTTACAAAATGTACAACTCCCTCGAAAGCTCGACCGCTCCCGGTGCGGAGAAAAAGACGCGCGAATTTGAGGACAACAGTGACCTCGCCGCGTTTGTTGCGGGCATTAACGCCAGTCGGACGCTGGCTGAGCGACGCCAGTATCTCTACGACAACGTGAACGTCCCGGCGCTGATCAATTTCTGCGTCGTTCACAGCCTCATTGCGAACACCGATTGGGGGCACAAGAACTACTACATTTACCGCGACACGATGGGCACGAAAGAGTGGTTTGCCCTTCCGTGGGATCAGGACCTCAGTTTCGGGCATTCGTGGTGGGGTGCGCAGAACTATTTCGACGACGAAATCCACTCGCAGGGCACTTTCCCGTCGGGCGGTGGTGGAAACCATCTCATGCAGCTTGTTTACAACGTGCCGGAGCTGAATGCGATGTTCCTGCGGCGTTCGCGGACTCTGATGGATCAGATTTTGATATCCTCCACCGCGTCCAACGGCGTCTGGGATAACCGGGTCAGCTCACTAATCGACCGCATCGATCCGCCCGCGGGGCCGCCGCCGGTGGAGACGGTGATTTTCGACGGTACCGCCACGCCGTGCAAATGGCTCATTCCGTCTGCAGCAAACGGCGGCTTCACGCTCACAGCAGGTGCGGGCGCGAACCAATGGACGAACTACACCGCCCCGCCAAACATCGCCAACTGGACTGACGCCAGCACCGGCATCGGCTACGCCACCGACAACGATCCGAATTACCTCAACCTCGTCGGAGCAGGAGGCAACGTCGGTGCCATGTTCAATACCAACGCAACCTGCTACGTCCGCGTGGAGTTCACGATCCCCGACGCTGCTGCGTTGGCAAACATCGGCACGCTTTTCCTCGGCATGAAATACGAGGATGGCTTCCGTGCCTACATCAACGGGACCGCTGTCGTCGGGCGCAATGATACCGATGTCTCGATGACGAATGATCCTTCCACGGCGATTTCCAACGTCACGCGCGATGAAGCCGCGGCTGTGGCTTTTGAAAGCATGGACATCTCGGCGACGGGAATCCCTGCGCTGCGGGTTGGGACGAATGTTCTCGCGATTCATGTGCTTAATGCCGGCGTCGGGTCCAGTGACATTCTGATGGTTCCGCGGCTCAGCTATCTTCCACCGAATGCGGGCCCCACATTCCTCACTGACGCTGACCGCGAGCTGCAGAAATGGGGTTGGTGGGTCGATGGAAACGCGACCCAACAATTTGGCGGTGTGCTCGACGCTGCGACACACACGCACGGTGCTCGTTTGCAGGCGATGCGCATTTTGAACAGCAATCCAAATCCTCCGCAGACCTCGCAGCTTACGGGACATGAGACCGGCAACTCCACGTTCCCGTTCCTCGTCGGGCGTCGGCAGTATTTGTTCAACAACGCGGCAGCCCTCGGCATTCCTGCCTCGCAAAGTGCGAGTCCCGCGCTCGTGATCGAGGATATCGACTTTAATCCGGCATCGGCGAATCAGGACGACGAGTACTTTGTGATCCGTAATACTAGCGGCGTGGCCGTGGACCTCTCCGATTGGAAACTCACGGGAGCGGTGGAATACACATTCCCGGCGGGAACCGTGATTCCCGCATATACCACGGGAGTCGAGAACATCGGACGCCTTCACGTATCCCGCTCACCTGCGGCGTTCCGAGTCCGCACCAGCGGAGCGACTGGCGGGCAGTACCGGCTTGTAGTAGGTCCTTACAGTGGTTCGCTGTCGGCCCGCGGCGAAGCCATCGAACTCCGCCGGCCGGACAATACGCTGCTGATTTCACAGGCTTGGACCGCTGCACCCACTGCTGCGCAAAACCAGCTTCGCGTATCCGAAATCAACTACGCTCCGGCTGTTCCGAGTATTCCTGAGGCGACGGCGATTCCGGGAGTCTCGGCGTCGGATTTCGAATACATCGAACTCGTCAATACCGGCGGCACGACACTCAGCCTTGCCGGAGCCCGCTTCACGCGGGGAATCGAATTTACGTTCCCGCTCGGAGCATCGCTTGCACCCGGAGCGCGGACCGTCCTCGTGAGCAATCAGGCTGCATTCATCCAGCGCTACGGCGCGGGCGCTACCATTGGCGGACAATACATTGGCAACCTCAGCAACAGCGGCGACACGCTGCGAATTGTCGATTCCCAAGGCGAGGAGGTCCTCGAATTCAAATACGAGCCATCGTGGTTCCCGCAGAGCGATGGCGGTGGATACTCGCTCGTCGTCCGCAATGCCTCGCCCAACTGGAACGACTACGGCACGCCCAGCGCGCCGCTTCCAAACGTATGGGCGCTCAGCGCGACCACCGGGGGCACGCCCGGACTGGGCGATGCCGACAACGCGAACGGATTTGAAGGCTGGCGGTTCAATCATTGGACCCTCGGCGAAGTCGAGACCATCGGCGCTCCCGTGACCACGACTGCCGATGCTGATGGCGACGGCATGACGAACTTCGCTGAGTACGCCTACGGACGAAATCCCCGCTTTCACGACGCATCCGCGCTCAGCACGGCTGGGAAGGTCAACGTCTCCGGCACCGACTACCCGAGCATCACCTTCACGCGTCGCCACCTCGCAGTCGATGTCACATGGGCGGTTCAGGAATCCACGGATTTAGCCGGATGGAACGCAACGACTGTGCTCGTGAGCACGACTCAACTTGGCAACGGACTCGAACAGGTAACCTACCGCTCGGCAACGGCCGCAAACTCCACACCGCGCTACTTCCGCGTCATCGCCACAAAGTAAGCGGCCAGCGCTAGGCGCGTTTCAGAGCGATCGTCACTGCGAGGCCCTTGGGTTTGCGGTTCGTGGCGGTGACGGCACCGTTGCATGCTTCCACGCACGTTTTCACGATGGCGAGGCCGAGGCCTACGCCGCCGGTTTCCTTCGTGCGGGCTTCATCAAGACGGTAAAATGGGTCGAATATTTTTGGCAGCGCGGCCTCCGGGATTCCCGGTCCTTCGTCGCTCACCGTGATGTGCAGTTCCTCGCCATGCGGCTCCGCGGTTACATGAATTGGCCCGGCATCACCGGCGTAACGGATGGCATTGCGAATCAGATTCCCAAGCGCCCGCTGGAGCAACTCCGGCTCTGCGAGAACATGCCCGCCTTCGGGAATTGCAATCATCACGCGCCCGTCGTCGCCGCCTTCGCGATGAGCCGCCTTCCTTGCCAGCGCGAGCACATCCACCGGTTGCAACTGTGTCTGCCTCGCGCCGATGTTCGCTTTTGAAAACTGGAGCAGTTCATGAACGAGCGCCGACATGTGCTCCACTTCCTCGCGAACATCCGCGAGGCGCTCGCGTTCCGATTCGGGCGCACGCTGTTCCAGAACACCCACGCTCATTTGCAGACGCGCGGTGGGCGCGCAAAGCTCGTGCGCCACGTCGCTGAGGAATCGCTTCTGTCCGTCCACATACCCCTTCAGTCGGCCGGCCATCCGGTTGATGCCGCTGCCGAGTTGGCCGAGTTCGTCGCGACGTCCTCCGGCCACGCGCGCCTCAAAATCCCCCTCTGCGAGCCGCCCCGTTGCGTCGCGCATCGACTTCACTGCGCGGGTAAGGCTGCGCACAAACGGAAACCAAATCAGCACCGAGAGGGCGAGCGCCCCGACACCGTACCACATGAATGGACGCACATCGAAATACAGCCCGCGCCCCGTCGAGGATTCCGAGGACGTGAGAATATAGCCGGGAAGGCGATCTTCCAGCAGTCGCTCAATTCGAATCCCAACCCAGTAAAGATGCGGATCCGACGACTCCGCGACAAAACGCGACACCGGCGCCGGAGGTCCGTCAATCCGAAGCGGATTCGGCCCTTCCGGAGGCTCCGCATCGAAAAGAAAATCCCGCGGCGGCCTATCCTCGGGCGTGAATTCCTCCGGCGGGAAATTGTTATCCCGTGGCGGACGTCCCCCCGGTCCGGGCGGTCCCGGCGCGCGGCGTGCCGATGCATTGATCCGGCTGTGAATCATCCGCGGCAGCGGAACAGCCGGTCCTGCGAGCAAGCGCCCGCGGTCATCGTAGCAATAAAACGTCACGCCGTACTTCCGGCTGTATTTCTCCACCACGCCCGACCACGCGAGGCTGTGGGCGAGGGGAAGCTCCTTCACCAATTCATTCGCCACCTGCGCGACCCGGCCCGTCACCGTATTCTCCGAAAAAATCGTAAACCGCAACTGCCCGCGCAGCACGAACCAGCCGGCGCTAATCAGCACGAGCAGATTTACGAAGAACCAGAACAGCAGCTTCGCGTAGATAGGAAAACGCGCATTCATAGCGGCGTGGAAGGATCGCAGAGCAGATAGCCAGCCGAGCGAATCGTACGGATGTAGCGCGGTGCTTTCGCGTCATCACCGAGCTTTTTCCGCAGCGCGGAAATGTGAACATCGATCGACCGGTCGAACACATCGTAGTGCCGGTCGCGAACATCCTCGATCAAAGCCTCGCGCGATTTCACGCGTCCCTTTGCCCGCGCCAGCGCGTGCAAAATATCATACTCCACTGGCGTGAGCGTCATTGGCTGATCCCCGAGCACCGCAGTGTGCGTGTTGGGATTCACACGAAGCTGCCCCACCACCAGCTCCGGCAGCAAAGCATCCGGGTCCGGAGCCGAAGCCCGCGCCGTCCGCCGCGTCACCGCGCGAAGCCGCGCCAGAAGCTCGCGCGTCGAAAACGTCTTCGGCAAATAATCATCCGCGCCAATCTCCAGCCCCACGATACGGTCCGCTTCCTCGCCGCGGCCCGTCAGCATCAAAACCGGCACCTCGCTCTTCTTCCGGATCTCCTTTAGCACCGTAAAGCCATCCATCCCCGGCATCATCACATCCAGGATGATCGCGTGCCATTGCTCGCCCGTGCCTTTTTCCACGCCCTCCGGCCCCGTATGAACCGCCGAAACCTCATACCCCAGCGGGCCGAGATAATCGCCGATCAGGCGGGCAAGTTTCCGGTCGTCGTCGATTACGAGGATGCGCTGGGATTCAGACATACCCGTCGCACTACCAGAAAACCGCGCATATCCGTGCAAAATTTTACCACCCCTTTACAAAACCGCTACTCGCATATTTCAGCCGCGAGGTTGCGAACATCCGAGTAGTTGTGTCGTGCGCGGTGGAATGTAGCTGGAACGGTTCGGTGAGCAGTGGCTGGCGGGCGATTCTGTGTGTGGGCTTGGGATGTCAGACCGAGCCTTGGAAGCGGAAGGATTCAGGTGTTCTGCGCTCGGGAATGGTTTGGGAAACAGTCTTGGTTTGTTTGGGATAACGACCCGTGGCGGGGGATTCCGCTTGCGCGACGGGGGTGGAAGGGTTCATTACGTGACGCGGTCATTTTGGGCGCTAATGGGGCGCCCGGATCGCTTCACCTCAAACTTACATGAAACTCTCCTTCCGTTCATCTCTCTTGCGCGCGGCTGCTGTCGCTGCGGCGCTGGTCGCACCACTCGTCGGGTCCGCTCATGCGGCGCTGCTGGGTTACTGGAACTTTGATGGCGATTCGTATGCGGATTCCTCGGGGGCGGGGAACAATGCGCAGGCGGGGCCGGGGACTCAGGCGCCGATTTTTTCCACGGATGTGGCGACGCCGTTTGCGACGCGGACGAATTCGCGCTCGCTGGATATGCGGAATCGCACGACGCCTTCGACGGGGACGAATTGCTATGCGGTCGTGCCGGGGTCGGGGTCGCTCTACAATTCATCGGGGAGCTTTGCGGTGTCGTTTTGGGTGAAAGGCTGGCCGGTGGATCAATGGGTGCCGTTTGTGGCAAAGAACGGCGAGCCGAACGGCTGGCAGGTGCGCCGGAGCGGGGCGAGCAATGAGGTGGACTGGACGACGCGCGGCACCGGGTCGGGTTTCACGCAGGGGAATGGTGATTTTAATACGGGCGCGGTGATTACGGGGGCGGGGACGACTTCGCCGGGTGTGCGGAATACGCAGTGGTATCATGTGGTGTGCACGTTCGACGGGACGAACAAGAATATCTATCTGAACAGCCAGCTCGTGTCGCAGCAGGCGAATCCGGGCGCGACGATCCAGAACTCGACGAGTTTGCTGGTGTTTGGCGCGCGGGATAACGGGGGAATCAATTCGTTTTCGCGGGTGATGATCGATGAGGTGGCGATTTGGAATAATTCGCTGACGCAGGCGCAGATTGCGGATTTGTTTTCGGGGACGGACCCGCGCTTTTTGCATTCGCAGGCGACGCCGTGGAATCTCGGCGAGCCGTGGGGCACGCCGGGAAAATGGGGCGTGAAGGAGGCGAAGACGCTGAATGCGGCGTGGCAGATTTCGAATTTGAACACGGCGCTGGGCGTGGTGGCGAGCACGCCGGGAAGCACGAGCACGGCGTTTTCGGTGATCGATTTCAAGGACCCGAACAATGCGGGCGGCGGCTCGGCGACGGCGGCGACGTACCTCACGAACACGGCGGCGGATGACGAGGATTTCGTGCAGGTGGCGACGTGCTGCTTCCGCGTGACGACGCCGGGTGCGTACACGTTTGTGTTCAACGGCGACGACGGCTTCCAGGCGTCGATCCTCGGGGCAAACTGGACGAAGATTAACACGCAGAACGGGAATGCGACGTTCAGCGGAGAGACGCTGACGAACATGGTGCCGACGGGCGACACGAATACCTACGCGGTGGCGAACCTCGCGGCGGGCGATTACAATTTCTGCTATCTGTGGTACGAGCGCGGCGGCGGCGCATACAATCGCGTGCGCATCGCAGCGGGCGACAAGACGGGCGACGATGGTTCGCTGAAGCTGCTCGGCGACCCGACGGGACCGGTGACGCTCGTGGACCAGGCGCCGATGCTGTTCGGGTTTTCGTCGAACGCGTATTCGGTGATCACGTCGCCCTCGCTGACGCCATCGACGCTGACTTTTTCCTGGGACACGAAGTACGCGGCCTCGCTGGCAATCACGCCGACGCTGCCGGGAAATCCGACGATTACGCCGGGGACGAACTCGGTGACGTTTCCATCGCCGACGAGCACGACGACCTACACGCTGACGGGCACGACCGGCGCGCAGACGCGGACGTCGAGCTTCACGGTGTTTGTGGACCAGCCGCCGACGATCCCGAGTTTCACGGTGAACGACAGCACCGTGGTGGCAGGCGCACCCATCACGCTGAACTGGACCGCGGTCGGCGCGACGACGCTTTCGATCAATCAGGGCATCGGCAACGTGACGCCGACGGGCACCGGTTCGCTGAATCTGAACGCCCCGTCAAGCACGACGACCTACACGCTGACTGCGACGAATTCATTTGGCAGCGCGACGGCATCGGTGACGGTGAACATCGGGCTGCCGCCGTCGATCACCTCCTTCACAACGCCGGACAATGCGCTGCTCCCCGGCGGGCTCGCGCAGCTCAACTGGACGACTTCGCTGGCGGATACGGTGACGCTCTTGTCGCGGCCCGGTGCCGTGGCTGCGTCGGGTTCCTTTAGTGAGAATCCGGCCACGACCACGACCTACACGCTCACGGCGACGAATGTGTACGCGAGTGTGAATCAGGCGCTGACCATCTCGCTCGCCGGACCGCTGACCATCACGTCGGCCGGCTGGAGCCAGACGCGGCTTTCGTCGCCGGTGGCGGTGACGAGCCTGAGCATTTGCGATCAATTGTTCGCCAACACCATCACGCCGACGGGAACTTTCACGCAGACGGGGCTGGCATCGGTGAATCAGGGCGACGGAGCGGTGGGCGTGTTCCCCGGCGGCGAGGGACTGCCTCCGGGCGGGAATGGCGATAACTTCGTGGTGAAATCGACGGCGACCCTGCGCATCGCGTTCAGCGGGTATTACACATTCGGCATCAACAACGACGACGGCGGCCGCCTGCGCATCGACGGTGCGGATGTGATCGTGGACGACACGGTTCACGGCCCGACTTCGTTTACCTCGAGCCCGAAGTATCTCGCGGCGGGCGATCACACGATCGAGTACCTCTACTTTGAGCAGGGCGGGGGATTTGCGGGCGAGGTGTACTACGTGCGTGCCGACGGCGCGCCGTTCCTGCTCGCGACCAATATGCCGGTGCCGCCTGCGCTGACTGCGCCGGACCTGCGCATTACCGAGTTCTGCGCGGACAACACGCAGTTGTTCGATTCCCAGGGGGACACGCCGGACTGGATCGAAATCGCGAACCTGACGGCCGCGCCAATCAATCTCGCGGGCTACTACCTCACGAACAGCAACCTTCCCGCGGACGACCACAAATGGGCGTTCCCGAATTACTCCCTGCCCGCCGGCGGATACATCGTCGTGTTTGCCTCGGCAAAGAACACCACGCTCGGTGCGAATGAGTTTCACACGAACTTCACGCTGCTCAAGGCCGGCGGATACCTCGCATTGACGAAGGACAGCGGAACGCCCGGTGTGTATTCGCTGGTGGATTCGTACACGTATTCCGCGCAGTTCGAGGACAAGTCCTTTGGCCGGTACGACACCGAAAACTACACGGGCTTTTTCGATGTGCCGTCGCCCGGCTCGCAGAATCCCGCGGGCCTCGATGGATTTGTCGGCGACACGACTTTCAATGTGGACCGCGGAATCAAGACGGCGCCATTCAGCCTCACGATCACGACGACCACGCCGGGAGCGGAGATTCGCTACACGCTCGATGGCTCCACGCCGACTTCAACGAACGGCCTCATCTTCCCGAACGTCGTGAATCCGACTCCCATCACCATCAACAAGACAACGGTCGTGCGCGCGGCGGCATTCCAGCAGCGTTGGAAGCCGACGAATGTGGACACCCACACGTATCTTTTCCTCGATGACGTCATCACCCAGTCCGTGAGCAACACGCTCGCCGACGGCTGGCCGCTCGGGCCGGTTGCGGGGCAGGTGCTTGATTACGGCTTCGACAGCCGCGTGGTGACGGGGAACGAGACGGCGATCAAAGCCGCGCTCGCCGCAATCCCGACAGTCTCGATCGTCACAGACCTCAACAACCTGCTCCATCCGACGACGGGAATCTACGTTGATGCGAACCAGCACGGTGAGAACTGGGAGCGACTCGCTTCCGTCGAATACATCAACGACACCTACAACGGTCAGGTCGGCGGCGGCGGAGCGTTTCAGATCAATGCGGGCCTTCGAATCCGCGGCGGCTATTCACGAAGCGACGCAAACCCGAAGCATGCATTCCGGCTGTTCTTCCAGAACCAGTACGACGGGGACCTGCAATACGCGCTCTTCGGACGCGAGGGAACGAACCGGTTTGAGAATCTGGATCTGCAGACCTCGCAGAACTACTCGTGGTCGTTCGACCCGAACGTTGCGCCCGGCGGTGCCGTGCAGCTTTATACCTTCCTGCGCGAAGTGGTGAGTCGTGACAACATGCGCGACATGTCGCAGCCCTACACGCGGAGCCGTTACGTGCACCTCTACATCAATGGCAAATACTGGGGACTCTACATGACGCAGGAGCGCCCGGAGGCGAATTTCGGTCAGAATTATCTCGGCGGAAACGAGGACAATTATGACGTGATCAAGTCCGCCGGCGGAAGCGGTGGTTACAACACCGAAGCGACCGATGGAACGATGCTGCAAGGCACAAGCAGTGCACCGGGCTCCACCTGGGCGCGGTTCTGGTGGCGCGCAAAGGAGCTGCGCGAGGACACGACCTCGGAGGCCAGCCGCACGGCGCGGTACTTTGCGATGCAGGGATTGCAGAGCAACGGCATCACGCCCGACCCGGCGAACCCGAAGGTGCTGAATCCCGACAACCTCGCCGATTACATGCTGAACAGCTTCCAGACCGGCAGCTTTGACGCACCGCTTTCGACATTTATCGGAGCTTCAAACAACTGGTTCGGCCTTAAAGAGCGCACGCTCAATAATGGATTCGTGTTCATCGCTCATGACCACGAGCACGGCATGGGAACGGATCAGGACGGTCGCTCGGATAATCGCGTAGGACCATGGGCGGGCTC
>SXGQ01154892.1_pt1 | contig 18603 bp, 10 predicted proteins | sample 3178371 | NCBI WGS metagenome assembly SXGQ01 (sample SAMN11356859, study PRJNA531348) | freshwater metagenome | isolation source: freshwater sample F1-20 | place: China: Fuxian Lake, Yuxi | collected 2017-12-25 | reverse complement strand
GGATTCAGCAACCCGTGTTTACTTCAAACCTGATGCAGGCTACAACGGTACTGCCAGCAGTGCAGTTACGTTTCGCTCCTGGGACCAATCCTCGGGAGTCAAAGGCACTTATGCGAACACAACTGTCAACGGCAACGAGACATCTTTCTCCAGTGCTACCGACACGATCAGTGAGCAGGTGGTACGGCCCGTTACGATCAGCGCAGTGTCAACTGACAACGTGGTCACCAAAAGTGAAGCGCTTGTTTTAAGCGGTACAGCCAATCCTGGTGCAACGGTAGCTTTGAGGATTAACAGTGGAACCAGCGTTGACGTGGTGGCTGACGCCAGCGGTAATTGGTCTTATAACTCAAACTGGACACGTTACGTGATGGTGCGCAAAGTCATTGGTGCAAATGACAACGCAATCTTTGCTATTACAGATTTGAGTGTTTACGACAGTGCTGGCACCAAGATATCTTTAGGGAAAAACATCACTCAGAGTGCCAGTTTAGGCAACACTTCATTTGCAACCATCAATGACAACGATACGGATTCATTTTCCGAAAAAACGCTGTCCACTGGGGCAGATGTGTGGGTTCAGATTGATTTAGGTGGCTTGTATCAAGTCAGTCAAATTACAGCGACGCCTAGGCTTACCAATTGGGAGCAAACCACACGCCTGAGCGGGGCAACAATCTTTGCCTCAGCGAGTGACATGTCTGGCTCGACAAAAGCGCAATTGGACGCATCAACATCGGTCAGCAAAAGTGTGATTTTCGTAGACACAATTGTGCGGTCTCATTCATTAAACAACCCGGGATTAACATCATCTGAGGCCTTATTGAATTCGGGCAGTAACAGCATCACAGCCACAGAGACTGTTTCTGGTTTGACCAGTACGGCATCGAAAACTGTACAGATGATTCCGAACACCCCAACGGCACCTGTCTCTTATGTTGACAATGTTGGAACTATTGCCAGCACCACCAGTACGGCGGCAAGCACTGATGACACTACCCCAGGTATCAATGTGGGTATTGCACTGGTTGATTCGCCCAAGTTGTATGTCGATGGCGTGCAATTTGCGGCGACTTATGCGGCTTTAACAGGTGTGTTGACACCCAATACAGCTTTGACATCCGGCGCACATGTAATTACATACACGGTAACCGATTCAGCTGGCAGTGAATCAGCCAAGAGTGTGCCCATCAGTATTATGGTTGACAACACAGCCCCGGTAGCTCCAGCTTCAGCCCCAACAAGGTATGTGGACAATGTCGGCAGTATCACAAGCACCAACAGTGCAGCAGCCACTACAGACGACACCACTCCCGGCATCATCATTGGCACCTCATTGGCAGGCACGCCTTCACTGTATGTGGATGGCGTCAAGGTACTGGCGACTTACGATGCTGTTGCAGGCACGCTGACACCGACCACCGCACTGGCAGCAGGCGCACATGCGTTGACTTACACACTGAGTGATGCAGCGGGCAACGAATCAGGCCGCAGCGCAGCACTCAACTTGGTTGTCAATAACGCCCCCGTATTGCTTGACACGGTGCTTAATTTTGGCGCCATTATTCAAGATGCGGGCGTTCCAACAGGTGCTGTTGGCAGTTTGGTCAGCGGTTTTGTAGGTGGCGTTTCCGATGTGGATGCGGGTGCGGTCAAAGGTATCGCTATTACGGGCGTGGCCAACGGCACGCTTTATTACAGCACCAACAGTGGAACTCAGTGGACTGCTGTGTCTAACGCCTCTAATGCCAACGCATTGTTATTGGGCTCAGATGCAGCAACCCGTGTGTACTTCAAACCTGATGCAGGCTACAACGGTACTGCCAGCAGTGCAGTTACGTTCCGCGCCTGGGATCAATCCGCGGGTGTCAAAGGCACTTATGCGAATACAACTGTCAACGGTAATGAGACATCTTTCTCCAGTGCTACCGACACGATCAGTGAGCAGGTGGTACGGCCAGTGACGATCAGCGCAGTGTCAACTGACAACGTGGTCACTAAAAGTGAAGCGCTTGTTCTGATGGGTACAGCCAATGCGGGCGCAACGGTAGCACTGAGCATCAATAACGGTGCGGCAGGCAGTGTTGTGGCTGATGCCAATGGCAACTGGGCGTACAACTCGAGCTTGGTGCGTTATGTGATGGTGCGCAAGATTCTTGGAGTGGATAACTACAACACCATTTTCTCCATCAAAGAATTGACTGTTCTGGACAGTACAGGCACCAACATTTCGACTGGAAAAGTAATTACCGGAAGCGCTAACTTGCCAGCAAGTGGCCTCCAATACATTAATGACAACAACACGAACACACATGCCGAAGCCGTTTTGTCGGCAAATGCTGATGTGTGGGTTCAGGTTGATTTAGGTGGCTTGTATCAAGTCAGTCAAATCAACACAACAGCGCGCGCTGGCAATTCCGAGCAGATCGAACGCCTTGACGGTGCGAGTATTTTTGCTTCAGCTACGGACATGTCGAGCTTGACCAAGGCGCAATTGAATACATCGCCTTTCGTCAGCAAGACTGTTATCGTCGTGGGTTCAAGTGGAGACTTTACATTCAGCAATCCAGTGTCAACGACATCTGCGGCCTTGTTGAATTCGGGCAGTAACAGCATCACAGCGACAGAGACGGTGTCCGGTGTCACCAGTACAGCAACTAAGACTGTGCTGATGATTCCCAACACTCCAACTGCCCCTGCCTCCTACGTAGACAATGCCGGCAGCATCACCAGCACCAACAGCACGGATGCAAGCACTGATGACACAACTCCGGGTATCAATGTTGGTATTGCACTGGTTGGCACACCTAAATTGTATGTTGATGGTGTGCTCGTCGCGGCGACTTACGTTTCTGCAACTGGTGTGTTGACCCCGAATGCGGGGTTGACAGCGGGTGCGCATGCGATCGCTTATTCGGTGACCGATTCAGCTGGCAGTGAATCAGCCAATAGTGCGCCCATCAGCATCACGGTTGACAACACAGCTCCGGTAACTCCAGTTACAGCTCCAACAAGGTATGTGGACAATGTCGGCAGTATTACAAGCACCAACAGTGCAGCAGCCACTACAGACGACACCACTCCCGGCATCATCATTGGCACTTCATTGGCAGGCACGCCTTCTCTGTATGTGGATGGCATCAAAGTACAGGCGACTTACGATGCAGTGACAGGTGCGATCACACCGACCACCGCACTTGCAACAGGCGCACATGCACTGACTTATTCATTGACGGATGCAGCGGGCAACGAATCAGGCCGCAGTGCAGCACTCAACCTTACCGTTGTTACCACTGCACCTGCAATCCCCACCATCAGTTTGAAATCGGATACGGGCGCAAACAACAGTGACGGCATCACGCAAAACGGCGCAGTGCGCGTGAACGGATTAGAGGCAGGTTCGACTTGGCAGTACAGCAGCAACAGTGGTACAACGTGGAGCACTGGTGCAACGGGTGCAGCAGTCACTCTGAGCACTTTATCCCCTAACATGGTCAGTGCTAGCCTCAATGGTGGTTCTATTGGTGGATCGTCTGCAGCAACAGTTTCATCTTGGAATACCAGTGTTTCTGGAAAAATCACAGCTTGGTTGTTGATGCAGGACGGTGCCATTTACACCAAGGGTGTAAAAGTTGAGTTTTCAAACTCTGCGGCCGGTGTCTTGCAAGTTAAAGTGCTAGAGGCTGGATACGCATTGGGTAACCATTTGAACGATTGGGACACATTTGGTGGCGCTATAAACCCTCAAGTTGTGGCAACTAACGTTAGTGAAGGCGGTTACGGCGTAGAGAGATTGTTGGTAGTGGGTGAGCCAGTCACTAATGCTTACTTAACCGCTACAGCCACAACGGTTTCAGCAGTTGACGAAACCTTTGTTCTGACCAGTGGTACTTATGCCAACGGTCAAGTGTTGGTACGTCAGTCAAATGCAGCTGGTAACACCAGCGCTAACAGTCCAGCGGTCAGCGTTATCACTGTTGACAACACCGCCGCATCTGCCCCTTCCGTCAGTTTGGTTTTAGACACTGGCAATAGCAACAGCGATGGCATCACCACCAATGGCCGCATGCGCGTCCAAGGCTTGGAAGACGGCGCCAGTTGGCAGTACAGCACCAACGGCGGCACCACTTGGGCAGCAGGCACAGCAGGAACAGCAGTCACATTAAGCACCTTGACGCCCACTATGGTCACTGCCACTCTCAGTGGTGGCTCAATTTTGACTGCTTCTGCAGCCACAGTATCGTCTTGGACACTGAACGCAGCGGGTAACCGCACTGCATGGTTGCTGATGTACGATGGCATGACGTATACCAAGGGCGTACAAGTAGAGTTCTCTACATCGGCGGGCGCCTTGCAAGTCAAGATATTAGATGCCGCTTACGCAACAGGCAACCACCTGACTGACTGGGACGCGATAGCCAACAGTCGCAATGTACAGTCAATAGCGACCACCTCCGGTGCTGCGGGATACGGTGTAGAGAGACTTTCAATTGTGGGAGAGCTTACCTCCAGCAATTACCTGACAACAACTCCAACCACTATATCGGCCTTGGACGAGAGCTTTGTCTTGGGTAACGGAACATATGCAAGCGGTCAAGTGCTGGTTCGCCAAGTCGATGTCGCGGGAAATACCAGCGCCAACAGCGCTGCAATCAGTGCCGTCACTGTTGACACCACTGCCGCCGCATCGCCAAACTTCAACATGGTCGCTGACACTGGTGCAAGCAACAGCGATGGCATCACCACCAATGGCCGCATGCGCGTGCAAGGCTTAGAAGATGGTGCCAGCTGGCAGTACAGCACCAACGGTGGCAACACCTGGACACAAGGCACACGTCCGAGCTTGGCCACATTGACAGCAGCCATGGTGTCAGGAACTATTGCGGGCGCATACGTCACTAACACGAGTGCAGCGACCGTTGGGGCTTGGGATACCAGTGTTTCAGGAAAAATCACCGCTTGGATGTTGATGGTTGAAGGTGGATTCACCAAGGGTGTCAAGCTCGAATTCACAGAGACTGCAGGTGCATTGCAAGTCAAAACTGTGGGTGCAGCATTCGCTGCAGGCAACCACCTGACAGATTGGGCCAGCACAGCGCAAACTGTGCAGACCATCGCTACCGGCGACTCGAGCTCGGGATACGGCGTGCAGCAGCTGTATGTGCAAGGTATGCGAGTTGGTAGCGGCTATGTCACAACAACAGCTACGTCAGCGCAAGTTGACAGCATCGTATTGGGTGCTGGAACCTACACCAACGCGCAACTGTTGGTACGCCAGAGTGATGAAGCAGGCAACGTCAGCGCCAACGGATCAGGCGTGACCTATTACAACGGCATCACCGTTGATACAACTGCCGCCTCTGAGCCTGCTGTCACCATGGTTTCTGATACAGGCAGCAGCAACAGCGATGGCTTAACAGCAAATGGACGGATTCGCGTAACCGGACTTGAAACGGGTGCCAGTTGGCAATACAGCACCAATAGCGGTACCAGCTGGACAGTTGGAACACGCCCAAGTTTGGCAACATTGACACCTGCCATGGTGGCAGGCAACATTGGTGGTGCATATATCAGCAACGCGGGTTCGGCCACCCTTACAAACTGGGATACCAGCGTAGCCGGAAAAATCACCACTTGGATGTTGATCGTTGACGGCAGCAGCACCAAGGGTGTGAAGATTGAATTTACGGAGGCCGCAGGCTCACTGCAAGTCAAAACCGTGGCTGCTGCCTATGCGTTGGGTAACCACCTATCGGATTGGGCAAGCACAGCGCAAACAGCGATGAGCGTCGCAACAAGTGATGCGGGAGCTGGTTATGGGGTAAAGCAACTATATGTGCAAAACATGCAGGTTGGAAGTGGATATGTCACATCTGCCGCTGCATCAGCGCTAGTGGACAGTTTTGTTTTGGGGGACAACTCGTACACCGCTGGTCAAATTCTGGTTCGACAGACTGACATAGCTGGAAACAACAGCGCTTCCGACGGCGTAGCCAACTACAACAGCTTAAGGGTTGATACTTCAATGCCCACAGTGACGAGCATGGTCTTGAGCGCCACGGGTGCGGTGAACAACACCCTGGACGCTGGCGATGTGGTCACTTTGACGGTGAATATGAGTGAACCTACTACGGTGACAGGTGTTCCGCAATTCAAAATTGGAATAGGAAGTCAATGGGTATATGCTAACTATTCGGGCGGTTCAGGTACCTCGGCCCTGACCTACACCTACACAATTTTGAGCGGGCAAAGCGATGCCGATGGTATTGATGTAGCACCCGACGGACAGACATTGAACGGAGGAACTCTGCGCGATGCGGCAGGAAACAATTCAAGTTTGATATCGCCTTGGCTGCCGGATAACGGCAGCTTCAAAGTGTCGGCAACAGCAGTTGGGGCAACAAAGGTACGGTTGAACGCTGCATCAAGTGATGGCGTGAGCTCTGGAGAAGTTGGAAGCGCACTTGTGCAGGTTGAAAATGTCGTCGGGTCATCTATCACCGTTAGGTTCGGTGTGAATGACGGTAGCGGTAAAACGCTCACCAAAACTGTTCAGGGCGCTGGTGTTGGTGTCCCCGTTGGCATCACCTTGACCAACGCGGATTTGAATATCCTGGGTGCATTTGGTGGCAAGCGCGTCACCATTGACTCTGTTAACGCGGTTAATTCAGCCGGAAATCAAAACAATAGTATTGATTATGGGAATATGAATCTAACTGATACTGCTGGAGTTAATCTGAATTTGAAATTTAAATCTACTGCCACAGTAAGTGGTGTAGCAGGTGATTATTATCTTAACGATCAAATAGATAACGATGCAATTCAATTAAATGATACTCTACCAATATATTATTATAGAGATTTATTCAGCAATGGCGGTGCTTTGAATGGTGGTTATAATGGTACTACCACCGCAAATGTAAAAAATGGAACAGATAATCAATCATCTGTTATTGTTGATAACTTTACCCTTGTACTTCCTGGTCTGGATGACTTTAGAAATAATGTGTTGGGTGGTGCATTTACGGCACATAATATTAATCAAAGGTTTATAACAAACTACGATCAGGGTACTACTGCTATAACAATGAATATAGCTAATGGAGTTGAAGAATATATACATCCACATGATACTGTTGTTTTCAATCCAAACTTAATTGTTCGTAATGCTGGCTTGAGTTTCGCCGTGAACGTGTCTAAACCAGTGGCCCAAATTAATTTGGTTGAAACCGCGACATCAATTGCTTCGAGTTTGAGCTACAACCACAGTACGGGATCATTTTATTTCAGCTCGGGTAGTTACGGAACCAATTGGAATAATGCCACATTAAGTGCGGCCAACAGCCACGTTGCCGTAGGTGTACCGGGACATTTGGTGCACTCGAATAACGCCGTTGAGAATGCCTATATCGCCAGCATTTACAATAGCAATCCTGGTTGGCTGGGTGGAAGTGATAAAAATAACGAAGGTATTTGGCAATGGTATTACGGCTCAACGGCGGCAGAGACTTTCTCAACGCCACTTGCACCCGCAACATTAGAGTTCGCACCACACAAGAAATACGACAATTGGGGCAATAACGAGCCCAATGGCGGTGCAAATGAGGTTTACCTTCAAATGAATCACCCAACATTACCCTCTGGTGCATGGTTGGATAATCTGCCACTTAACAGTGGGTTGACCAACCGGTATATTGTTGAGTATGAAGGTTCAGGTGTATTAAATAGGTTGGCTTATAGCAATGGGGTCTCTATCAAAGTGACCAGCACCGAAGCAGGCACAGCCTACTTGGTGAAATCAGGAACTGCTGTTAATACAGTGTCGGATATTACCAGTAAGGCAGATGCCCATTGGAATTCGACAAATATCACTTCTGCTGCAACCAATACGGTTCTTGCATTCGAAAACTTTGATTCAGCTCCAACAGGTTGGAGCGATAATTCGCATAAAGTATTGGGTGATTCATTGAATGGCTTTTTAGGAAAATTTGATCAAGGCTGGTGTGGTGCCGAGACTAGAAAGACATTCGAATTTGGATCAGGACGAGCAGGCCAAGTTGTAAAGATTGAATTTGACATGTATGAAATAGATTCATGGGATGGTGAAAAATTTAATGTATTGATTAACGGAACTTTATCAAGTTCAGTAAATTATCACAACTCTACATCGTCAATCGTTGATGGTGGTATTAATGTGGGTGATCTTTCAAATTCAAGCAATGGAGGGTTAAATGGTTATACCGAAGAGATCCATCATTACTCTCTGCAAGCAACACTTGACTCATTGGGCAAGGTTCAAATTGGGTTTGGGTCTGTTCTTGATCAAGATATTACAGATGAATCATGGGGTATCGACAATTTACAAATTACAACTGTAAATTCAGGCACTTCCCTTTCGCTTGCAGGGCTGGCTGTTGGAGATTACAGTTTGTACACAGCAAATGCATCTGGTGCTTTAAGTTTGGCTTCACTTCAATCAATTGCGGTGATTTAACTCTTCACTCCTGCAAGATTCTGTTTAAACCCGCAACCATCGCAGCCGAAGGCCTGGACCCCCGATCCAGGTCGGGGGTGACAGGATCGTTGTTGCGGGTAAAGGGAAACGGATATTGTCATGCCCGGCTCAACCGGGCATCCATCGCAGTCGAAGGCATGGACCCCCGATCCAGGTCGGGGGTGACAGGATCCAGTTTGGGGCAAAGAGAAAAGGCCAAAACTGGTAATCAGGAATGAATCAACAGGCCTAAGCCGGTTGTCGGTTCACCAGCACGATGCCGACCACCACCAAGGCCAGTGCGGCCAGCAGCGAGGGTGTGGCGGTTTCACCCAATAACAAAACACCAAACAGTAACGCAAACAAGGGCGTTAAAAATACAAAGGCTGATATTTTGGTCGCGGGGTAACGGCCCAGCATCCACATCCAGGTCAGGTAGCTGGCAAAGGCACCGATCACGGTTTGCACCAGCATGGAACCCCAGGCCAAGGGGCTCCAATCGAATGACCAGGTTTCTCCCAGCAGCAGCGATAGCCAAGGTATGGTGGCTGCAGTGCAGCCAATTTGGTACATCAATAATTTCTCGGGGGAAATTCGTGTCAGCTGGGTCGCGCGAATGCTCACCGTTGTTAATCCCCAAAATGCACCAGCTGCCAGCCCCAACAAGTCTCCGGTAATGCCATGGCCCAAGTTGGCACCCAGGCCATCGCGCATGGCAAAGACCACTGCCACAAAGGCGCAGCCCAAGCCCAACCATTGGGTAGATCGCAAGCGTTCGGATTTGACAAAAAACGGCAACAAGGCCGCCACCCAAAAGGGCGATGTGTATAAAAATACCGTCAGGCGCGAGGCTGAGGTGTAGAGCAGGCCCAAATAAATGCACGCAAACTCGGCGGCAAATAATGTGCCCGCCAACAGGCCATGCCACAGCGTGCCATCTCGGTCAAACAGACGGATACCGCGGATGCGGCACCAAATGAACAACAACACACAGGCACCAATGCAGCGCAATCCCGCTTGAAAAAGGGGCGCTACCTCGGACATGATGGCCTTCACCAAAACTTGTTGCAGGCCCCAAAACATGCAGCAGGTCAAAAGTACGCCTACGGCCAAACCATCCAGATTGTCTTTTCTCATATTCATGACATCTATTTTGCAGTGAACCCTGGCGTGAGAGTGTCGCCCTAGCCCTGGCCAAGCGGTGAATCAGAAGCACCTCAGCCTTCAGGGGCCTGTACTATATGTGTCGGCGGTGTCAATTTGAGTCCCCATTTCTATGAATAAACAAGACCCTTTAGCGTACTGGATGGCCAAAAATCAAGGGGACAAATTCAGCCGCCGTGATTGGCATCGCATGGCCTTGGCGCTGGCGCTTTCCCCTTGGCTCGATCACAGCGCCCGGGCACAAAGCACCTCCACGACCGCTGCGGCGCAAGGGCCGAGTTGGCAAACCGACCCTTTTACATTGGGCGTGGCCAGCGGGCAACCGCAACCCGACAGCGTGGTGTTGTGGACGCGTTTGAACATTGCAGAGACCGATGCGGCCATCAAGTCGCAAGAAGTTCAAGTGGTTTGCGAAGTCTTTGCCGACGAAGCTTTGCGCCAACCCGTCAAACAATGGCGCGTACAGACCCATGCAGCGCGGGCGCACAGCGTGCATGTGATTGCCCAGGGGCTCAAGCCGGGACGTTCTTATTGGTATCGATTTGTGTGCGGCAGCGCAGTCAGTCCCACAGGCCGTGCCCGAACCAGTCCGGGATTGCATGAAACTGTGGGTCGTTTGCGCATGGCGTTGGCGTCTTGCCAGCACTATGAGCAAGGCTATTTTGTGGCCCATCGCGAAATGGCCCGCCGCGACCTGGATTTGGTGCTCTTTGTGGGAGATTACATCTACGAGAGCAGTAATCCGCAATACAGAATTCGCAAGCATTTGGGGGGCGTGCCCCAGGCGTTGGACGAATACCGCGAGCGCCATGCGCAGTACAAAAGCGATGCCGACCTGCAAGCCTGTCATGCCGCGCACACCTGGGTCATGACCTGGGATGACCACGAGGTGGTGAACGATTACGCCAACGATCGGGACCGCAACTTCACCGATGCACAAGTGTTTCTGCGCCGCCGTGCCGCCGCGTACCAAGCTTATTTTGAACACATGCCGGTCAGGTTGGGGCCAGACCCCGGCAACGGCAGCCAGATGCGCATTCATGACCAAATGACTTGGGGGCGTTTGGCCGATTTATGGACCCTCGATTGCCGCCAATACCGTGACCACCAAGCGTGCCCGGACCCCATGCGCGGCGGTGGTAGGGTGGTGGTGGGATGCGATGCCTTGGCCGATCCGGCACGCAGCATGTTGGGCATGGCGCAAGAAAAGTGGTGCACCGAGGGCTTGACCCGCAGCCATGCGCAATGGAAGTTGGTGGCGCAATCGACCCAGATGAGTTCCAGCGGTATCAACACCCCTTTGGGCCGCAGCGCCTTCACCGATGGCTGGGACGGGTACCCGCAAGCGCGCAGCAGGTTGCTCAATTCTGTGGCCCAGGCCGAGCTGAAAAACGTGGTTTTGCTGGGAGGCGACGTTCACATGAATGTGGCCGCCCAGTTGAGGGTTCGACCCAACGACGAGAAGTCTCCAATAGTTGCCAGTGAGTTAGTGACCACTTCAGTGACTTCTAGGGGCTTGTCTGAAACTTTGCTGGCCCAAATTCGGGGCAGCAACCCGGACATCGTGCACGCCCGGGCAGATGAACGGGGGTACACCTTGATGGACCTAAAGCCTGAGGGCATGACGGTCGAATTCAGAACCACCCCCAACCCGGCACAAGCCGATGGTGTGTTTAAAACGCAGGCGCAGTGGGCCATTCGTCACGGTGTGGCCGGGGTGCAAAAGGCTTAAATAACTGGAATGGCTGTTATCGCAGCTGATTCTCGCCAACTGAATTCATCAGGATTGAGGGTGACTACTGAGTCACTATTTGATCAACAAGGCTAGAATTCCAAAAATGAACACCGTTATCCAGAAACCCCCTAAAAAGTCTTTCAAGATCCAAATGTTGGCGGCCCGAGAGACCGCCATCATCCAGTCTGTGAACCGCTTGCTGGCCGAAAAAGGTTTTGACGCGATGACGGTGGATGAAGTTGCCGCCGAAGTGGGCATTGCCAAGGCCAGTTTGTACAAACACTTCACCAGCAAAGAAGAATTGGCCTGTGCTGCCATGGTGACCGCCATGCGAAAAGCCCAGGAGTTCATACAGTCTGTGCCCGCCAGCCAGGCCCCCATAGACAAAATCAAGGCGGCCACACGCTGGACCATGACGCTCAAGTTGCAAGGCCTGATGCCGTCCTTGCCAAGCCAAAACTCCAGTCTGCGCGCCACACTGATGGCGAGCAAAGACTACATGGACGGCTTGTTGGAAGTCAGTGATGCTTTGGGTGGCTGGATTGAAATGGCGCAAGCCGATGGCAAGATCAATCCGGCTTTACCGGCCATTGCCGTGCTCTATACCCTGTTTGCACGGGCCTGCGACCCGGTGCTGGAGTTCTTGAAAATGGGCGAACAACACACCGATGAGCAAATCTTGGACTTGGTCATGAGCACCTGCTTTGACGGTTTGAGCGCACGATAAGCAGCACTTCAGCGCACCGCTTCAGCGCCCTCCCCGTCAGCATTTCAGCGCACCAGCAGCACGGGCACTTTGCAGTGCGCCAGCACTTGGGTGGCCACCGAACCCATGACCAAGTTGCCCAGCGTGCCGTGGCCATGTGAACCCATCACCACCAAATCAAACCTACCACTGTCGGCAGTTTTGGAAATAAGCTCGCCTGCATGCCCCACTTTGGCGATGCTGTTGGCATCGATGCCGTGTCGCAGCAAAAAAGTGGAGACGGGCGCGAGGATCTTCTCGGACGCCTGACGGTGGAAGTCGGCCAACACCTCTTTGCCTACCGCTGCACGGGCGCGAGGCGGTATCTGCGCCTGAACAGTGAGCAAGGTGTATGGGTTGTTGGTGCTGAACAACTCATTGTGTGTGGCCAGATAGGCCAACATTTTTTTTGTGTAGGCGCTGCCGTCTACAGCCAACAGAATTTTCATAAAGCTTCTCCGGATCGTGATCAACAAGCTTTAAATCTAGCGAGTCTGTCAACGCAGACCTTGACGCAAGTCATAAATTGATGAGAACACCTTGAAGCTGTTTTGGGCCGATTTGAGTTTAGATGTTGAGCAGACATTGAGGGTCGAACCATTGCTGTTCGCCCTTGTGCGCATAGCCCAGCGGGTTGGCCACCACACGGCAGCCATGCTGGGTGTAGTGAGCAGGGCAATGCAAATGTCCATGCAACCACCATTGCGCCTGAGACAAAAGCACATCCAGTGCGTTGCAAAAACCGGCGGTGCCGGGGGTCAAGCCATAGCGAGGGTCGGCGCTGTGCAAGCTGGGCGCAAAGTGGGTCACCACCACGGTGGTGCCCTCAAAAGGCGTATCCAAAGCTTCTTGCAGCCAGGCCTGACAAAGCAATGAATGCTCACGCATTGGCTCGGCCAACCAAGGTTCGCCCTGCCGTGTGGTGGCGGTTTTGCGCAGGTAGTAATTGGCCGCCCGAAAGGCTTTGTCACGCGCCTTGAGTTGGCGCGTGTACTGGCTGTTGGGGTGGCTGAAATGTGCTGGTGGTGTGTCCGGCAATGGCGTGCCCGCGAGCGGCCCCAAAGCATCAAAATCGGCCCAAAGGGTGGTGCCTATAAAGCGTACGTTGTTGAGGTGAAGCACCTCACGCTCCAGCCAAGTGATGCCCAAGCGCTGGCAAGTTTGCTGCAAACGGGCATGGGCCTCGTCAAAGTCCAGGCCATCGTATTCGTGGTTGCCCGGCACAAACAGCACCGGGGTGGGCCAGCCGTGCAGAGGCGAAAAACGGGTCAGGCCAAAGTCGCCATCACCCGCTTTCGTCAAGGCCGATCCGGCTTGGTAAGAACCAATGTCGCCTGCCAACACCAACACATCGGCGCCGGGAGCAGGGGTGGGCGTAAAACCGGGGTTGGTTTCCAAGTGCAGGTCGGAAAGCAGTTGAACTTTCATACCGCCACCTCTGAGGCAAAAGCGTCTTGCGCAACCTCGAGCAACTGGGCCCGCAACCACTGGTGCGCACGGTCGTGTTGGTGGCGGCGGTGCCACACGGCCTCAACGTGAACCGGGGGCACAACCAAGGGCAAATCGCACATGACAATTTGATCGCCCATGCCGGTCGTGGGCACAAAGTGACGCGGCAAAACCGTGAGCAAATCGGTACTGACCACCACTTGGCCTGCAGTAAAAAACTGGTTCACGGTCAGCACAATGCGGCGTTGCCTGCCGATGGATGCCAGGGCCTCGTCCACAAACCCATAAGGGCGACCTGAAAAACTCACCAACAAATGCCTTGCGGCGCAATACGCGTCAAGGGTCATGGGCTGGTCAGCCAAGGGATGGCCTTGGCGCATCACGCACACATATTCACCCGCATACAGGCGTTGGTGCTCAAAATTCACCGCTTGGCCGGCTTGGGCCAAGCCGGTTAAATCGGCCAGCACGGCCGGAAAATACCCGATTGCTAGGTCGGCACCGCCCTCACTTAATAAGCTGCGCGGGTCGCGTGTGGTCAATGGCACCACCCGGAGCGAAACGCCCGGCGCATCGGTTTCTAAGTGTTTGGCCAATCTGCCCATCAACTCGGCAGCTGTGGCATCGGCCATGGCCAACACAAAAGTGCTGCTGGCCTCTTGCGGCACAAACAAGCTGGGCACGATGGCTTCTTGCAATTGGCGCAAAGCCTCGCGCACGCTGGGCCACAAGGCCAAAGCGCGGGGCGTGGGCTCAATGCCGTGGCCGTGGCGGCGCACCAGTTCATCGTCCAGCGCATCACGCAGTCGGCGCAAGGCGTTGCTGACGGCCGGCTGGGTTAAAGACAGATTGCGAGCGGCACGCGTTAGGCTGCGTTCGGCCATGACTTCGTCAAACACCCGAAGCAAATTCAAATCAAGGGTGCGAAAAGAGGCTGGAATCAATGGATTCATGCTGAAAATCCCTGTTATGTATCACCGATATGAATGAGTAACATAATGAATATAAAGTTGAATCATACTCGTGTAAACCCTATGATGGTGGCTGTTAACGGTTAGGGTTTTGACCTTCAAGGCCCACAAATTCACAGCAAGGGAACTACAAAATGAACACGAGCGTTGAAAAATCAGTTTTGGGTCAAATGCCTACAGGCCAAGTCGTCAAAGCTGCTTCCACCGGCTACACCCAAAATTTGGCGGTTGGTTTATTGGCCGCTGGCGTGGCGGCCTTGGTGGTGCTGGTTGACCACATGATCGACGGCTGGGCCGAAAGCCATGTGCTGGCTTCATGGGTCGCGCTTTGGGCAGTCGCCGTGTTGGCCATTGTGTTGTTGCGTGGTGCGACCCGCCTAATGGCGCAACGCGTGATGACTGGCTTGGACACTTGGTCGGCCAACCTGGCCCGCAAACGCGCCGACGAACGCCTCTGGGCCATGGCCAAAAACGACAGCCGCTTGATGGACGACTTGCAATCGGCCATGGACCGGGCTGATGACGAAAGCACCCCGGTGGCCGATGTCGTCACGCCATTGAAGTCCCTCCGTACGATTCACATGGCGCGCACTCGGACTTATTACATCTGACGGTCAAATGGGGCTGTCCCCAGGGGCAGCGTTGTTGACAGGGTTAGAGCTTGTTCACACATTCGGCCGCAGGGGCGGCCTCCCACGGGGATGTGCGGGGCCAACTGCAGTGCTGGTTCAGTATCGGGCTACATAGGCAGTGCTGGTTCAGCATTGGGTTACAGAATCTGGGGCAAATTAAAACCATGCCAAATGTCAAAGCCACCCACAAGGGTGGCTTTTTTTGTGGCTTGACCTTAATGCGCGTGAAATCCTTGAAAAGGTCGAATCAAACGAACAGGGAGAAACCCTTGATAGCCTTGACACTTGAAGTGTGCAACATAAAATGAAAGCGCTTTCAAAAACAAGGGACGACATGAAAAACAAACTCCTTATTCTCATTTGTGCGCTCGCGGCACAAGCCGCGTGGGCTCAGAAAACCACGATCACGGTCGCGGCCTTCCCGGCTGTGGATGACATCGTGAAAGCGGCCTTGCCGGAGTGGCAGAAAAAGAACCCGAATGTCGAGGTCAAAGTGGTGGGGCGTGAATACGCTGACCATCACACGGCCATGACCACGGCCTTGGCCACATCCACGGGGTTGCCCGACGTCATGACCGTTGAATACGGTTATTTGGGACGGTTTTCTCAAAGTGGCGGACTTGAGGATTTGGACAAAGCCCCCTACAACGCCGCTGAATTGACCAAACGGATCGTGGCCTTCGCTGTGGCCCAGGGCAGAACCAGCACGCACGGGCAAACCGCCCTGCCCACTGACATTGGCCCAGGCGCCATGTTCTACCGAACCGACGTGCTGCAAAAAGCCAAAGTCACCGAATCCGAGTTGACGCAATCCTGGGACAGTTTTGTTCAAAGCGGTCAAAAAATCAAAAAAGCCAGCGGTGCCTATTTGGTGGCGCACGCACGGGACGTCAAAGACATCGTGATTCGCACCGGCATCCCTGAGGGTGAAGGCGTTTACTTTGACGCACAAGGTAAATCGGTCATAGAGACATCCCCGCGTTTCAAAAAAGGTTTTGAAATGGCGCAAAAAATCAGAGCCGAGGGCTTAGACGCCAAAATCAACGCGTGGTCAAACGAATGGGGTGAATCCCTCAAACGTGGCACAGTCACCGTGCAGATGATGGGGGCCTGGTTAGGGGGGCATTTGCAAAATTGGTTGGCCCCCAACACCGCAGGCTTGTGGCGATCCACCGTGTTGCCGGAACGTGTGGCCACTTCTTGGGGCGGCACTTTTTATGCCATACCCAAAAACGCAAAGAACAAAGAGTTGGCTTGGGACTTGGTCAAGCACCTGACACTGAACCGCCAGCAGCAGCAAATGGCATTTGAAAAATTCAATGCCTTCCCAGCCTTGCTAGAAGCGCAAAGCGGCCCCTTCTTTGAGCAGCCCGTGGCATTTTTAGGGGGACAAAAAGCCCGTGTTGAATGGAAAACCACCGCATCACAGATCAAACCGACCCAAGTCTTCAAGAACGATTCGGTGGCCGAAGAAATTGTCAACGCCGAACTGGATTTGGTGTTGAACAAAAACAAACCCATTGACCAAGCGCTGAAAGACGCGCACCGCTTGGTGCAAAGAAGAGCATCACGCTGATGAAACTCAGGTTGAAACCGGCAGCAGCGCCTTATGTGCTGATCAGCCCATTCTTGTTGTTGTTTTTGGTGTTCGGCTTGTTTCCGCTCGTCTTTTCATTTGTCCTCATGTTCCACATGTGGGATCCAGTGAAAGGCCTGGGCTCGATGGAATTTGTTGGGCTGGATAACCTGCGCTTCGCTATCGAGGACCCTTTGGTGTGGACCTCACTGGGCAATACGCTCTGGATGGCGGTGGCGTCTGGCCTGCCCCAACATTTGGTGGCGATACCGCTGGCGTACTTGATCAATGAAAAATTGGGGCCTTGGAGAAACGCCGCCATGGGGGCTTATTTTTTGCCCTACATCACCTCCACGGTGGCGATTGCCATCATGTTCAGCACCTTGTTTTCTACCGACTACGGCATGGTCAATGCAGCCCTGAGCGAGTTGTCACGTTGGCCCTTGCTGAATGCGGTGTTGTCAGACAAAAACATCGACTGGCTGGGCAATCCGGAGACCATCAAACCAGTGGTGTCTGCGGTGGTGTTTTGGCGGTACCTTGGATTCAACGTCATCTTGTATGTGGCGGCCATGCAGAGTATTCCGCGCGACTTGTACGAAGCCGCGCGCATGGACGGTGCCAAAAGCTGGCAACAGTTTTTCTTCATCACCCTGCCCCAGCTCAAGCCCATCATGTTCTTTGGGGTCACGCTCACGGTGATCGGTGGCCTGCAGTTGTTCGAAGAGCCCTTCATCTTGACGGGCGGCAAGGGCGGCCCCGAATACGCGGGCATGACCACGGCCATGTACATGTACCGAACAGCCTTTGACTTCAATGATTTTGGTCTGGCCAGTGCGATTTCGTGGATGTTGTTCGTGATTATTTTGGTCATGACCTTGATCACCAACCGCGCCTTCAAAAGCAAAGAAGGACAGTCATGAGCCAGCTCCCATCCGATGACAAAGCCAGCCTAGGTGTGCTGGGATGGGTGTTCCTCATCTTGGGTGCCTTGCTGATGCTGGGGCCGTTTTATTTCATGTTTGTCTTTGCTACCCACACCAGGGCAGACATTTTCAGTGTGCCGCCTCCCTTGTTCTTTGGAAGTAACTTTTTCGAGAACATGAAAATCCTGATGGGAAAAATTCCCTTCTGGATCAACTTGGGCTGGTCTTTGTATGTGGGTTTGATGAGCACTGCCCTGACCCTGCTGTTTTGCTCCATGGCAGGCTTTGCATTTGCGGTTTATGAATTCAGGTTCAAAAAAGCGCTGTTTGCTTTGGTCATGGGGACCATGCTGGTGCCCTCATTTTTGGGCATGATTCCCACCTTTTTGATCATGGACGCGCTCAACTGGATCGACCAACCGCGCGCCCTGTATTTGCCCGGTGCTGCGCCCGCCATGGGCATTTTCTTGATGCGCCAATACATCACCTCGGCCATACCGAAAGAGCTGATCGAAGCCGCCCGCATGGACAACTGCGGTGAGTTCACCATTTACTGGCGTGTGGTGGTGCCCTTGTTGGGCCCTGTTTTCGGCACGCTGGGGTTGATTGCTTTCATTGCTTCGTGGAACAACTTCATTGGCCCCTTGGTGGTGATGCGCTCGCCCGAGATGTACACATTCCCATTGGCATTGCGCAGCATGCAAAGCCCGGTGGACACCGAATGGGGGGCATTGATGGCGGGTTCAGCCATTGCCGTCATTCCTTTGCTGATCATTTTTATCTTCTCCTCCCGTCGCTTGATCGCTGGCCTCACGGCTGGCGCTGTGCGTGGTTGAACTTCAAAAAATCAAAAAATGACACCCGAAAAAATCACAAGACCACAGTTCCCAAAAAACTTCATATGGGGCGTG
>SXGQ01764818.1_pt1 | contig 18606 bp, 17 predicted proteins | sample 3178371 | NCBI WGS metagenome assembly SXGQ01 (sample SAMN11356859, study PRJNA531348) | freshwater metagenome | isolation source: freshwater sample F1-20 | place: China: Fuxian Lake, Yuxi | collected 2017-12-25 | reverse complement strand
TGCTGCGTGCCGAAGCACCGACCCGCGACTTGCTGACCTCCGAGCGCACCGCCCTCAACCTGTTCTGTCACCTCAGTGGCATCGCCACAGCAACGCGTGAGTGGGCCGACCAGTTGTCGCGTACCGGCGCGGTGGTTCGCGACACACGCAAGACGACCCCGGGTCTGCGCAAGTTGGAGAAGTATGCGGTGCGTTGCGGCGGCGGCCAGAACCACCGCATGAGCCTGTCGGATGCGGCACTCGTGAAGGACAATCACATTGCCGCCGCAGGGGGTGTGGCTGAGGCGTTCCGTGCAGTGCGCGAACACGAGCCCGACATCGCGGTGGAAATCGAGGTCGACACGCTCGACCAGCTGCGTGAGGCCCTGGCGGCCGGCGCCGATCTGGTGTTGCTCGACAACATGGCCCCCGACATCCTGCGCGAGGCGGTGGCGATTTCGCGAGAGCATTCGTCGCGGACGGGTCGCAAGGTGATCCTCGAAGCGAGTGGCGGCCTGACGTTGTCCAACGCGGGTGCCGTCGGCGCGACCGGGGTTGACTACATCTCCGTGGGTGGTCTCACACACTCGTCGCCGATTCTCGACATCGGCCTCGACTACGTGCGCACCCTCTGACGCGGCGTCATTTGTCGTCCGGGCCCGTGTAGTTGGGGTCGTGGCCCGAGGCGCAGTAACCCTCGACCCAATGATCGAGCCATGCTTCCTCTTCAGGTGTGCGGTTCGACGGGTCCGGTTCGAAAGGCCCCATGGACTTGCTCCGTCGTTCGAAGTCTTCGAGCACGCCGGGGGCGAACATGGCCCTGAACTCTGCACCGGTCAGTATCCGGCGGCTTGTCTTTTGTCCCTTTTCTTTCGAATCAATGTCTTCTTCATTTGGGAAAGTGTGGGCGTCGTTTCATCGCATGGATGACCTCGGGGTCACCTGAGATCGAGATCTCGACGACAATTTCGATCTCATTGGCGGCCAGGTCATCTCCGACGAACTCGTACTTGAGTAGCGGACCATCATCGACTTCTACGACGTTGCCAGCCGGATGGGTCGCAGCGTGGCGGATGTTTTCACGGGTCAGTCCGTGCTTGAACGCGGAAGCGCGAATTCCGACGTGTTTGAAGAGTAACACGACTCAATGTGCGCGCGAGGGGGTGTCGAATGACCTGCGTTTCTTCCGCGGTTAGTCTGCACGAAGGCCCGCGGTGGTGGGCCGAAAGGTGGGGCCATGAACGATGGAATTGTGGCGAAGGCGATTGCCTTCGCGAATGCCGACGGCGAGTTCCAGTACAACGCGCGGTGGTGGACGGGATCCATGACGGTGCTCGTCGACGGTGCGGGCTGGCGGATGGATGTGTCGCGCGGGAAAGTGGGTGCGGCCTCGTCGGCGACGGGTGACGGATTGTCGGGGTCAGGCGACGACTTTCAGGTGAATGCGAGCGTTGAGACGTGGGGCAACTTGTTGAAGACGGTTCCTCCGTCGGGTTACGTCGACTACATCGCCGCGGCCGCAGTGGGTGGTTTGATGCTGAGCCCCGCACACCCCGATGCCGAACGGCACCTGGCGACTCGCAGGTTCTGCGAGCTGCTCCGTGCCGCGGTGAACGGCACGGATCCGACCCCGAAGCCGGGTGGCTACACGCGTCCGCACGGCACCTTCGACAAGGCGGTTGGTCGCTACGTGCACCTGAACATCGGGGGCTACGACAACCGCGTGTATTTCGAGGAGGCAGGTCAGGGGATCGGGTTGTTGTGCCAGCACACCGCCGGTGCCGATGGCCGTCAGTTCCGGCATTTTCTCGAAGACGAACGCATCACGTCGAAGTACCGGGTGATCGTCTACGACATGCCCTTCCACGGCAAGTCTCTGCCGCCCGTCGAAAAGGCATGGTGGGCCGAGCGCTACACGTTGACGCCGGAGAATGCGATGGCATTGCCAGTGCAGTTGGCGCAGATTCTCGGTCTTGACCGCCCTGTGTTCATCGGCTCCTCGGTCGGTGGCATGTTGGCTCTCGATCTCGCGCGGTTTCATGCCGACGACTTTCGCGCCGTGCTTGCGCTCGAGGGAGGTTTGCATGCCGACATTCCCGAAGGTGCGCTCGATGATTCCCAAGACATCGACCCTGCAAAGCATGCAGCCACGATGATGATGATCATGTCGCCGACCGCGCCCGAGAGTTCACGTCAAGAGACTCGTCTTCACTACGCACAAGGAGCACCCGGTGCCTTTCCCGGCGACATCGACTACTACGCGGTGACCCACGATCTGCGTGGCCAGGGACATCTCATCGACACTCGGAAGTGCGTGGTGCACCTGTTGACCGGCGAGTACGACTTTCCGACGATCCCGTGGACGGAACTCGCAGGGCGGGAGATTCCGGGGTCGACGATGCAGATCATGGAAGGTCTTGGGCACTTCCCGATGTCCGAGGACCACGAGGGCCTGATGAGGTACGTGCTGCCACTCCTCGACGGAATTGCGGCCAAGTGATGGTTTCTCTCAATGGGTGTGTTGCCGTCGTGACCGGTGCGTCTTCGGGAATCGGCGAGGCGATTGCGATCGATCTCGCTGCACGGGGGGCGACGGTGGTTGCCACCGCGCGCCGCAAGGATCGACTCGATGCGCTGGCTGCAGCACACGCGAACATCCACGCGGTTGCCTGCGACGTGGCTGACGCCGAGTCGGTGAAGTCAATGGTGGCCGAGGTGGTGTCGCGGTTCGGTCGAATCGACATTCTGGTGAACAATGCCGGCCTCGGGCTGACGGGCTACGCAACACAGATCACACTCGAGGAATGGAAAGAGATGGTCGACGTGAATGTGATGGGGGTGTTGAACTGCACGCACGTCGCGTTGGGTCACCTCATCGATGCGGCGAAAGGCCCGCGGGGCGTAGCGGACATCGTGAACATCTCGTCGGTGGCCGGCCGTAAGGCGTTGCCCGGTAGCTCCGTCTATGCGGCGACGAAGTTCGCCGTCAATGCGTTCAGCGACGGCATGCGCCAAGAGCTCGCATCGAAGCACGTGCGCGTGTCGATCGTTGCTCCGGGTATGACCGAGTCGGAGATGATCTACAAGATCCGACCCGACTTGCTGGCGAAGATTCGCGCGACCCTCGAGGCGATGCCCAGCATGACGGCCGCCGAAGTCGCCGAAACGGTGACCTTCGTCGTCACGCGACCAGCGGGTGTTGCGGTGAACGATCTGCTTGTACGGCCGACGGAACAGGAACGCTGATCATGGCGCCGACGACGTGGATCGACGGGTTGAAATTCCCCGAGGGGCCGGTGTTGATGCCGGATGGTTCGGTGATGCTGAGCGAACTGCTCGGTAACAAGGTCGTTCAGGTCTGGCCCGACGGTACGAAGAAGGTGATCGCCGAGCCCGAGGGCATGCCGAATGGTCTCGCGTTCGGGCCCGACGGCTATCTCTACTGCGCAAACATGGGCGGGCTGTTGAAGCCTGGCATCCTCGGGTCGATGCCGGGAGTCGACGTAAAACGCCTCGCCTACCGCGGGGGCAGTATTCAGCGCATCGACGTGGCGACGGGCGAGTGTGTCGACGTTCTGACCGAGTGCGAGTGCCACGGGCTTCGCGCCCCCGACGACCTGGTGTTCGATTCATCGGGAGGTTTCTGGTTCACGGACATCGGTGTGACCGACCACGACACGCGCAAGGCCGACGAGACGGGTATCTACTACGTGCCTGCCGACATGTCGGGCGTGAAGCGCGTCATCCGTTCGACGGTGCCGACGAATGGCATCGGTATTTCACCCGACGGTTCGAAGCTCTACTGGACCGAGTACCTGACCGGCCGGTTGTTCATGCGTCGCATCACCGCGCCGGGCGTGTTGGCCGAACCGGAGGTGCCGTTTGGTGATTGCATCTTCACTCACCCACTGCCGGTGACGTGGTTCGACTCGTTGACCGTCGGCGCAAACGGCGAAATCGCCGTGGCGGTGCACAACGGAACGCCGCAGGGCCGCAGCGGCGTGATCACTTTCAGCCCCGAAGGCGACGAGGTCCACTACATGGGCTTCGACGACGCCTGGACGACGCATGTGCTGTTTTCTTTCGACGGCGACCCGACGGCCTACGTGACGTTGTCCGGAACGGGCCGCTTGGTGTCGGTGCCGTGGCACTACCACCAGACGCGTCCGCTGTACGGGCCACGGTGACGTGACGGCGATGGGCGTCGTCGAGGAACTCGACAGCGATCTCCGATCGATCCTGCCGGCCGAGTGGTTCACCTTCGCCGAATGCGGCAACTGGGGGTCATTGCGCGAGGTGCAGGTGGCGATTGGATCGCAAGCCGTCGTGCGTGAACTGGGTCGTCGGGGCTGGATCGCGCCGCACTGGCCCGTCGAACACGGTGGTCGCGGGCTGTCCGAGACCGACGCTGCCACCGCGATCGAACGGCTCGACGCGCTGGCAGTGCCGCGCATCCCCCGCGGAACCGGCTTCGTGTTGGCCGCGCCGGCGATTCGTCAGTTTTCCTCGGAGGAAACTAAGCGCCGTTTCCTGCCGAAGATCGTGACGGGTGAGGAGATGTGGGCGCAGCTGTTCAGCGAACCCGGTGCGGGAAGCGACCTCGCGTCGCTGGCCTGTCGCGCGGTACGCGACGGTGGCGAGTGGGTCGCATCGGGGCAGAAGGTGTGGACGACTCTGGGTCACGAAGCCGAGATCGGCATGTTGTTGGCCCGCACCGACCCGGACGCACCGAAGAACAAGGGGATCACGTACTTCGCCGTCGACCTGCGCGCACCCGGTGTCGAGTTGCGCCCGCTCGTTCAGATGACAGGCGAGCACGAATTCAACGAGATCTTTCTCTCCGAGGTGCGCATCCCCGATGTGTGGCGCATCAGCCCGGTGAACGAAGGGTGGGCGGCGTCGAATGCTTCGCTTGCAGCCGAGCGCATCACGCTGTCGGGGCAGAAGGCCGGAGGTCCACAGAAGCGCAGCATTCTCGGAGGCAAGACCATCGACGAGGTACTGGCGCTCGCGCGCGAGCGTCGTGTCACGGCGGTGCAGCGTGAACGACTGGTGGAAGCGTGGATCGACGCAAGAGTGCTCGGGCTCACTGTCGGTCGCGTGAAGGGGCCCGCCGGTTCGATCACCAAGGTGATGAAGGCGAAGTCGAACCAGGAACTGCAGTGTCTGGCTCTCGAGATTCTGGGTGCCGATTCTGTTGCTTGGAACGTCGACGACGGAGCCGAGTATTCGAAGTACGCGCGTGAGTTCCTGCGCACGCGGGCCAATTCCATCGAAGGCGGAACGAGCGAGATTCAGCGCAACATCATCGGCGAACGCGTGCTGGGGCTGCCGCGCGAACCCGACCCGTGGGTGGGTCAACCCTGGAAGGAAATACCGCGGAGTTAGTTTGCGGTGTCGTAGCGCTCGAGCTCGTCTCGAGTGTCGATGTAGATGATTTCATCCTCGACGATGCGGTCGATGCTTGCCATTTCGGTTTCTCCTCCTTCTTCTTGGTTCGAAATAGGTCATTGCGTGAAAGACGATTATTGAATCCGTCTCCACCGAGAAGTAGACGACGATCAATTCGCCCTTGACATTCGGGCCGATTCAAGCGCGGCGATCTTGGCCGAAGCACCGGGGCAGTTCATGTTGCGATACCCGATGGCGATTGGCGTTGTAAATGTCCTCACGGCTTAGGCCGTGCTAGAACGCAGATTCTCGAAATCCGACGTGAAACCACCCCAACACGCACGAATGTGTGCGTGGAGGGGCGAGTGTCAGCGGTTCGTCAGTGGCGTGAAGCGAGCCACGCGGCCTCGGCTTCGCCGAGGGGAGTCGACGGCGATGCGTTGACCATCGGCCACAGTTCCTCTGCGATGCGGCGGTAGTTGCCGTTCGCATGCAGTTCGCCGAGCAGTGCGTAGAGGCCGAGGTTGATGCGTTGGATGAATACGAATGCGCGCGGAACCGATGCGTAGTTCGCGATGGGGCTGGTGCGGTCGAACGTGTGGCGAACGATCGACGACGAGTAGTCGGGTGTCCAGTGCATCACGTGCGACTCGCGCACCGGTGCGTAGAAGTGCGAGAAGTAATCGCCGATCTGATCGGTGGTGACGGGGGCGTCAGGCTTCAGCAATCCGGCGTCCTCGATGATCCTGCGGAAGACGTCGACGTCGTTGTCAATGGCGGCAGCGGAGATCATGTTCTTGAAGATCGTCATCTCGTCTTCGGTGAAATGTTTGACGAGGCCGTAGTCGAGAAACGTGATGCGCACGTTCTCCGGCTCGTCGAAATGGAAGATGTAGTTGCCCGGGTGGGGGTCACCGTTGAAGGCGCGGAAACGGTAGAGCGATCGGAAGACGTAGCGGAATATCGCTTCGGCGGCGCGGTCGCGAACGTCTTGAGGTTGCTGCAGGAGTTCGGCCCACGAGCTGCCGATGACGAGGTCGGACGTGATGACCCGCGCAGACGAGAGGTGGGTGTGCACCCGAGGGACGTTGACGAACGGATGGTCGGTGTAGAAGTCGGCGAACTCCTGCTGGTTCTTCGCCTCGCGGACGTAGTCGAGTTCCTCGGCGAGGCGCTCCTTTATCTCGGCGACCATCTCGTCGGGTTCGAAGGCTTTGAAGCCGAAAGCGAGAACCGCGCCGAGTAGGTCGGCGTTCTTCAGGTCGGCGGCGATCGCGTCGGCGACGCCCGGGTACTGCACCTTGACCGCGACCGCTTGGTGTTCGCTGGTCGCGGGGTCGACGATGATCGCGCGGTGCACCTGACCGATGGACGCCGAGGCGATCGGTTCATCGTCCCATTCGACGAACAGTTGCGTGACGGGGGCGCCGAACTCTGCCTCGATGACGCGACGTGCGAGTTCCCCGCTCATCGGGGGCGCATTGTTCTGTAGTTCGGCGAGTGCGAGACGCAAGGGCTCGGGAAGGCCATGGTCGAGGTAGCTGGCCATTTGGCCGAGCTTCATGAGGGCGCCCTTCATGTTGCCGAGGCGCTCGGCGATCTCCGTGGCGTTCTTCAATTCGCGCGAGTGATCGAGGGCTTCTTTGCGCTCGGCCGATGCGAAAATCTTGCGCGCGGCGGTCGTGGCGTAGTTGGTGCCGACCTTCACGCCCAACTTCGCGATCTCCGCGTTGCGACCGAGCCTCCGACGCGACGACAGAGGGGAACGCATTCGGCTCATGCGGGTCAGTCCTGTGCGCGTTCGACGGCCGATCGGCACGCACGGGTGAGCGTCGGAACGAACTGGTCGGCTGCGGCGTAGACGGCATCGTGGTCTGCGTCGACACGGAAAGCCTCTGAGCGGGGAAGCGCCTCGAAGAGCCGCAGCTGTCGTTTCACGGGAACGACGTGATCGCGCATCGTGATGACGACACTAGTTGGTACCTCGACGGTGCGAATCCAATCGCGCGAGTTGAACGAGCCGAGCGCGCCTCCCGCTTCGAGGATCGTGCGCCAGTCGTGTTGCTGCAACTGTGCCGCGGCCCACGGTTCCCAGTTGCTGACCTTGCGCTGAAGGTAAACGCGTTCGGTGATGCGTTCACGTGCGCTGGAGGGTGTGATTCGTGCGAGTGCGCCGAGGCCGTGGAGGCCGAGGAAGGAAAGGCGTTCCTGGCGGGTGGAGGCGAAGTAGCCGGACGTGGCGGCGAGCACGAGGGCGCGAACCCGCGCCTCGTGGCGCTTCCACAACAACTGGGCAACTGCACCGCCCATCGAATAGCCGACCGGGATGAACGTGGCGATGCCAAGTTGGTCGGCGAGTGCCGCTGCATCGTCGGCGCACGCTGCGAGTGTGAATGATTTGTTCGAGCGAATGCCCCGTCCGTGTCCGCGTTGGTCGGGGGCGATCACGCGAAAGTGTTCGCCAAGCGCGCGGTAGCAGGTGAAGAAATTGAGATCGGCGGTGGCCGTCCAGCCGTGCAGCAGCATCACGGTGGGCGCGTTGGCGGGGCCGGCGACTTCGCGGAAGAACATCGTTCCACGGCCGGGCAGATGTACCTCGCGGCCGGGTGGAAGGAGAGGGGTGCGTGGTTCGGTGTCGGTCACAGGTCAGTCACGGTGCTCGACGGCAAGAATGCGCACGCGCAACTTGCTGCCGTTGGGGGCCTCGTAATCGACCCATTCTTCAACATGACGATTCAGCAATGCCGAACCGAGCGGCGCCTTGGGGCTCATGATTTCCGTGCCTTCACGACGCTCTTCGATGTGACCAATGAAATAGCGCTCGGCCATGTCGTCGTCATCGCCGTCGTAGACGATCGTGACCGTGCAGCCGATCGACACCCGGCCCTCGATGCCGGCGGCCACGATCTCGTGGTCTTCGAGGATGGCCTCGAGCGTGCGGATGCGCGCTTCCATGTGGCCCTGCTCGTCTTTGGCGGCGTGGTAGTCACCGTTCTCCGAGAGGTCGCCCATCTCGCGCGCACGCTCGATTTTTTCGGCAACCTGGATGCGGCCGCGCGTGGTGAGATCGCCGAATTCGGCCTTCAAACGGTCGTAGGCGACCTGTGTGAGTTGGTGGCGTGCCATACCGGAAAAAGGCTACCGACGGCCCTGCCGTTAGCCTGCCTGCCCATGGCACATCGCATTGCAGTCATTGGTGGTGACGGGATCGGACCTGATGTCACGATCGAAGCCCTCAAGGTCGTCCGGGCGGCCGGAGTCGACATTTTGACCACGGACTTCGACCTTGGCGGGGCTCGTTACCTGCGCGACGGCGAGATTCTCTCCGATTCGACCCTCGACCAATTGCGCGACTTCGATGCGATTCTCCTTGGTGCGGTCGGTACGCCGGACGTGCCGCCAGGGGTCATCGAACGCGGGCTTTTGCTGAAGATGCGATTCGAACTCGACCTCTACGTCAACCAGCGACCATTCGTGGGTACGGCACCCGGCCACATGAAGCCCCACGACTTCATCGTCATCCGTGAAAACACCGAAGGCCCGTATGTGGGTGAAGGTGGGGTTCTGCGCAAGGGCACGCCGAACGAGGTCGCAACGCAGGGCAGCGTGAACACACGCATGGGTGTCGAGCGCTGCGTTCGCTACGCCTTCGAACTGGCCGCGAAACGTCAGCGCAAGCACGTGACTCTGGTTCACAAGACGAACGTGCTCACTTTCGCCGGTGATCTGTGGCAGCGCACGTTCGACATTGTCGCCAAGGAGTTCCCGAACGTCGCCACGGCGTACAACCACGTCGATGCCGCGTGCATTTATTTCGTCCAGGACCCGCATCGCTACGACGTCATCGTCACTGACAATCTTTTCGGCGACATTCTCACTGATCTGGGTGGTGCGGTGAGCGGTGGTATCGGTCTTGCGTCGTCGGCGAACCTGAACCCCGCTCGCACCGGACCGTCGATGTTCGAACCCGTGCACGGTTCTGCCCCCGACATCGTCGGTACGGGCAAGGCAAACCCCACGGCGGCGATCCTGTCGGCTGCGCTGATGCTCGATTTTCTGGGTGAAAATGCCGCGGCCGAGCGTGTTCGTGCCGCCTGCGCCGAGCCCGCTGCCGGTTCGACAGTCGAAATCGCAAACACAATCGTCGCCCGTCTGGGCGCGAAGTAATCTGCAAAAGTCCCGAAAGGAAACTCCGAATGCCCACTCTCGTTCCGACTCCGAAAATCTGGATGAACGGCAAGCTCGTCAATTGGGACGACGCCAAGGTTCACGTCCTCACCCACACGTTGCACTACGGCACGGGAGTGTTCGAAGGTATCCGCGCGTATGAAACCGCCGGGGGCCCGGCGGTGTTCCGTTTGACGGAACACATCGAGCGTTTGTTCCGCAGCGCGAAGATTCTCGGTATGGAGATTCCCTACAGCGTGCAGCAGATCGTCGACGCGACGAAGGAAACGGTCGCATCAACCGGTCTGCCCGGCTGTTACATCCGCCCGATCGCGTACTACGGCTACGGCGAAATGGGCCTGAACACCCTGCCCTGCAGCGTCGACGTCGCGATTGCATGCTGGCCGTGGGGTGCGTATCTCGGTGACGACGCCATGACCAAGGGTGTGCGGATGAAGATTTCCTCCTGGAAGCGCCTGGACCACAACATGCTGCCGCCTGCGGCGAAGACGGTCGCGAACTACGCGAACTCCTCGCTTGCGAAGGTGGAGGCGTTGAAGGCCGGTTACGACGAGGCGATTCTTTTGAACAACGAGGGCCTCGTCAGCGAGTGCACCGGTGAAAACCTGTTCGTGGTGCGCAACGGATCGATCATTACGCCGCCACTGTCAGCCGGTGCTCTTGAGGGCATCACGCAGGCAAGCGTCATTTCCATTCTCGAAGACCTCGGGCACAAGGTCGAGAAGGGCAACCTTGCGCGTTCCGACCTGTACATCGCCGACGAAATCTTCTGTGTCGGGACTGCCGCGGAAGTGAGTGCAATCAATTCAGTCGACGATCGCCAGATTCCATGCCCGGGCCCGATCTCGAAGCAAGTGGCTGTCAACTACGGAAAGGCCGTGCGCGGCGAGGTCGCCAAGTACAAGCATTGGTGCGAACTGGCCAAATAGTCTGGTTCAGGCTGTTTATGCGCGCTGTGTGACAATCCCCAGATTTATCCACAGAAGGCATCAGCACCCTTGACCTCCCCGCAAATGCAGGAAAATCACGAATCCCATTGACGAAACATCGGTTTCGCGGGCAGACTAACCCTTGTGATGTCCACAGCTCGCCCAGTTTCGGCCCCTAGGCCGCGCCGCGCCACTGCTGTTGTCAGCATCATTATTCCGTAGCGCACGGCCGCCCCGTGCGCAGTCAGCCGCCCACTGGGCGGCTTTTGTTTTTCCCGAAGGACCCCAGAAAGAGACGAAGAGATGAGCACCAAGAGCAACCAAGCCGCGGACAATTTCGTTGAAGTCTTCGACACGACCCTGCGCGACGGCATGCAGGTTGAAGGCGTGTCGGCGACCGTCGAGGACAAGTTGCGCATTGCCGAGCAACTCGACTTTCTCGGGGTTCACTACATCGAGGGCGGTTGGCCCGGAGCGAACCCGAAGGACATCGAGTTTTTCGCGCGTGCCCGCCAAGAGCTGAAGCTGAGCAACTCGACGCTGGTTGCCTTTGGTTCGACACGACGCCCGAAGGGAAAGGTCGACGACGACGTCACGTTGCGCAATCTCATTGAGGCCGAGACGTCGGCCGTGTGCATCGTTGCAAAGTGCTGGGACTACCACGTCGAGCACGCGCTGCAAACGACCCTCGACGAGGGCGTTGCAATGGTTGCCGACTCCGTCGAGTTCCTGAAGGGCAATGGCCGCCGTGTGCTCGTCGACATGGAGCATTTCTTCGACGGCTACAAGCGCAACCCTGAGTTCTCGCTACGAGTGCTCGAGGCAGCCATTATGAAGGGGGCGACACACCTCGTCTTGTGCGACACGAACGGTGGGTCGTTGCCCCACGAAGTCGGTGACATCGTGGCTGCAGTGCGCAAGCACATCGGCGGTGATGCGACGCTCGGTATCCATTGTCATGACGACACCGGATGCGCGGTTGCGAACTCGATCGCCGCGGTTGCTGCCGGGGTACGCCATGTGCAGGGGACGTTGAACGGTCTCGGCGAGCGTACGGGCAATGCGAACCTCACCACGATCATTCCGAACCTGCAGTTGAAGATGGGTTTCCGGTGCCTGCCCGACGAGAACATGCCGCGCCTCACGACGGTCAGCCATCACGTGGCCGAGGTTCTCAATCGGCCGATGAATCCCCAGGCGCCGTACGTTGGGTCGTCGGCGTTCGCCCACAAGGCGGGCCTCCACGTATCGGCGATCGCGCGCGCAAAGGATGCCTACGAGCACGTCGACCCCGAACTCGTCGGCAACGGCACGCGGTTCGTTGTGTCAGAAATGGCCGGACGCGCCACGATTCAGATGAAGGCAGACGAGATCGGTCTCGTGATGGACGGACCTGCGGTGAACCAGGTCATCGACGATCTGAAGCGCCTCGAACACGAGGGCTACCACTTCGAAGCAGCTGATGCGTCACTCGAACTGCTGATGCGCCGCGCCGCCGGTTGGGAGTCGTCGTTCTTCAAGGTCGAGTCGATGCGGGTCATCACCGACGAGGCTGCCGACGGCACCTTTACAACCGAAGCCACCGTGAAGGTGTGGGTCGCCGAAGAGCGCTTCGTGCACACGGCCGAAGGCAACGGCCCGGTCAACGCGATCGACTCGGCGCTGCGTGCGGCGCTCGTTCCGCGGTTCCCGCAACTCGCCAAGATTCATCTCACCGACTACAAGGTGCGCATCCTCGATGGTGCGACGGCCACCGGTGCGGTGACGCGTGTCCTCATCGACGCGACGAACGGGGAGCGTTCGTGGACAACCATCGGTGTGTCGCCGAACATCATCCAGGCGTCGTGGGAGGCGCTCGAGGAGTCGCTCGTCTACGGCCTGCTTCACGCCTGACGACTACTCTCATTTGTCATGGCCGCACCGCGCTACGCCCCCGAGTTCACAGCCGGACAGACTCCCGCCTACGAGTCGCCCCAATACGTTCCTGATTCGTGGCGGCCCGGTCGCAAGGGCGAAATCGCGGGTCGTCAGCCCGCCGGCAAGCGCCTCGGCTATCAGGGCCCCGATCAGGGTTTCGTGCTGAAGATCGCTGCCGCTTTGCGCGGTGAGGTTCGTGGGCAGGCGGGCGAGAGTATCGACGATGCAATTCGCGGAAGTATCAACATCGCTCTTCGTCGCGCGTCGTTGTACGGCCGCGCACCCGTCGTGCATGACCTGCGTCTTGCACTCACCATCTGGGGCTGGCTCGACCCGAATCCGCCCGCCGACCTTCTCGCGGCGCGCAAGGCGTTGTTCGCCGGCGTGTCGCACGTGACCGCCCACTACGGCGAAGGCCGCCACATCGCCGACCTCGTTCCCGAGGCAACGTTGCGGATGACCCCCGAGTCGGCGCGCAACGCGATGCCCGGCTCGTGGCGCGCCCTCACCGGCTCCTGACCAAGGGTTCTCGGTGTGAATTGACTCGGTTTTTGCTACACGGGGAACCGAGAACCGGGTCTCACCGCTCCTGCATTGCGATGCCGCCGATGATCAGCGCGCCGCCAACGAAGTCCCACCCGCTCGGGGTTTGGTCGAAGACGACATAGCCGAAGATGCTCGACACGATCGGCAGCATCGCGAGCAGTACCGAGTAGTGGCGGACCGTCACTTTGCGCAGAATCCGTTGGTCGATGCCGTAGCTCGTGACACTCGACAATGTCCCGACGAGCAGACCGAGGGGAACGAGCCACAGATGGGATGCAACCGCATCGGCATCGGCGACGCCGAACGGAATCGTAAACATCGTCCCGAAGACGAATGCCATCGCGAGCCCGTCGATACCTGAGTGTCCGCGGGCGACTTTCGCGCCCGAGACGATGTGGACGGCCCACGATGCGGCGGCGAGCAGGATGAAGAGGACTCCCAATGGTTCGTCACCGATTTCCACGCCGCTGAGAATTGCAACGCCCGCAATGGCGAGCACGAGCGCCGCCGCATTGCGTCGAGAGCGGGTGAGAATCGCCGCAACGGTGATGGGTCCGATGAACTCAATTGCGACGCCCTTGCCGAGGGGGAGTCGATCGATCGCGAGATAGAAAAAAGTGCTCGTCAGGCCCGTTGACAAACCGAAGATCGCGGCCGAGCGCAAAGAATCGCGTGACCACTCGCGCCGCCACATCCTGCGTGGTCCCGCAATGCAGGCCGCCACGACCATCGCACCGAACATGCGCAGCCATGCCAGCGTTGCCGGGTTCGTCGTGTCGAAGTGAGCCTTGGCGATCGCATTGCCGGAGTTCAGCGCAACGGCAGACAGGAGGAAGAGAAGCTCGGGCTCGAACGATCGGTTTCTCGGTGCGTCTTGTCGCGAAATCCGAGTCAATTCACACCGAGAACCCTCGTTAGTTGAGGAGGTCGGGGTCGGACTCGAGAATGTCGTCCCACAGCGGCTGGAAGTTCAGCCACATCGCCGCCTGATGTGCGGTGTTGTTGCGGGTGTATTCCGCCCACTCGTGGGGAATGAGCTTCGGTTTGCCGGCTGCTTCGGCCATCAGCTGTGCCTGACACGTGCGTTCCATCGTGACGAATGCGTACGCGGCGGCGTCGACGGTGTCGCCCGTCGTGAAGAGGCCGTGGTTTTGGTGGATGGCGGCTTTGTAGTTGCCGAAACACTCGGCAAAACGAATGCCATCCTCGATTTCGAAAACAACCTTGCCGCCGACGTCGTCGATGAGCACATGGTCGTTGTAGAACGCGCACGAGTCTTGCGTGATCGGGTCGAGCAGGCGCCCGAGCGACGACCACGACTTGCCGTACACCGAGTGCGCGTGGGCCGCGGCGTTGATGTCGGGCCGCGCCTTGTGCACCGCGGCGTGGAGCACGAACGCCGCGCGGTTCACCGGTCGTGACCCGTAGACCACGTCCCCATCGTGGTTGACGAGGATCAGATCGCTGACGCTGATCTGGCGGAACGACATCGCAAACGGATTCACCCAGAAGTGGTCGGTGAACTCGGGGTCGCGCACCGTGATGTGGCCCGCGACGCCTTCGGAAAATCCGAACTTGCCGAAGATCCGCAGGGCGCCGGCAAGACGTTCCTTGCGGTGACGACGCTCGTCGGCGAAGTTGTCGAACTTCGGGATGGAAATGAAGTCGAGTGGCTTGGGCGTGAGCGGAATGCCATCGATCATGGGGACACTGGGTGCGTCGGTGACTGCCATGCCCTCAACACTACGCCTCTTCGTCGTGCGTCCCCGGCGCGAATCTTGACGCAGACTGCACCGCACCGCGCCGCAAACCCTACGATTTGGGGTCTATGGCTGACCCCACCGCAGACGTTCCCACCTGGCCGAAGACCGACTCGGGTATTCCGATCGCGCCGCTTTACACCGCGGAATCACTCAACGGCTGGGAGTCCGCATCGAAATTGGGCGAGCCGGGCAAGGCGCCGTACACGCGTGGTGTCTACCCGACGATGTATCGCGGCAAGTTGTGGACGATGCGCCAGTACGCGGGCTTCGGTACTGCGGCGTCCACGAACGAGCGATTCAAGTTCCTCTTGCAGGCCGGCCAGACGGGGCTCTCGTGTGCCTTCGACCTGCCGACGCAGATGGGCTACGACTCCGACCACCCGCGCGCCGAGGGCGAAGTCGGCAAGGTCGGCGTGGCCATCGACTCGATGGCCGACATGCGGATTCTCCTTTCGGGTCTGCCCCTCGACAAGGTGTCGACGTCGATGACCATCAACTCGACCGGCGCGATTCTTCTCCTCATGTACGAACTCGTCGCCGAGGAACAGGGCGTGCCCGCCAGCGCGATCAGCGGCACCATCCAGAACGACCTCCTGAAGGAGTACATCGCTCGCGGCACCTACATCTATCCACCGCGTCCGTCGATGCGTGTCATCACCGACATCTTTGAGTACTGCTCGAAGCACGTGCCGAAGTGGAACACCATTTCGATCTCCGGTTACCACATCCGCGAGGCCGGCAGCACCGCGGTGCAGGAAATCGCCTTCACGATCGCCAACGCGATCGCCTACGTGCAGGCCGCGGTCGACGCGGGGTTGAAGGTCGACGATTTCGCGCCGCGCCTCAGTTTCTTCTGGAACGGCCACAACAACTTCTTCGAGGAAGTCGCCAAGTTCCGCGCCGCACGGCGTATGTGGTATCGAATCATGACCGAGCGTTTCGGTGCGCAGAAAGAAGCGAGCAAGTTGCTGCGCTTCCACACACAAACGGGCGGCAGCACGCTCACCGCGCAGCAGCCCCTGAACAACGTCGTTCGCGTCGCGATCCAGTCGATGGCTGCGGTTCTCGGTGGAACCCAGAGCCTTCACACCAACGGCTACGACGAGGCCATCAGCCTCCCGACCGAAGAGGCCGCGCGTATCGCGCTGCGCACCCAGCAGATCATTGGCTACGAAAGCGGTGTCGCCGACACGCCCGACCCGCTCGCTGGTTCCTACTTCGTCGAGAAGCTCACCGACGAAGTCGAGACATTGGCATGGCAGTACATCGAGCGCATCGACGAGATGGGTGGAGCCGTTGCTGCAATCGAGCAGGGCTTCCAGATGGACGAAATCGAACAGGCGGCCTACGAGTACACGAAATCGATCGACGACGACGAGCGCGTGATCGTCGGCGTGAACAAGTTCAAGGTCGACGTCGAACCCGAACCCAAGGCGTTCCCGATCGACCCGCAGTTGCAAGTCGACCAGGTGGCGAGCCTGAAGAAGTTCAAGACGAACCGCAACTCGGCCCTCGTGAAGGCCAAACTCGACGATGTCACCGCAGCGGCGCGTGGCACGCAGAACCTGCTGTACCCGATGAAGGAGGCGCTGCGGGCGAACGCAACGCTCGGTGAAGTCAGCGATGCGCTGCGCGAAGTCTTCGGCACCTATCAGCCCTAGGCGGGTCTAGAGCCAGTTCACGGCGGGCATCGGGCGGATTGGTGTTTCCACAACGCCGGTCGGCCAACCGAGATAGACGAGTCCCAACATCTCGGTGTCGCGATCGAAGCCGCACACGTCGTTGATCGTCGCGTTCGCGCCGCGCATCGGCGAGCCCCACAGCGCTGCCAGGCCGTGGGCGTGAGCGGCGAGCAGAAGGTTCTGGATGCCCGCTGCGACCGCGTAGCGATTCTCTGTCGTACGTTCGGGGCTGTCGCCCGGTGCCGCACCTGCGGCGATGACGATGGGGGAGCGAAGGTATTTCGTCCGTGTTTTCGCGACTTTGGGGGCATCGTCACCCTGTGCGGCCATCACGTCGGCGATCGCTTCGCCGAGAGCGCGCCGACTTTCGCCCGTGAGCACCGCGAGACGCCACGGCCAGGTCCGTTTGTGGTTCGGTGCCCACGTGAGAAGTTCGAGGAGATGTTCGACGACGTCGCGTGGCACCTCGCGGTGCGCATCAATCAACAGACTGCTGCGACGCGAGCGGATGAGTGCGGATAGTTCGTCGGGAGACATGTCAGTTCTTGTGCAGGGAGGCATTCAGGCCGCCCCACGTTCCCTGGCGCTGCACGACCTCGACGGTGCCCGTCGAGCTGTTGCGACGGAAGAGGAGACTGTCGGCCCCCGACAGTTCGCGTGCCTTGGCCGTGTTGCCGTCGGGCAGGCGCACGAGGGTGCCCGCGGTGACGTAGAGCCCCGCCTCTATGACGCAATCATCACCGAGAGAAATGCCGAGACCCGAGTTCGCGCCGAGGAGGCAGCGCTGGCCGACAGTGATCATTTCCTTGCCGCCACCGGACAGCGTGCCCATGATGCTGGCGCCACCGCCGATGTCGCTGCCGTCTCCGACGATGACACCCGCCGAGATGCGCCCCTCGACCATCGAAGCACCGAGCGTGCCCGCGTTGAAGTTGCAGAATCCCTCGTGCATGACCGTCGTTCCCGCGGCGAGGTGGGCGCCGAGACGCACACGGCTGGCATCGGCGATGCGAACGCCGGTTGGCACGACGTAGTCGGTCATCCGAGGGAACTTGTCGACACCGTTCACGACGAGGTATTCGCCGCGCTGCGCAAAGTTCCACGAGATGCTGTCGAGTTGGTCGATGGCCACCGGACCGCGGCTCGTCCACGCAACGTTCGTCAACAGCCCGAAGGCGCCGTCGAGGTTCAGTGTCCGTGGCTGGGCGAGGCGGTGCGACAGCAAGTGCAGGCGCAGGTAGACGTCGCTCGCGCTCTGCGGCGCAACTGTCGTGTCGACGACGATGCGCAGCGGCTCGAAGCGCACGCCACGCTCGGGGTCACCGGACTTTGCGAGGTTGATGCTGCTGTGCGGCGCGTCAGCGGGAACCGCGTCGGCCCAGCCGAGCGCGCGAAAACGCGTGTCGAGTACGGCACCGTCGGCCGCGATGGTGGCGAGGCCGACGCCCCAGGCGTTCTTGGTCATGTCGTGGCTCCTGTGTGCGATTGGTGGCGACCGATCAGTCGATGACCTCGGGTCGCAGGGTGGGGAAGAGAATGACGTCGCGGATCGTCGGCACGTTGGCGATCAACATCGTGAGCCGATCCATTCCGATGCCGAGACCTCCGGTGGGTGGCATGCCGAACTCGAGCGCGCGGAGGTAGTCCTCGTCGACCGTGCCTGCCTCGGCGTTGCCGGCCTCTTTCGCGCGCTGTTCGTCCTCGAAACGCAGGCGCTGTTCGACCGGGTCGTTCAACTCGCTGTACCCGTTCGCCAGTTCCCGGCCACCGACGAAGAGTTCGAAGCGTTCGGTGAGGTGCGGGTCGTTGCGGTCGACGCGGGCCAGCGGACTGATTTCGACCGGATGGCCGGTCACGAACGTCGGTGCGATCAATTCGTGTTCGGCGAGAGCCTCGAAGAGTTCCTCGATGATCTTGCCCGAACCCCACTGCGGCTCGGTTCTCACGTTGTGCTTCGCCGCGAGGGCGCGCAGTTCATCGACCGGCCGCGAGGGATGAACGGCAACGCCGGTCTTTTCCTGCACGAGGTCGACCATTCGCACACGGCGGAAGGGCTGGGCGAGATCGACACTGAGGCCGTTCACGTCGACGACCGTCGTACCGATGGAATCGCGCGCGGCTGCAGCGAACAGTTCCTCGGTGATGGCCATGACGTCGCTGTAGTCGCCGAACGCCTGGTACAGCTCCATCATCGTGACCTCGGGGTTGTGC
>SXGQ01623447.1_pt1 | contig 18606 bp, 16 predicted proteins | sample 3178371 | NCBI WGS metagenome assembly SXGQ01 (sample SAMN11356859, study PRJNA531348) | freshwater metagenome | isolation source: freshwater sample F1-20 | place: China: Fuxian Lake, Yuxi | collected 2017-12-25 | reverse complement strand
GAGGTCGAGGGTTCGAGTCCCCCACCGCCCACTACAAATGCAAACGAGCGGAAGTTTGAATGCTTCCGCTCGCTGCGTTTTTACTTCACATGCCGATTTACATACCAGGCTCTGCGGCGGGCTTGCGATATCAACCACGCCCTTGGCTTACCTCGGTCCAACCAGGAACGCAGAAAACAAACTACGAACGCTGCTGCCGTGAATGAACTCGTTGGCACGGACCGCGGCCACGAGTAGGACCTTAAAATAATTGTGATTTGCATGAGCGTGCCTACCTGTGCGGCTATTCATGCGCATTCGCATAGAACTCTTTTGGATCACACGAATTGCGCTACCAACATTGCACGAGCGCTTGAAATATTAAGCTTGTAATATTATAATTTTTTTTGATGCGAAGACCAAAGAAATCCAGGGTGATTGGTTCGGCAAATGGCTGGAGTGATCCGCAATGGCGCGCTGTGAATTCACCGCACCGCATGCACTTGGTGAGCATGTTGGAAGCGTTGAAAAAATCCACCGTAGCCGAGCTGGCGGAATTAACTGGGCGTAGCCAACAATCCATTTATCCGCATTTAAAAATCTTGGTCAAGGCTGGGCTTGTACGGGAGTTGCGAGAACCCGTGAACGGCGCAAAGAGTGGACATAAAAACGCGAGCAAGTCTGTTGCAAACGCGCCAACTTCCCGCGCAGCATGTCTGTATGAATTCAATCCCACCCTCTTTCGTAAAGCCTTTAACAGTAAAAATGGATTGGGCCTGATGCGAGCAACCCATATCACATCTATTTTGCTGCATGACCTTGGCTTGCGCTGCAAGCGTTGGGGAGAAGCCAACGAACGCGCTGGCATGCATCACGGAATTAAAATTCAGAATTTAATGTCGACCGAAATTACGTGGTTCACAAGCTCACATTGGAAGCGCTTCAACAAACTAAGTGCGCAATTGATGAAGTTGATCCGACAAGCGCGGGATAATCGAAAAGGTCAGCGTATGTGCATTGGATTGGTTCAATTTCCAGACGTGACCGTGGCGGAATTGAAACAGGGCTTGAAGCGCGTGGCTGCGGCGGTATCTGCCAGCAAATCTCCGTCAAAATTGAAGCGTACCTAAACGATACTGGCGCGCAAAACTTGGCGCCACTATGAACCCTGGATACAAATGTCTGCCTGCATGCTGCACGCTACATTTAAGCGCACATGCTGCGTCTTACGGAAATTTGCCTGCCGCTTACGCACCCGCAAAGCGCGCTGCGGCCAGCTATTTTGAGCCGTTTAAAAATGCCGGCGGATGAGTTGGAGAGTTTTGAAGTTTTTCGCCGCGGCGTGGACGCGCGCAAGCCGCAGGCGATTTTGTTTGTGTACACAATTGATGTACAAGTGCGCAATGAGGCGAAAGTATTGGCGCGCCTGAACACGGACAGGCGCGTGAGTGTTGCGCCGGACATGGGCTACAAGTTTGTGGCGCGGGCGCAGGAGAAGATGGCGCATGGCGTAGAGATGCAAAGCGGCGCCGCGGCGCGGGCTGACGCGGGGCATGGCAACGCGGTGCATGACGGCGCGACGGTGCAAAGCCGTGCCGCGACGCATAACGGCGCGGCGCGCCCAATTGTGATTGGCATGGGACCCGCGGGACTTTTTGCGGCGTTGATTTTGGCGCAATCGGGTTTCAGGCCGTTGGTGCTGGAGCGTGGCAAAGCCGTGCGCGAGCGCACCGTGGACACATTTCGCATGTGGCGCCAAGGCGTGCTGGACACGGAATCAAACACGCAATTTGGCGAGGGCGGCGCCGGCACATTTTCAGACGGCAAGTTGTATAGCCAGATTAAAGATCCCAAGCATTACGGCCGCAAAGTGCTGCGCGAATTTGTGGACGCGGGCGCGCCTGAGGAAATTTTATATGTGAGCAAGCCGCACATTGGAACGTTCCGCTTGGTGGGTATGGTGGAAAAAATGCGCGCCAAGATTATTGCGCTGGGCGGCGAGATTCGTTTTGGCTGCCGCGTGGCAGAAATTGAAATTGAGCGCGATGCGAGTGGCGCGGGCGGCGCGAAGAATGTGAACGCGCTGAATATTTACATGAACGATGCGAGCAGTAAAAATATTTCTGCGGGCGGCGTGAATTTTTCTGCAAGCGACGCGAATGGCGCTGACAAAATTGGCCGCGTGCGCGCGGTTGTTCTTGCTAACGGCGAGCGCATTGCCAGCGACCATGTTGTGCTTGCGGTTGGCCACAGCGCGCGCGACACATTTGCCATGGTGCACGCGCGCGGCGTGTTCATACAGGCTAAACCGTTTTCCATTGGCTTTCGCATAGAGCATCCGCAATCGCTGATCAACAAAAATCGCTACGGCAAAAATGCCGACAGTCCCCTGCTTGGCGCGGCGGATTACAAGTTGGTGCATCACGCCAAGAACGGGCGCTCGGTATACAGCTTTTGCATGTGCCCAGGCGGGACGGTGGTTGCGGCAACAAGCGAGGCCGGCCGCGTGGTGACAAACGGAATGAGTCAATATTCGCGCAACGAGCGCAACGCCAACGCGGGAATTGTTGTGGGCATTTCGCCGGAGCAGGATTATCCGGGCGGTCCGCTTGCGGGCATTGAGTTTCAGCGCTTCTGGGAGTCGCGCGCGTTTGAATTGGGCGGCGGCAGCTACATGGCGCCGGGACAATTGGTGGGAGATTTTTTGGCGCGGCGGCCATCCACAAAGTTGGGAGCGGTGTTGCCGTCGTACACGCCAGGCGTGCACATGTGCGACTTGTCAACGGCGTTGCCGGACTACGCCATTGCGGCCATACGCGAGGCCTTGCCCGTGTTTGCAAAGCAACTGAAAGGATTTGATTTGCCCGACGCTGTGTTGACCGCGGTGGAATCGCGCACGTCGTCGCCCATTCGTATTGAGCGCAACGACGACGATTTGCAAAGCGTGAACACGCGCGGACTTTTTCCAGCGGGCGAAGGCGCGGGTTATGCCGGCGGTATTTTAAGCGCGGCCATTGACGGAATTAAAATTGCCGAGGCCGTGGCGCTAAGTTTGCATATGAATGCGTAGATTTACGCCGTTACCTGCTCAAGCAAACCCAACTGCGCGAATGTTTCTGCGATAGACGCTTCATGCTCCGCTCGATACTGCGCGTCGGAATCAATGACTGGCTTGCCAAGAATTTCCTCAAACATTGCGCACGTGTATACGGGCTTCACGGCCGCGGTGGACTTGGCGCCCATTTGATTCAAGTTGCTGGCAAAAATTCCCGCCGCGCTGACGGGAAGAAAATCCTCGTAACGCAACCCTTTCACTTGCGCAAAACCTAGGCGCACCAGTTGGTGAATGTCGCGGGTGTGTATGGATCCGCGCGCGGCAATGCCCTTGGCAGTTGCGCTGTAGTGGCCATAGACCAGCTCCTGCTGCAACAGCGCTGAAAGCGTTTTTGGAAATGGCGAGAATGGCTTTGCGTACAACTTTTCAAACGCGGGGAAATCCCGCTTTGCAAGCGACGGATCCGCATCGCGCGCGGCGTCGGCCTGATCTAAGCAACGGTCATACAACTCGCGGCCCACCGGTGTGGTGGCATAGCCGCGCTCCTCTATTTCACCAAAGCGCGCGGTGTGCGTTGCGTGAACCACGCTTTTGGTGTCGTTTGCGTTTGTGTCTGCGTTGGCGTTGCGATTGGAGTTGCCGTTGGCGTTTGCGTTGTGAAATTGCACAGGCTCGGTGAGCGCCTTGTACGCGTCTTGGCGCAGCAGAATGGGCGTGTCTTGCGACGGACCTTCGGTGAACTCTTTAAAGCCGGCGTGCTTGAGATTGACCAGCGCAAATTGAGGCAATTGCAGCGTGGCGACAAGCGTGTCCACCATGCGTGCAATGTCGCTTGGCGACACGGTTGCGCGCGCGAACAGATCAACATGCGCGTGATCAAGGTGCCTGAAGTGAAGCAGCAACCAATCATGATCGGCCGCAGCGCACAGGCGCGTGAGCGTGGTGGTGGCGCGCTCACGAAACGCGCCCTGCTGCAACTCGCCCATGCAAAATTTCATAGACGCTGTGTACAAGTCCATACAAAAAGTATTTGGCGTGAGATGGTTCAAGCAATGCGAATCAAAGCAAGCGATGTCCGCCGCTATTTTAAATCCTGCGTCGCACAATTCGGTGTACAAAGCGTGATCGCGCGCGTTGCCGGTCCACTTGAAGATGCGGTCGACTCCCTCGCGTACAAGGGCGTTGAAATCATGCGCATTGAGTCCGCCTTGAGTCTCATTTTTTTCTATGAGATTTTTTACGCTGGCTGAAATCACCTCGCGCGTAGCCAGAAGCGCCTCGACGCGCGCGCGCGTAGTCGCGTCGAAATAATCCGTGACCAGCAGCGACGTGAACATGCGATGCTCGGGCTTGACCACGGAACGAAACGCCGTGGCAATGACGGGCTTGCTTTTGGCGCCCACGTTGGTCATGTCGTAGAAGTTGTGCGGCAGCATTGCGAAAGCTGCGAAATAACGGGTAATCCACCGATATTCATCGGGGCGGCCAATGCGGATGGCGCCGTGGCGCTCGCCACTTGTTTGATTGAGTTGCTGCGGAGAAATAGCGAAGCCCACATGCAAGCGCGCCACCAGGTCGCACACGGTTGTGTTGCACACATGGTTTACCGCAAGACTGCGGTCATACATGGGGACTTCTTTGGCGAACATGCTGGACAACTCGCCAAAAAGTTTATTTTGCATTGAAACAGGATCACAAAATACGGTGGCGGTGTCGGTCATGAAATCCTTTTCAAGCGGTGAGTGATGTGCGCATTGGTGATTGGGAATACAAACGAAATCAAATCCATGGCGAAGCGATTGTGCGGTATTACAAAATGTGTTCCAACTTTTTTGTCGACAAAGGATAGACGCCCATTCAACACAAGTCGAGCAAAGCGCTTACGACTTGATGCGCAAACTTGCCTCAAGCGCGCGCACATGCGTCACTTGCACAGCCACATTGCGGAGCGCACAAACTTCACCGGGCGGTAAGCCAATAATTTCATGGCGGGCACGCGGCTGTTGGAGCAACCAATCCAAACATACTTTGGCCTCTGCTGTGACACCAACCCCTTGAAGAAGCTATGGGTGATTGACCTCCATGTTGGCGGCCCACTTCTTATTGTTGCGCAGAAGAGGGTCAAGTTCGGACATGTTCCGAATGGTAGTCGCACTGAAATTTGATGCCTAGATGACCGCTTCTAAAAAAAATGATGTCATTTATAAAAAAGCGCGCTCAGGCGCGGACTCTTAGAAATCTCTATCTTGCACACATGCCGATTCTGAATGCATCGAATCGCCGGCGGGTTCCGTGGAAAAACGGAGGCGGTATGACATTGGAAATTGCAACCGACGCGGGCAGTGTTGGTGGTGATTGGTCATGGAGAATTTCCATTGCCGATATGCCCGAGCGCAGCGCCTTTTCCGCGTATCCCGGTGTGGATCGTTTCATAATGCGCCTTGAAGGCAACCATCTTGTGATTGCGCGCGGCGAAAAAACTGACGATGTTCCAGCTAGTGGCTCGGCGCTTGCGTTCACTGGCGAGGAAGAAGTGGTCGGCATTCCAACTGGCACAGGCGTGCGCGATGTGAACTTGATGGTGCGTCGGGACCGTTGGCGTGGCGCACTCTATATCTTGCGCGATGGCTGCATGCGGGCCGACGCGCCCAAAGTGTTGGTGCACGCGGCGCGCGGAGACCTTGAAATACAGGTTTACGGCGAGCCAGATTTAAAATCACTTCGCGAAGAACAAACTTTAATAAGCTACGGATGTGTTGAAATTACAAACACGCTGGACTCGGCGGCCATTGTGTGCCAGCTGTGGCCCATTGACGCGCCGTGAAATTTCTAATCACGCGTGATGTGCGCGCGCGAACGCGGCAAATAAAAATATCTGAACGATGATTTTCCGTGCGGCGCGAAGTGAACATGCGCGACAAACTCGTTCCACCAACTCTTATTTGCCCTTGAACATGCGGAACAGGCGCGTAACCGGATCATAAAACTGATCCACCACGCGCTCCTTCAATGGAATAATCGCGTTGTCGGTAATGCCAATGTGCTCAGGGCAAACTTTGGTGCAGCACTTGGTGATGTTGCAATAGCCAATGCCGTCGCGATTCTTTAAATCACCAAGACGATCCTCTGTGTCCAGTGGATGCATTTCAAGCGCGGCGGTGTACATCAGGAAACGCGGACCAATGAACTCGTCCTCTTTTTTATGATCGCGAATCACGTGGCACACATCTTGGCACAGGAAACATTCAATGCACTTGCGGAACTCTTGCACGCGGTCAATGTCCTGCTGGAACATGGTCCATGAACCGTCGGCGTTGTCGGGCTTGCGCGGCTTGAATGGCTTGATGGTCTTCTTCACGCGGAAATTCCAACTGACATCCGTGACTAAATCGCGGATGGAGGGGAACGAACGCATGGGCTCCACGGTGACAACTTTGTCCGGCGGCAACGTGTCCATGCGCGTCATGCACATCAGGCTTGGTTTGCCGTTGATTTCAGCGGAACACGAGCCACATTTGCCGGCCTTGCAATTCCAACGGCACGCCAAATCGGGCGCTTGTTCGGCTTGAATGCGATGCACGCAATCCAGCAACACCATGCCCTCTGTCACATTGACCGTGTAATTGACAAACTCGCCGCCGTCTTTGTTGCCGCGCCAAATACGAAATTGCACGTTGCGTGATTGATCCACAGGCGTTGATTGGGTGGTTGGTGTAGACATCTTTTGAAATCCTTATTTCATTTTCTCAATGACGGCTTTGAGATCCGCGCGCAGTGGAACAATAGACCGACGCGTGACTTGCATCGACCCGTCGGCGGCTTTCTTGGCCACCAAATTAAATGTGGCGCACTCGGCGCTTTTATCTGGATAGTCGTCGCGGAATTGCGCGCCACGACTTTCCTTGCGCTCCAACGCGGCGCGCGTGATGGACTCGGACACAACAAGCATGCACGGCAAATCAATCGCCGTGTGCCAGCCCGGGTTGTACTCGCGGTGTCCAATCACGCTGACATTTTTCATGCGCACCTTGTACTCATCAAGTTTCACCAACGCTTGCTGCATTTCTGTTTCCGTGCGCACAATGCCAACCAGATCCTGCATGGTGTTCTGCAAGTCGTGTTGAATGCCGTATGGATTTTCACCCGTGGTGCGCTCAAAGGGCTGCATGATGGCGTTGGTGTGCGCCAACACTTGCGCTTGATCCACTTCAACGGCTGCGTTGTTCTTGGCGTATTTGGCGGCGTGCTCGCCAGCCAACTTTCCAAACACAATCAAATCGGAAAGCGAATTGCCGCCTAAACGATTGGCGCCGTGCAAGCCCGCGGTCACTTCACCCGCGGCAAACAAACCTGGCACGCACGACATTTGGGTGTCGCCATCAACCGCGACGCCGCCCATGACGTAGTGCGTAGTTGGTCCAACTTCCATGCGCTCCTGCGTAATGTCCACGCCCGCGAGTTGCTTGAACTGGTGGTACATGCTTGGCAACTTGCGCTTGATGTGGTCGGCCGCGTTCGGCAATTTCTCTTTGATCCAACCAATATCCAAATACACGCCGCCGTGGGGTGAGCCGCGGCCAGCTTTAATTTCTCGATTGATGCAACGCGCAACATGGTCGCGCGTGAGCAACTCCGGCGGACGGTTGGCGTTCTTGTCGCCGCACACATAGCGCCAGCCTTCCTCTTCATCTTTGGCAACTTGATTTTTATAAGCGTCCGGAATGTCGTCAAACATAAAGCGCTTGCCTTCGCTGTTGCGAAGCACACCGCCCTCGCCGCGCACGCCTTCGGTCACAAGAATGCCGCGCACGCTTGGCGGCCACACCATTCCAGTTGGATGGAATTGCACAAACTCCATGTCCATCAGTTCAGCGCCGGCTTGATACGCAAGCGCGTGTCCGTCGCCGGTGCCTTCCCAACTATTGCTGGTGATGCGGAATGATTTGCCGATGCCGCCGGTGGCCAAAATGACGGCTTTTGCCTTCCAAATTCGCATGCGGCCGCGCTCGCGGTCATAACCCAACACGCCGGAAATTTTGCCGCCGGTTGTCAGCAGCGACACCACGGTCATTTCCATAAACACTTCCATGCCCTGATGAATGCCGTGATCTTGCAGCGTGCGAATAAGTTCAAGGCCAGTGCGATCGCCAACGTGCGCCAGACGCGGATAGCGATGGCCGCCGAAATTGCGTTGCAGAATTTTTCCTTCTTTGGTGCGATCAAACACAGCGCCCCATGATTCAAGTTCAAGCACGCGCGCCGGAGATTCCTTGGCGTGATGCTCCACCATGATTGGATTGTTCAAGTACTGGCCACCGCGCATGGTGTCTGCAAAGTGCACTTCCCAATTGTCGCGGTCATCCACATTGCCCATGGCCGCGGCCATGCCGCCCTCCGCCATAACCGTGTGCGCCTTGCCAAGAAGCGATTTACAAATCACTCCAACTTTCAGACCCGCGGCGGACGCCTCAATGGCGGCGCGCAGACCAGCGCCACCGGCGCCAATGACAAGCACGTCATGTTCGTGCACGATGAATTGCTCCGCAAAACTCACAGAATCCTCCAGTCAGTCCAAGTTCCGTTGGCGCACATGCGCACATAAATGTCGGTAAATGCAACGCCAAACAAACTGATCCACGCGAACAACATGTGGCGTTGATTCAGCCAGGTGACTTTCTTGTAAGCACCGCCGCCGTCCATGGTGCATGACAGGCAATCATTTTTGCCGCCAACAAAGTGGCGCATGCAATGGCAACCAAAGGTGTACAAGCTCAGGAAAATTGGATTCAGAAAAAGAACCAGTGAGCCCACGCTGAATCCAAACGAGCGCGTGCCATCTGTGTTGTAGTGCCACAAGGTTGCGAAGGCGTCCCATGTGAGCAAAGCAATGAAGGCCACGGCCGCGTATAAAAAGTAGCGGTGAATGTTCTGCATGATCAGCGGAAACTTTTGCTCGCCGCGATACTTCTTGCCGCGAAAGCCTGGCTCGCCAACCGCGCAATTGACTGGATCGCCCCAAAACGCTTTGTAGTACGCGCCGCGGTAGTAGTAGCACGTGAATCGAAAGCCGGCGGGAAACGGAAGAATTAAAAGCGCGGGCGAGAAGAACATCCACGCGGGCCACCACGATGGAAGTTGACCAAACCACGCGTGGCCAGAATAAATGCCGCGCGGGTCCCACAACACGGGAGAATAAAACGGCGAGAGCAAGCGCTGCACACCCGGCTGATCCACGCCACCAGTGAAATAATTGCAACCTTGAAATGCGGCCCACGTGGAATACACCACGAAACCGCCCAGACCTAGCAGAACCAAAATGGGCTGGATCCACCAATAATCGGTGCGTTGAGTTTGTAGAAATCCGCGAACTTGTGGCAGTTGAATTGGCGAGCGGGTCACGCGATGAATCCTTTCAAAGACTGTCGACGAATGGGATTTTGAGTATAGCTACGACTGTTTTGCTGGTCGATTGGCGCAGGAAAACTTTTCAAGGGTGCCTGAATTTGCGATTTTTCATCCAAATTTGGCGGAATGCGTGCGGCACAAGCCCCCTCTGTTGAACCCCCGCCAATAAAAAGCCCCCTGCGCCTTATGAGCGCAAGGGGCTGGGAACTCGCTGGCCGAGTGCGTTTACACGGCCAACGAGTAACCATTGTTTGCTTGAGTTAGTTGCGACGGCGGCGGCTGCCCAGCATGCCTGCAAGACCGATCAAAGCCACTACGCCTGGTGCAGGGATGGTGGTGAACACATGCGAGGAGAATCCAGGCGCAAATCGGGTGCTCTCGTCACCGTTGCGCCAAACGCCTAAGGCATCATCTGGTTCGCCTGGAAAATTGTTGTAGTAGTACGCGTTGTATTGCATGCCCGTTGCGCCAGTGAGAAGCGAGCCGGAATACATTGCGTCGAACACCGAGTACGACTGCGTGTCGAACGAGAAGGCAAAGCGAATGTCGGACAAACTTCGAGCGATCCCGCCGATGGCGTTCACGTTAGAGCCTGTGATGACTTTGTCGGTGTAAAGATTGCCACCCGCGGCATCGCGCAGTGAAACGCTCCAATATGAGAGGTCGCTTCTTGTGATCGACCCACTCGACGCCTCGGTTTCCCATTGCAAAACCACTTGCGTGGCGGCAGTGGGCGTGAAAAGGTACGGGGAGTTGAGCGTGAACACGGACTGGTACACGCCGCCATGCGCGCAAGCGCAGGTCAGGGCAAGCGACACGGCCGACACGGTCATGATGTGTTTAGAAACGCTGTGAAGGTTGTTCATAGATATGAATCTTTCATTAGGAGAACTTATTTGCAAATGCTGCCAACTGTGGACGCATTCAGGTGTTGATTGCAAACAATATTCTCTTTACTTATTTAAGTAGATAACACATGATTTTGATTAAGTAAATGAAATGATGAAAGATTTGGGAGATAGTTTAAGAATGTGCCCTCACACACCACAACTGCCACTATTGCGAAAATTATTTAATGTGGGCGGCAACCAAGCCACGCACTTCTTGATTCAAACCGCACGTCCACCGAAGTTGGGTTGATACAAAAAAGCCCCCTGCGCCTTATGAGCGCAAGGGGCTGGGAACTCGCTGGCCGCGTGCGTTTACACGGCCAACGAGTAACCAAGTTTGTGCGAGTTAGTTGCGACGACGACGGCGGAGGCCAGCGACGCCGAGCAGCGCGATGGCGCCTGGAGCTGGAACCGCAGTGCCATTGATCAATACGTTGTCGATGCGAGCAGTGCCGCCGGCCTGATAGACGCCGGTGCCGTTGACCGAATCAACCGTTGCCTGCACGCGCACGAGGATCGAGGCAGCGTTGTTAGCGGCGGCGCCGAGCGCGATGCTGGAGGTGTACGCCGCGTTGTATACGGTGGTGCTCCACGTGCCGGCACCCGTCGGAGTCGCGGAATTGACGATCGGAGTGAAGGTCGCCAGCAGGGTCGACCAGTTCGAGCCACCATCGACGCTCATGATGACCGTCCAGGTCGCCGGACCGGTGGTGCTACGGGTGAAGTCCCAACCGAACGACAGGTCGGAGTAGCCGGTGCCGCTGAAGGACGCCTGGTAGTAGTCGCCAGCCTTCCAGACGTTGCTGGAGAAGGCGTAAGTGCTGCCGTTGCCGGCGGGCGAGGTGTACGAGGTGGCGTTAGCACCGGAAGAGGCCAACTGATGGGTGCTGGACAGGTTGGTGCCTGCCGCTGCTGCACCTTGGTCACCGATGCCGACGCTGTAGTAGGTGCCGGTCGGGACATTGCCAGCACCCGAAGGGACCGCGGTGGGAATGGTCCAGCCGACGACAACCGCCGCATTCGCAACCTGCGCCACAACAGCGGCACAAACGCCAGCAGCCATTAAAGTCATTGTGTTCTTTTTCATACGAGTTCCTAAATAAGGGGGTTTGAGTAAAAAATTCAGAATTGAGAAAAGGGTGAATACATAAAACCGAATACGCCGAGACTGTCAGCACGAAGAAATAATCCATCAATCGCCCAGTAATCAAATCACGCAACAACTGTGGTTCGCACCGCCGTTGCCTAACCAACCCGACATTGGCCAGCCGCGGTTCTTGCCGCAACTGACTTCGCATAACTCAATCCAATTCAATCAAATCTGTCCGGCAAGGCTTTCGCCTTTGCAGACATGTCTTCTTAAAGATGTAAACGTAAAAAATGGGTGGCCTTGATCACGCAATTCAAAAGATTTTAAAAATTGATGCGCAAAGCCCGTTTGCGGGGGAATTTTAGGGGTTGGCGATTGGGGGTACGTGAATATTTGCGCAAGGCAGGAACGCGCGCCACGGGGCACAAGCGCTGGGATTGATTTAACATTTGCGTGGTTGCATTGCTGGGGCGTGATCAACCGCGCGTTGCGGGAACACTTCAATCAACAACCACAAAGGAAAATATATGAAGACTACTCAAGCACTTGTTGGAACACTTGCACTTGCAACCAGTGCGGTGATTTTTTGTGTGGGCATGGGATTTGGCTTTGGCGCCAGCAACGCCAGTAGCGCCGCTCCGAACATTGAAGGCACTTACATGTTGGAATATCGCGAAACTTCTGATGGAAAGAAAATAATGGCGCCGGAGATTGTGGGCATGCTGAGCTTCAGCAAGAACGTGCGCAACTTTAATGTGTACTGGATGTCGGGCGGCAAGCCATCGTCTATTTCAATGGTGGCCAAGTACACGCTGAGCGACAAGGAATACACCGAGGATTGCATGTACTACGCGCAGAACATGGACGGCAAGGGCATTGCTTACGAGACCACGGCAACGCACGGCGTTTCGCCAGTGACTATGAAGGACGGAGCGATTGGGTTCACACCGGCGTTGCACGGCGAGCCGATACTTTCGATAACCAAGAGCGGCATGACTGCCACAAGAACTGGCGTGTTCACGGATCACTGGAAGAAAATGGACTGAGTTGTTGGCGCTTGGCGCAGACAAAGAATTTTGATCCGCGATTCGCGCGGCGCAACCAACACCGTGGCAGCTTATAGATGCGCCACGGTGTTTTTTATGTGCGTGGAAACGCGGCGTGGTTTGCTAGCCTAAAGGCGCAATGCAATTTGACGTGCGAGAACCTGAATTGGCCAGCGATGCGATTGCGGTTTCGCTGCCGCAGTTTCGCGTGGCGGGTGTGGCGGGCGCAAGCAATTCAACAAAGCGAAGCCAAGGACACGTTGCGTCGCAAGCGCAATTGCCTGCGGCGCCGGCGCATATTCGCGCGGGCGGGCGCATGATGGATTCGCACGGACGAACCATTTTGGATTTGCGCATCAGCATTACGGACCGCTGCAATTTTCGCTGCGTGTATTGCATGGAACCTGATGTTCAATTTCAGCCGCGCGAGAATGTGCTCACGCCGGGCGAGATTATTCGCATGGCGCGCGTGGCGCAGTCGCTTGGCGTGCGCAAGATTCGCTTGACGGGTGGCGAACCCACGCTGCATCCGCAGTTGACGGAAATTATTTCTGGCATTCGCGCCGCTACGGATGTTGAAATTGCGATGATCAGCAATGGATCGCTGCTGACGCGCGAAAAACTTTCCGCGTGGAAGCGCGCGGGCTTGGCCCGGATGACCATAAGCATTGACTCCGTGCGCGCCGACCGCTTTGCGCGCGTGACGCGTTCAACCGTGACGCCCGAAGATGTGATGGCCGGCATTGAAATGTGCGTGGCCGAGGGATTGACGCCGCTGAAATTAAACGCGGTGTTGGTGCGCGGACAAAACGACGACGAGGCCGTGGAGTTGGCGCGCTTGGCGCGGCGCTTTGGCGTGGAGATGCGATTTATTGAATACATGCCGCTGGATTCCGCGCGCGCGTGGGATCGCTCACTTATGGTGACGGCGCGAGAAACGCGCGAGGCGATTGAGGATGTGTTTGCGTTGACGCCCACCAATATGGACGACGCGCACAGCACCGCGCGCACGTATCGATTTACGGATGGAGCGCCTGGCCTGATTGGTTTTATCGCGCCGGTGAGCAATCCGTTTTGCGGCGCGTGCAGCAGATTGCGCTTGACCGCCGACGGAAATGTGCGGCCATGTTTGTTTAGCACAACGGAATGGAACGTGATGAAGTTGCTGCGCGGCGGCGCAAGCGACGCGGAGTTGGCGAACTTTTTAATTGATGTGACGTGGACCAAACTTGCGGGGCACAACATTACGTCGCCGCAGTTTGTGCAACCAGCGCGGCCCATGTCCGCGGTTGGTGGTTGATTTCTAAATTAAATATAAATGGGCGATTTCCAAATGGGCACATCGCGCTTCATGCGGTCGATGAATTCGTCCATGGCGGCTAGGGCTTCTTTGCGATGCGGTGAATCAATGGCGAGGCGGAATGATCGCTCCCCCGCCAAGACTTCACCGCGACTGTGTTCAACCGTGATTGCGATCAGAGCGTGCTTGTGAAGAATGTCGCGCGCCAACTCCGTGAGCGCGTTGGTGGCCATGGGCTCATAGGCTTCGTATGAAAGCGCGCGAATTGCGCGGCCTTGTTCGTTGGCGCGAACTATTCCTTCAAACACAAGCGTGGCGCCGACTTGTTCTGTGGTGGGCGCGGGGTTCAGAACATGCGGCAAGCGCTGGCTTGAAAGTGCGCCATCTAAAATGCGAACAAGAACGCTCATCCCCCACCAACCAATTCAATAAGCGCGACTTCGTCACCTTGTTGCACTGGCGAGCTTGGCGCGGCGAAAGCGTGATTGACCGCGAGGCGCGCTGATTGAAAAAACGAGGCTTTGGAAGGATGTTTCGCGGCGAGCGCTTGGTTGACGTCGCGCACGGTGGCGGACTCGGCGACATCAACTGCAATATCTTTGCAAGACAATTCACGCGCAAGCGAACCGAAAATGAGAACGCGAATGGTCATTCGGAAAGCGTATCATCGCGGTCTGATTTAAATGAAGTTCACGCTGAACTTGCAGCAAATGCGCTGAAACATGAATCCAATCGCAACAATGCCTAACGCAACAACGCCTGAAATAAAGCCACCAAATTCGCCGCGCGAAGCTATTGACGCGGCGCGCGCGCAAGTTCAAGTGGTGGCGACGGAAACAATTCCGTTGGCGCAATGCAATGGCCGCGTGTTGGCGCAAGCGATTCACGCGGACCGTGACAGCCCCGCGCTTGATGTGAGCGCGATGGATGGATTCGCGGTGCGCATGGCGGATTTGATTGTGATGGCGGGCGAGAATGGGTTGCCGGTGGTCGCGACGGAAAAAAACAATGAAGCGATAGTTGGTGGCGGAGCGACGAACGTGCGTGAAGAGAGCGCGGGTATGAGCGAAGCCATGATTGGACATGCGCAAATACAGATGCGCGCGGGACACGCTGTTCGGATTGTCACGGGCGCGCCAATTCCGATTGGCGCGGATGTTGTGGTGCGCTATGAAGATGTTGTGGTGAACAATGGCGGCGTGCGATTGATGATTGAGGCAAGCGCGATCAAGACTGGCGCGAATATTCGCCGCCGCGGCGAGAACGCGAAATGCGGCGATGAGATTGCGCGCGCTGGCGTGGTGATTGGCGCGGCAACTATTGGGGCGATGGCTTCCTTTGGAGTGGCGCAAGTGGTTGTGCGCAAGCGCGTGCGCGTGGCGTTGGTGACCACGGGCGATGAACTTGTTGGCGCGCAAGACCAGCCACAACCGTGGCAGGTTCGCGACAGCAACGGGCCCGTGCTGAAATCGCTGCTTGGCGCGCACGCATGGATTGAAATTGTTTCGCGCACGCATGCGCGTGATGACGCGGACTCGCTTGCGGACACGTTGACACGCGCCATGGATATCGCGGACGCGGTTATTTTGACGGGCGGAGTTTCAATGGGCCACAAGGATTTTGTGCCGCAAGTTGCCGCGCGATTGGGCGCGCGCACAATCTTTCACAAACTTGCGCAAAGACCAGGCCGGCCAATGTTCGCCGCGGTGCGGCCGGCGGTTGGCGCGATTGCGCCGCGCTTGATTTTGGGCCTGCCGGGCAATCCTGTTTCCGTGATGGTGACGGCGCGTCGGCTTGGCCTTGAAATGCTTGGCGCGCTTGCGGGAATTTCCACGGCTCACTTTGCGGCGCACACGCGTGGCGTTGCCAACGCCGACAACGCCACGCTTCCAATGTGGTGGTATCGCCTTGTGGGCGAAAGCGTGAACGCCAACGGCGTAAACGAACTGCATTTGCTTTCAGGCAAGGGTTCTGGCGACATTGCCGCGGCGGCTTCAAGCGTGGGATTTGTGGAGATTGCGCCTGGCCAACACACTGTTGGCGTGCACAACTTTTACGCGTGGAAGCATTAGGAGATTTCAATAATGGCAAAGAAGAAAATATCTACAACTGGTGTGGTGAAGAAATTACGCGTGGCCGCAAAAAGTAATCTCACCCATGTAGATGCGCGCGGCCGCGCCGCCATGGTTGATGTTGGCGAGAAAGCCGTGACCGCTCGGCGCGCCGTTGCGGAGGCGCGCGTGATAATTTCGCCGGCGCTTGCACAGCGCATCCGCAAGAACTCGCTTGCCAAAGGAAATGTTTTAGACGTGGCGCGGCTTGCCGGCATTCAGGCGGCCAAGCGCACCGACGAATTGATTCCGCTGTGCCACTCGCTTCCGCTTGATTCCATTCAAGTGCGCGCCGAATTGCGCCGCGACCATGTCTATATATGGTCGGAGGCGAAAGTGACGGCAAAGACTGGCGTAGAAATGGAAGCGTTGTTGGCGGTGGCTATCGCGGCACTCACCGTGATCGACATGGGAAAGTCCATCGACCGCGCAATGACCATTGAGGGATTACGCATGCTGGAAAAAGAAGGCGGCCGTAGTGGACATTTTGTGGCGGGCGCGAAAGCGCGTCGCTAAAACAAATGTATTACGGCGTGTTGCGATTGCTCAATATGGATTGATCGCTTGGCTGGATCATTGTGAGTTTGCATGAGCGTAAAATGCGACGCGGACTGAACTCGCCGCGCGCGAATGCCGCAAGAAATTGCGCCTGCGCTAGCGGCTCCCACAATGCGATCATGGGTTCAATTTCATTTTTCTGTTCATCAAAGAACACCACTGCGTCCGCGTTTAGATCGCGAGCGTCAAGCAAACTTTGCAAGTCGCGCGGTTGAAGCAACGGGTAATCGCAACCCACAACAAGCCATGCGCATGAGTTGTGAAGTTGCGGTGATTGCGGCGACGTCATGTTGCGCGCTTGGAGCAATGTGCTAGTGAACGCAGCGTGTAAGCCACCGGCGGGTCCATGCCCCGCCACCGCGTCAATGATGGCGCGCTCGCCAATACCCCACTGCGATTGTTGCGTTGGCGTGCATGACCAAAATACTTCCGCGCAAAACGGCCGCAACAATTCTTCCACGGCGCGCCACTGCGGCAACTGCGCGTAAACAATTTCCGCTTTGTCGCGGCCCATGCGCGAGCTTGCTCCACCTGTAAGAATTAATCCGCGCACATCAACGCGCAACGGTGGCTCTTTCCAAGGACACGATCACCGACTTGGAAGTTGGCGTAAGGCTGCCCTCGGCGAAACTATCAATGGGCACCAACACGTTGGTCTCTGGAAAATATGTCGCCACGCAACCGCTGGGAATTTCATACGCCACCACGCGGAAATTTTTAGCGCGACGCTGCACGCCGCGAAAATGACTCACCAAATCAACTGCGTCGCCAGCGGAGAGTTTTCGCGCCGCAATATCCTGCGCGTTCATCAACACCACGCGGCGACCTTGGTGAATGCCGCGGTAACGATCCTCCATGCCATAAATAGTTGTGTTGTATTGATCGTGCGAGCGAATGGTGGTCATGACAAATTGGCCGTGACCAACTTCAAGATGCGGAATTTGGTGAACCGTGAAGATGGCTCTTTTACTGGGCGTGCCAAAGTTGTTGTTGTCGCGGACTTCATGAGGTAACTCAAAACCACCTGATTGACGCACCTTTGCGTTGAGATTGTCAAATCCTGGAATGACATTGGCAATGTGATCGCGAATCAAGTCGTAGTTGCCAACCAACGAACTCCAATCCACATCCAGCGTTGCGTTTGCAAGCGCGGCAACAATGGCGGGCTCGCTCATTAAATGTTGCGACGCTGGCTCCAAATTTCCCCGCGACGAATGCACCACGCCCATGGAATTTTCCACGCACACAAACTGCGCGCCCGTGGCTTGCATATCAAGCTCGGTGCGGCCCAAGCATGGAAGAATGAGTGCCTGCGCTCCGGTGATTAAATGCGAGCGATTGAGTTTGGTTGAAACTTGCGCCGTCAACTCGCAGCGAGAAAGCGCCTTCGCGGTGAACGCGGTGTCAGGTGTTGCGGAAAGAAAATTTCCACCAAGCGCGATGAAGACTTTCACGGCGCCCGCGTGCATGGCTTGAATTGCCTCAACCGTGCTATAGCCATGCTCTTGCGGCGCAGTGAAATGAAACTCCTTGCCCAGGCTGCGTAAAAATTCCGGCGTGGGTCGCTCCCAAATTCCCATGGTGCGATCGCCTTGAACATTGCTATGGCCACGCACCGGACACGCGCCCGCGCCAGCGCGCCCAAAGTGTCCGCCAAGCAAAAGTAGATTGATGATTTCCTGAATGTTGCCAACGGCGTTGCGATGCTGCGTGAGACCCATGGCCCAGCAACAAATCATGGCCTTGCTGCGCTCGATCACCGCGGCCACTTCGCGAATCTGCGCCTCTGCGATACCGCTGCCGCGGACAATATTTTCCCACGACTCCGTGGCCAAGTCGTCGCGGTAAGCGTCAAAGCCCTCGGTGTTGCGCTGGATAAAGTCCCTGTCAATGCGCGGAGTCGGCTGCTCTAAAATCGCTTTTTGAATTCCCTTGAGCAGCGCAACATCACCGTTGATTTTCACGGGCACATGATGCGTGGCCAACGGCGTGCCCTTGCCAAAAATGCCCGCGACTTCTTGCGGATGCTGAAAGCGCTTCAAACCAGTTTCCGCTAGCGGATTGATGCTGATGATTTGGCAACCGCGGCGCGCGGCGTGCTGCAATGTGCGCAACATGCGCGGATGATTGGTGCCAGGATTTTGCCCGATCACAACAATGCAATCGGCGCTG
>SXGQ01039730.1_pt1 | contig 18607 bp, 14 predicted proteins | sample 3178371 | NCBI WGS metagenome assembly SXGQ01 (sample SAMN11356859, study PRJNA531348) | freshwater metagenome | isolation source: freshwater sample F1-20 | place: China: Fuxian Lake, Yuxi | collected 2017-12-25 | reverse complement strand
TCGCGCGGCGCGACGACGATCGCGGATGCGCAGCACCTGGTCGGTGAGGTCGAGGATGAGGTCACGGCCGTCGTCGTCGGCGAGGAGCTTGCCGAGGCGGCGCGAGGCGCGTCGCTCCTTGCGCGTCGTGCCGGCCAGGGCGGCCGTGAGCAGGTCGCGCGCGCGGCGCTCGGCGGTGGGGGCGAGGCTCCGCTCGGGGGCGATCGTCATGGGGATAGTCCAGCGCTTCCGGGGGCTGCGGTCTTGTGCCACAGTGACCCCGTGAGTGTCGATTCGATACCAAAGGCCGGGGAGCTGCGGGCCTTCGTCGACCTCGTCGAGGGGCTGCCCCAGGTCATGGCAGCGGCCAAGGACACCGCCGGGCGCTACCTCTATGTCAATCGTGGCTTCGCTGAGCGGGTCGGTCGGCGTACTCGCGACATCGTGGGCCGCACGGTGCAGGACTTCTTCGCATCCGAGCTTGCGGAGTCCTACGCCGCGCAGGATGCCGAGGTGCTGCGCACCGGTAAGCCCCTGCAGGGCCACCTCGAGCTCATCGTGCGCGCGGATGGCCGCTTGGGCTGGTATCTCACTTCCAAGACGCGGCTTGTCGCGGATGACGGTGCAGTCGCAGGCATCGCGGTGATGTCGGTGGATCTGCAGTCGCAGATGGACAGCGCGCACTCGGGTCTCGCGACAGCGCTGGACGCCGTGCGTGAGGACATCGCGCATCCGTGGCGCGTAAGCGAGATTGCGGCTATTGCGGGCCTCTCGACGACACAGCTGGAGCGACTGAGCAGGCGCACGCTCGGCATGTCTCCCCGGGGAGTGCTCCAGCGCCTGCGCCTGGAGCACGCGGTGCGTCTGCTCTCCACCACTTCGCTGACGGCGGGGGAGATCGCGTCAGCCTGTGGCTTCTACGACCAGAGTTCCTTCACGAGGCAGTTCCGCGCGGTCCTTGGGCTCACCCCGGGTGCCTATCGCCACGCAGCCCGCTGACCAGCGACGTGGCCTAGCTCGGCACGTAGGGGCAGATGAGGTTGCCCGGTGACCTCAGGTGCAGGAGGTACGCGGTGACCGCGCCGTTGACGCATCGTGAGGGGGTTCTGCCGTAGAGCACGTGGCCTACGCCTTCGTAGGTAATGAGCGAGGCGCCACGGAAGTAGTTGGCCATCTGCCGGGCCCAGACCCAGGGGGTGGCGTCGTCTCCGAGGGCGTTGAGCAGGACGGGTGGGTTGGCCAGGGTGATGGGGGAGCGCACCCGCGACACGGGATGCTCGGCGGGCGGGATCCCTGCGCACCAACCCAGCCACAGAAGGGCGAGCTGACCCGCGCGCATGGTGCCGCTCTTGGCGCTGGTCTCCGCCATTGCTGTTGCCTGCGAGACGCTCGCGCGGTCGCGGTAGTCCCCGCAGTTGATGAACCTCCGCGAGTAGTGGAAGCCCTGGTCGGGTTCATCAGCACGTGGAGTCACGGTGCGCGCCGACCCGAAGAGTGCGGCGTACGCCGCATCGACCAGTTCCACGGCGCTTGGGATGAGATCCTGCGAACCCGCAGCGCTCTGCATCGCCGCAAGGAAGGACTCGCGCGTGACGGTGCGTCCTTCGGCATCGACGTACGTCGTCAGGTTGAGGGCGTCGATCACCTGGTACATCCGAGCGGAGCGAACCTTGCCCATGATGGCGCCGAGCATGGCGAGCGCCGCCTCCAGAGTGGCCCCGCGACTCGTGGCGATGTCGGCGATGGAGGAGTTGGGCTGCACCGGGCCATCGAGCAGCAGCGCTCGGAGGCGCGAGGGGTAGAGCTGGGCGTAGAGCAGGCCGATGCGCGTGCCGTAGCTCATCCCCCAGTAGGTCCAGCGGGACACGTCGAGGGCCTGACGCAGGGCGTCGAGATCGCGCACGACGAACTGCGTCCCGAGGTAGGGGGCGAGATCGAGGTTGGCCTCGTAGCACTGCTGATTGGCAGCCTGCTGCGTTGCGAGGTACTCCTGCGTGATGCTGCTCCAGTCGATGGGGCCGGTCGCGGGAATCACCGGGAGCGCGTTGGGATCCGTCGTGCATCCGGTGGGCACGGGCGTGCTGAGCCCGACGCCACGGGGATCCCAGAGCACGATGTCGAAGTGGCGCTTCACGGTGGCGGGTAGGAATCCCATGACTATGTCGGAGATGAGAATCGACGAAATGCCGGGACCGCCGGGGTTGAGCGTGAGGGTGCCGCGTCGCTCCCCCGTGGCGCGGTGCACCGCGACGGCGATCTTCGCTCGATCGGGGTTGGCGGCGTCGAACCAATTGATAGGCACGTCGAGCGTCGAGCACTCCCAGCTCTTGAGCGTCGGCAGCGGGCAAGGACCAGGCTTCAGCGAGTACGACGGAGTGGCGCTTGGCGTGGCAGTTGCCGACGCTGCCGTGCCGACAGACGCGGGTGCGATGAGCGTGAGAGCGACCGCAGCGGCTGCTGCGAGTGATCCGATCCTGCGGAGGCGGCGCATTGAGTCCCCTGACGTCGCGTTGAGGTTTAGGAGAATAGGGCTCCACCGCACCGAACCGCGTACCGGCGTGAGAATCCCATAGGTAGGGCGGTGGCCGTCGTACTGTGACGCCATAACGCTCCGAACAACCTGCACCGCCGTACTCCTGGCCGGCCTAATGACCGTGACCCTCGCCGCGTGCGGCGAATCGGCGGAGTCCACCCAGAGCGCGCAGTCCCAGGACCCGCAGGCGCTGGCGACCGAGCTCATCGATCGCTACGCCGTCACCGTCTTCGACCGCGATCAGCAGCCGCTGGGCGATCTGCTCTCGGATGCCTATCTGCTGCGTCGCACCGACGGCACGGGCTATGACCGGCAGGGCTACATCGATGCGCTTGATGCGGGCAGCGACTACGAACTCGTGGACTACACGATTACCGACGTCTCCGCCAAGCAGGATGGCGACATCCTCGTGGCGACCTTCACCCTCGAGGCAGAGATCCTTGAGGGGGGTCGCTCGGTGACCTCGGTGCCGAGCCCGTCGCTGGTGACCTTCGTCCGCGTCGACGGGGAGTGGAAGCTCGCATCCGACGCGTTCTTCAGCGAGTAGGCGCCTACTTAAGGTTTGGCACTACCTCGAAGGGAAATTCATCAAGGCCCTCGAGCCCTCGGCAGGGCCAGGGATATGGTCACCAGACACAGCGCCTTGGCACCGCAGAGGTAGCCTGCTCCGCCCGCCCGCAATCGGAAGGTTCTTTTCATGATGACTCACACTCCGTCGCGCAGCCGCAAGGCCGGTCTGGCTCTCCTCGTTGCGTGCGCGACGATCGCGGGGGCGACCGGAGCTGCCGGAGCTGCCGACAGGACGGGCGCGGCGCCCGCGGCCGCCTCCGCGCCGGCTCCGATGCGGCTCATGTCCGTCTACGGCGTCACGGGTGAGGGGCCTAACGCGCTCGTCATGGACTCGAGTGGCAACGTCTACACCGCCAACTCCAAGTCCGACAACGTCACCCGGATCACCCCCGAGGGTTACGTCGAGGTGCTCGGCACCACCGGCAAGCAGCCCATGGGAATCGCGCTTGATGCCGAGGGCAATGTCTACACATCGAACTTCGGGGACAGCACCGTCACCAAGATCACCCCGGCGGGCGTCTCCAGCGTGCTGGGTACGACGGGCCGGACTCCCATGGGCATTCGAGTGGATCCTGCGGGCAATGTCTATACGTCGAACTACCTCGACAGCACGGTCACCAAGATCACCCCGGCGGGCGTTTCAAGCGTGCTGGCTCGGACGGGCACTCACCCGCTCGGGATCATCCTCGACGGCGCGGGCAATGTTTTCACCGCCAATGAGGGCTCGAACTCCATCACCAAGATCACCCCGGAAGGGGAGTCGACAACCCTCGGCTCGACAGGGGCGTGGCCTCAGGCGATCGCCATGGATGCCGCTGGCAACCTCTACACCGCCAACTGGAATAGCTCAAACGTCTCCAAGGTCACCCCGGCCGGCAAGTCGACGATCCTTGGCGTGACGGGCAATCGTCCCATTGGCATCACGGTGGATGCCGCGGGCAACGTCTACACGACGAACAACGGCGCGGATAACGTCTCGCGAATCACGCAAAAGGGTGAGTCTCAGATCATCGCGGTGACCGAGCGACGTCCCTCGGGCATCACGGTGGACTCCGCAGGCAACCTTTACATGGTCAACTTCCTGTCGGACACGGTCACCAAGGTGGCTGCAGGCAAAGCCACGCAACCCAACACGCTGACCTTCTCCACCGTGACGGTGGCATCCCCGGGCAACGACCCCGCCTGGATCATCCCCTTCTACAACGACGTCTACAAGACCCAGCAGTCATGCCTCGACGCCCTGCCGGCCGTGCAGGAGTCCGTGCAGGCAGACCCCGATCCTGCGGTGCAGAAGGAGTCGGCTACCTCGTGCATGTCCGTCGGTGCCGTGCCCTACACCTACGGCGTAGGCGAGACGGAGATCACCACATCCCAGTGGGTCACCTTCCTCAACTTCGTGGACCCCAACGGCACCAATACCCATCGCCTGTGGGACGTGGCGGAGAGCTCCTCGGTGTGGCCGAAGTACGGCTCGATCAACCGCAACCTGAAGGCTGCGCCGGGGCAGCGCTACTACCTCTCCTCGCCCGGATGGGCCAATCGGCCGTACAACCAGGCTGACTTCAGCCGCTCCGCGCGATTCGTCAACTCCCTCTTCAACGGCAAGGTGCTGTCGAAGAAGGTGGACTACGTCACGACCGTGACAGGTGAGTCGTTGAAGCGTACGAACTACACCGTGCGTCTGTCGACCAACACCGAGTCAGGTATGTACGACATGAGCAACCCCAAGACCAAGCGCACGGCCAAGAAGGGCTTCGCGATCACCAGCCAGAACGAGTGGATCAAGGCCGCGTACTTCGACCCCAAGGGTGAAGGCAAGTTCTCCTACTGGGACTACCCCACCAATCCGGGCCTCTTCGTCAACTGCAAGGTGGATGAGGAGGGGTGCGCAGAGGGCGAGCAGCCCAACGCCGTCGTGATGGATGCCAATGGCAACGTCACCAACTCAGACCAGCAGCCACTCGCATCCTTCGAGGCCGTCCCGGGCACGGCGCCCGACTGGTGTCCGGTCATCTCGTTGACGTCTGATCAGTGCACCGCGGATGCACCCTTCCCGCCGGTGCTGCCCTACAACGGCAATACCTCGCCGGTGGGCCAGGCGCTCACACGCTCTCCGTGGGGCACGCTGGACCAGGGCGGCAACGTCGTGGAGGTCCTCGACACCATCTCCCCGCCGCCGGCGCTGGGCGACACGACGATCGTGTGGCGTCGCTGGCATGGAGGCGTCGTCACGGCGACGGCGTACCAGATGTGGCTGTCCGCGGTGGGCACGACTCCGCAGACCATCCCCGGCTACGCCATCAACCCCTGGCGCGGATTCCGCATCTCTGTCCGCGGACTGTAGGACCTTTAGGGGGCGACCAGTCTGGGTCATGCGGTCGTTCCCACCCGTGAGGTGGGAACGACCGCTACCGTCACTGGCATGCGCACCCCCGTCCCCGCCCTCGTCGCCACCCTCGGGCTCCTCGCGACCGGCCTCACCGGCGTCGCGATCGCACCTGCGGCGTCGGCCTTCGAGCCGACTCTCACGTACGTCGACTGCCCGGACGAGGTGGAGCCCGCGAGCACGAAGTGCGCGGAGCTCACGGTGCCCCTGGATTGGCAGACTCCCGATGACGGTCGCACCACGACGATCGCGCTTCGTGTGATTCCGTCGGCGCGCGGCGGTGGCGGTTTCACCTTCAACCCCGGTGGCCCGAACGGCTCGGGAATTGAGGCTGGTGCGTTCGTCCACTCGGACCTGCCCCGGCAGGTGCGTGAGCGCTTCGACTTCGTCATGTGGGACCCGCGCGGTGTGGGCCTGAGCGGCCCGAAGCTGGCCGGGTGCAGCCCCAAGCCCGGGCCGGACTTGCCCCTCACGGGTCCGGTGGACTGGGAGAAGGCCTGGTCGGAGTACGCCGTCGCCACCGGCGCGGCCCTCTCCGATTGCTTCGCGAAGAATTCGGACGCCGCGCCCTATCTCGGCACATGGCAGGTCGTGCGCGACATGGAGGCCATGCGCATCGCGCTGGGCTACCCCAGGTGGAACTTCTGGGGGATGAGCTACGGCACCCGCATCGCCTATACCTACGCCAAGGCCTTCCCCGACAGCCTCCGCACGGTGATCGTCGACGGCAGCCTGTGGCCGCAGGAGTCGGTCTATCGCCTCTCCAGCCAGCAGCCGATGGCGTGGCAGACCGGGCTGCAGGTCTACTCCTCCGTCATGGGCCGCGCGCAGACGCGGAAGTTCGAGCAGATCCTGGAAGTGCTCGACGACACCTACATCGAGACAGCGGAGGGGACCATCTCGCGCTGGAGCTTCAGCGGAGAGGTCTTCGGGGCCCTCGGCAGCCAGGAGGCCTACCCGGCCATTCGCGACGGGATCAACACTCTCTACGACGCGCTCGTCGGCCAGCCCTCGACCCAAACGCGCAAGGCGGCGGTGCGCGCCGTGGAGGCCCTCGACGATCCGGAGCCGGATCTGTCGGAGAGCTATCTCTTCTCCTTCATCAACTGCGCGGACCTGCACGATCGCCCGACGCCCGAGATGGCCGGTCGGCTCGCTTCCAGCGCGGCTCGCGACTACGGGACGACTCTTGCCCTCGCGACGGGCAACATCGTGAGTTGCCAGGGTCTCCCCGCCGACTACTCCCCACCGGTACCGAGCGACTGGGCCCCTATCGAGCTCGCAACACCACCGGTCGTCGTGCTGTCCCTCGGTGACAGGGCCACCCCGTGGCTGTGGGGCAAGATCATGGCCAATCAGTACGCTGGGTCGCGGCTCATCAACTACAACAGCTCCCAGCACGTGACCTACATGTCCACGCCGTCGACGTGCGTCAACGATGCGGTCACCCGCTACGTCCTGCGCAGGCAACTGCCGCCGAACAACGTCTTCTGCCCCTTCGTGCCGTCGCGTCCACCGCCTCAGGGGTAGGACACCGAAAGAGTCGTTGCCGTGAATCTCGCTGCACTGGACCGGCCCAAATAGACCGCGTGAGCGACGCCGCGCTGGGGACAAATGGTCATAAGGGGCCCTCGAAGACCCTCGTATTGACCATTTCTCCCGCTAAGCGGGAGAAATGGGGTGGGGTTGACGGGGGCTCGGTGGTATGTAATATTCCACTGGGCCCATTCGCTGGCCCATCCGCAGCACCGACCCGGGAGACCCCATGACTGAGACGCCCTGGCGCGGCATCCTCACCGCGACCGCCCTGCCCTTCGACGCCGACGGCGCCGTGGACTACGCCCGCTACGCCGACCATGTCGACTGGCTGGTGCGCAATGGCAGCGATGGCGTGGTGTGCAACGGCTCGCTCGGGGAGTACCAGACCCTCACCCACGAGGAGCGCGCCAAGGTCGTGGAGACCGCGGTCGCTGCGGCCAAGGCTGCCGGCGGTGTGGTCGTGCCCGGTGTTGCGGCGTACGGCGCGCAGGAGTCGCGTCGCTGGGCTGAGCAGGCGGGCGAGGCCGGAGCGGTCGCGGTCATGCTGCTGCCTCCCAATGCCTACCGCGCCGACGAGCGCATCGTGATGGAGCACTACCGCGAGGTGGCCAAGGCGGGCCTGCCGGTTGTCGCCTACAACAACCCCTTCGACACCAAGGTCGACCTCACCCCGCGACTGCTGGGCGATCTCTACGCCGAGGGCCTCATCGTCGCCGTGAAGGAATTCAGCGGAGATCCGCGTCGTGCCTACGAGATCGCGGAATACGCACCCGGTCTGGATGTCATCATCGGCTCCGACGACGTCGTGCTCGAGCTCGCGATCGCGGGTGCCAAGGGCTGGATCGCGGGCTACACCAACGCCTTCCCCAGCGCCTCGCGCGCGCTCTACGATGCCTCGATGGCGGGGGATCTCGCCACGGCCGTCCCGCTCTACCGGACCCTGCACCCGCTGCTGCGCTGGGACTCCAAGACGGAGTTCGTGCAGGCCATCAAGCTCTCGATGGACATGGTCGGTCGCTACGGCGGCCCCTGCCGCCCGCCGCGCCTGCCGCTCACCCCCGACCAGGAGTCGGTCGTGCGCGCCGCGACGCAGACGGCCATCGACGCAGGCCTCGCGAAGGCCTGACATGCGCGCCAAGCGCGTCCTCCACGCGGTCGACTCCCACACCGAAGGGATGCCGACACGCGTGGTGGTCGGGGGAGTGGGTGTCGTGCCCGGGGCCACCATGGCCGAGCGGCGCGTCCACCTCATGGAGCACATGGACGACCTGCGCACGCTGCTGATGTACGAGCCGCGGGGACATGCGGCGATGAGCGGCGCGATCCTGCAGCCGCCGTCGCGACCCGATGCCGATTGGGGCGTGCTCTACATCGAGGTCACCGGGTGCCTGCCCATGTGTGGGCACGGCACGATCGGCGTCGCGACCGTGCTCGTCGAGACCGGGATGGTCGTGGTCACCGCGCCGGTGACCACGATCAGGCTCGACGTGCCGGCCGGGCTCGTGGTCGCCGAGGTCGCCGTCGAGCATGGCGAGGCCCGCGCGGTGACGATCCGCAACGTGCCGTCCTTCGCCTATGGCCTCGACCTCGCTGTCGATGTGGACGGGATCGGCCGCGTGGCCTATGACATGGCCTTCGGCGGCAACTTCTACGCGATCGTGGAGTCCGAGGCGCTCGGCGTGGAGTTCAGCCGCGACAACGCCGACGCCATCAAGGATGCCGCCATGCGCCTTATGGCGGCGATCAATGAGGCGGACTCACCCGTCCACCCGACCGATCCCTCAATCCGCGGGTGCAAGCACGTGCAGGTGCTCGCGCCCGGCTCGACCGCGCAGCTCTCCCGCCACGCCATGGTGATCTCGCCGGGGTGGTTCGACCGGTCTCCCTGCGGTACGGGCACGTCTGCGCGCATGGCCCAGCTGCACGCCCGCGGTGAGCTGCCCCTCGACACGGACTTCGTCAACGAGTCCTTCATCGGCACGCACTTCGTCGGCCGTCTCGTCGAGGAGACGAGGGTCGGCGACTTCCCCGCGGTCGTGCCGACGATCACCGGTCGCGCGTGGATCACCGCGACCGCGCAGTACATGCTCAGCGACGACGACCCCTTCCCCGCGGGCTTCCTGCTGTGAGTGCGGTGCCCGAGGGCCTGCCCTCGCTCGGCGATCGACTGAGCCTGCGCGAGCGGGTCGCCGTATCCCTGCGCGGTGCTCTTGTCTCGGGGCGCATGATCCCCGGCGTCACCTACTCCGTGCCGGCGCTCGCCGAGCAGTTCGGGGTCTCCGCGACCCCCGTGCGCGAGGCGATGCTCGACCTCGTCAACGAGGGAATCGTCGCGCCCGTCCCCAACAAGGGCTATCGCGTCGTGGAGCTCTCCGATGCGGAGCTTGACCAGATCAGCGAGCTTCGGCGCCTGCTCGAGGTGCCAACGGTGGGCGACCTCGCGGGAGCACTCAGCCCCGCCGCCGTCAAGCACTTGCGCGCGCTGGCTCGGCGCGTGCGCGAGAACGCCCTCGACGCGGACGTCGTGGCTTATGTGGAGGCCGATCGCGAACTGCACCTGGCGCTTCTCGGCGAGTCCGGCAACCCTCGCCTGGTCGATCTCGTTGGGAGACTGCGCGACCAGAGCCGCCTCTACGGGCTGGAGCAGCTCGCTGCCGAGGGCGTGCTCGTGCAATCCGCCGACGAGCACCTCACCTTGATCGAGGCGCTCGAGTCCGGTGACCGTCGCGCCGCGGAGAAGGTCATGGCCCACCACCTCGATCATGTGCGCGGCATCTGGGCGCGGCAGCGCGAGGCCGGCGCATGATCGCCGACGTCGTCGTCATCGGAGCCGGCGTGGTCGGCGCATGCTGCGCGCGTGCCTGCGCAGATGCGGGGCTCAGCGTCGTCGTGGTCGATCGCGGTGCGGTCGCGGGCGGCACCACCGGTGGAGGCGAGGGCAACATCCTCGTCTCCGACAAGGAGCCCGGTGCCGAGCTCGACCTCGCGCTGCTGAGCCGTGAGCTCTGGGCCCAGATGGCCGGTGCCCTCGGGGACTCCTTCGAGCTCGATCCCAAGGGCGGCCTCGTCGTGGCCGCGCGCGAGGACACCTATGCGCACCTGCTCTACTTCGCGGGCGAGCAGCGCGCCAGCGGGGTTGTCGCCCAGCCGGTCGCGGCCGCGGACCTGCCCGACCTGGAGCCGCGCATCTCACGCGATCTCGTGGGCGGTGTGCTCTACCCGCAGGACATGCAGGTGCAGCCCATGCTCGCCGCTGCGCACATCATCGAAGCGGCGCGCGCCACCGGACGCACGACCCTCATGACCGAGTGCGCGGTCACTGGCATCGATCTCGATGCCTCAGGTGCGGTCTGCGGCGTACGCACGGCCGAAGGCATCATCGCCACGCGCCACGTCATCAACGCCGCAGGCACCTGGGGCGGTGAGATCGCCGCGCTCGCGGGCGTCGAGATGCCGATCCTGCCGCGACGCGGATTCATCCTCGTCACCGAGCCGCTGCCGCCGGTCGTGCGACACAAGGTCTACGCCGCCGACTACGTCGCCAATGTCGCCTCTGACAACGCGGGCCTGGAGACCTCGGCGGTGATCGAGGGCACGAAGTCCGGCACGGTCCTCATCGGTGCGAGCCGTGAGCGCGTGGGCTTCGACAAGACCCTCGACTGGCAGGTGCTGGGGCGTCTCGCGCAGCAGGCGATCGAGGTCTTCCCCTTCCTCGCCGACGTCCAACTCCTGCGCACCTACGGCGGATTCCGGCCCTACTGCCCCGACCACCTGCCCGTCATCGGCCCGGATCCGCGCGTACGCGGGCTCCTGCATGCCTGCGGGCACGAGGGGGCCGGTGTCGGCCTCGCCACGGGTACCGGACACGTCATCGCCCAATCCATCATCGGTGTGCCGACGGCGATCGACCTGGCGCCCTTCTCGCCCGCGAGATTCGAGGCGACCCGTGTCTGATAAGCCCGACGGGCTCGGCTTGGCCGACCCGCCGGGCCCGACCGCCTACACCTTCGATGGCATACCCATGAGCGCGCAGGACGGCCAGACGATTGCAGCGTCCCTCATCGACCACGGCATCAACTCGTGGCGGCGTACCCGCGTCGATGACCAGCCGCGGGGAATCCTCTGCGGCATCGGCGTGTGCTTCGACTGCCTCATCACGGTCAACGGCGAGCCCAATGTGCGCGCGTGCATGGCTCGTGTGGAACCCGGTGATGACCTGCGCTCACAGGAGGGTACGGGCTATGGCGACTGACGTGCTCATCGTGGGAGGTGGCGCGGCGGGAGTCGCTGCAGCCGTAGTCGCTGCGCGCTCCGGCTGCTCGGTGACGCTTCTCGACAGCGGACCCGCGATCGGCGGGCAGTACTACCGCGGCGCGAAGACTCCTGCGAGCGGATCCGGACTGTCCTACGGCGCATTGCGCCAGGCCTTCGATGGACTCATCGATGCCAGCGTGATCGATCTGCGCCTGTCCACCTATGCCTATGCGCTCGAGCGCAAGGGGAGTGGCTTCGTCCTGCGCACGCGGGGCGATGACCGACATCGCGGGGACGTCGACACCATCGAGGCGCAGTCTGTCGTCATCGCGACAGGCGCCTTCGACCGGCAGTTGCCCTTCCCCGGCTGGACCCTGCCCGGCGTGATGTCCGGTGGTGGCGCGCAGGCACTCGTCAAGGGCAGCGGCGTGCTGCCTGGCCGGCGCATCGTCGTGGCCGGCACCGGCCCCTTCCTCCTGGCGATCGCCCACGCGCTTATCTCCGCCGGCGGTGATGTCGTCGCTGTCGTCGAGGCCAACGACCCGCTCGCCCTCGCGCGCCACACTCGCGCGGTGCTCCCTGCCGCGGGCAAGTCTGCGGATCTCGCGAAGTTCGTCTCGTCGCTCGCGAGGAAGCGCGTGCCCTACCTCCGTCGACATCGCGTGCTCCGTGCACATGGTCACGGTCGTCTGGAATCCGTCACCATCTCCCGCGTCGATGCCGACTGGCACGGCATGCCCGCCACCGAGCGTGTGCTGGAGTGCGATGCCCTCGCCATCGGCTACGGCTTTACCGCGCAGACCGACCTTGCCGGGCAGGTGGGTGCGCGCATGCTGATCGCCTCCGATGGAGGTCTGGCGATCGAGGTCGATGGGCGACAGCGCACCTCCGTGCCCGGCCTGCTGGCCGCAGGAGAGACGACGGGCATCGGCGGCGTCGACCTGGCCCGAGTGGAAGGCATCGTGGCCGGAGTCGCGGCCGTCGAGGAGTGCGGTGGCCAGCCCGCGCTCTCGGCATCGGCGATCGCGCGCGCGAAGCGCGACGTGCAGCATCTGCGGGGCTTCGCCGATGCCCTGCACGCGACCTTCGCGGTGCGCGATGGCTGGCGTGACGACGTGGCCGAGGGCACCATCGTGTGCCGGTGCGAGGAGGTGACGGCGAGCAGCGTGCGCGATGCCGTGACCAACCTGGGTGCGCGGGACGCACGCTCGGTCAAGCTGCTCACGCGCGCGGGCATGGGCTGGTGCCAGGGGCGCGTGTGCGCGCCCGCCGTCGATGGGCTCTGCGGCTTCGATTCCGCCGCGTCACTGATCGGCGGTTCCTACCGACCCGTGGCTGTCCCGGTGCCGCTGGGCGCGATCGCTGCCGAGAGGATGGTCCCGTGAGCGTGAGATTCCTTGATGGGGAGCAGACCTACGCCGCGGCCACGATCGGGCAGTGTGCCGATGCACTGGAGGCGGCGCTGCGTGCCGGGCTCCCCGGCGAGCCTGATCCCGCGCGCATCTTCGTCGACCTGCCCCCGGGGGAACTACTGCTCATGCCGAGCCGAGTCACGGGCACTCCCACCGTCAAGCTCGTCACGATCCACCACGATGCCGACCGCCCCGATCCGCGGATCAAGGGCGTGCACGTGGTCTTCGACCCGGTGTCGCTTGCCCCGCTCGTGGTCATGGACGCGGCCGCGCTCACCGTGATGCGCACGACGGCCGTGAGCATCGTGGCCCTGCGCGCAATCGCCAAGCCCGACTGCCACACCCTCGTCGTCTACGGCGCCGGCCCCCAGGCCCGCGCGCACATCGACGCGATCATCGCGGAGTGGCCGATCCGCCACGTCACCATCGTCGCGCGTCGGCCGGAGCGCGCCGAGGCGCTGCTCGCCTCCGCCCGTGAGCGGCATTCCGATATCGAGATCGACCTAGTCCGCACCGAGGATGCCGCGTCGGCCTTGCGCGAGGCTCGCATCATCGTGTGCGCGACCACGGCCACCTCCGCACTCTTCAGCGCCGCCGATGCGCGCGGCGATGTGGCTGCTGTCGCGGTCGGCACGCACTCTCCCACCTGCTGTGAGATCCCAAGTGAGCTCGTGGGCCGGTCGTTCGTCGTCGTCGAGGAGCGCGAGTCCGCGCTGCGCGAGGCGGGTGACGTCGTGTGCGCGATCACCGCCGGTCTCATGACTCCCGAGGACATCGCTGCCGACCTCACCGACATCGCTCAGCGTTCGGTCGATGTGCCCGCGACGGGCTCGCGAGTGTTCAAGAGCATGGGCATGGCATGGGAAGACGCGGTCGTGAGCGCCCGCATTGCAGAGGGAGTGGCATGAGCACAGTGATGAGCGTTGACGAGGCATGCGCGGCAGCGAAGGCGGCGAGTCAGTGGTACGCCGACACGGACCTGGTGACGCGCGCGCGACTGCTCGAGACGGTCGCGGATGCGATCGATGCCGCGCGTGATGCACTCGTGCCCATCGCCGTCGAGGAGAGCCGTCTCGGGGTCGACCGCCTCACCGGTGAGGTGGCTCGCACGACCGGTCAACTGCGGCTCATGGCCCAGGTGGTGCGCGATGGCGCTTTCCTCGGTGTCGTCCTCGACAAGGCCAACATCGACATGACCCCCCCGCGTCCCGACCTGCGCCGTATGAACATCGCGCTGGGCCCGGTCGCGGTCTTCGCCGCGTCCAACTTCCCCTTCGCCTTCTCCACGCTCGGCGGCGACACGGCTTCGGCACTCGCCGCGGGCTGCACCGTCGTGGTCAAGCCGAATCCTGGTCACCCGCGCCTGAGCGACGCGATCATGGCGGTTGCGCAGCAGGCGCTCGCCGATGCGGGTGCGCCACGCGGTATGCTCACGATGGTGTCGCACGGGTTGCAGGACGGAATCGACCTCGTCAACGACGATCGCATCGAGGCGGTTGCCTTCACCGGCAGCCAGCGCGGTGGGCTCGCTCTGGCAAAGCTTGCGGCCGATCGGCCGCGGCCGATCCCGTTCTACGGCGAGCTCGGCAGCATCAACCCGGTCTTCGTGACCCCTGAGGCGGCCGCCGAGCACGGTGCGGCGATCGCTGCGGGCTGGGTCGGCTCATTCACCCTGGGTGCCGGACAGTTCTGCACGAAGCCAGGCCTTCTCGTCGCGCCGCGCGATCACGTCATCCGCTCCGAGGCCGTCGCAGTGGTCGGCGGCGTACCCGCACAGGGCATGCTCACCGAAGCGATTCGCGAGGCATTCCTTCACGGAGTGAGTGAGCGCATCGATATGGCGTCGATCGAGGTGCTCAGCGGTGGTGGCTGGGATGCGGAGACCGACACCGTGCACGCCACGCTCCTCGCCGTACCCGCGAGCGAGGTCATCGCGACGCCGGAACTGCTGGAGGAGTGCTTCGGTCCGGTGTCGCTCCTGGTGGAGTACGACGACCCGAAGCAGATGCTCGAGCTCGCCGACATCATGCCGGGGCTCCTGGCCGCGGGCGTCCACGGCCTTGCCGATGAGCCGATCGTGGCCGAGCTCCTGCCGCGCCTCGCCGCCCATGCGGGGCGCGTGCTGTGGAACGGCTGGCCGACCGGTGTCGCCGTCACGTGGTCGATGCACCATGGCGGCCCGTTCCCCGCGACGACTGCACCCGCAACGACGAGCGTCGGTGCTTCGTCCGTTGACCGATTCATGCGGCCGGTGACGTGGCAGGGCATGCCCCAGCAGCTGCTGCCCGTCGCGCTCCACAACGACAATCCCTGGGGGATCCCACGACGTGTCGACGGCTCGCTCGTACTCGACTGAACGGAGAACACCATGCACCTGCGCCGCGTACTTGTCGCTGGTTCGAGTATGGCCATGGCGATGGCACTCCTGTCAGCCCCCGCAACCGGGTCTGCCGCGCCACCTGTGGTCGCCGTAGCGGCATCGAGCACCCTCGACTGGTAGCCTTGCACCGACACGGACTTCTCGAAGTGGCCTGTCTTCCCGCAACTGAAGCAGTACTTCCAGTGCGCCACCTTGGTCCGACCGCTCGATCGGGCTAAGCCCAGGGGTGCGAAGGTCACTCTGGCACTGGTCAAGTTGCCCGCATCAGGGACGCCGGAGCAGCGCAAAGGCGTGCTGCTATAGAATCCCGGCGGCCCGGGTCAAAGTGGCGTGGAGCTCTCCAGCGTCTCCTTCCTCTTGCCTGAGCAGGTGCGCCAGTCCTTTGACTTCATCACCTGGGACCCGCGCGGCATTGGCGTCTCGGCACCGGCGATCAAGGGCCCGGGCTGCGAGATCCCCAAGCCCGCACGCCCGGCGACTGGTCGCGTGAAGTGGAAGAAGGTCCTCCAGGAGCGCATCCCCCGGGTGCGTCGCATGAACGCTCGGTGCTCCGAAAGCAATCGCTCGATCATCGAGCACGCCGGCACCCTCGACAACGCCTATGACATGGAGGCCATGCGCGAGGCGCTCGGTGAGGAGCAGATCAACTACTGGGGGCTGTCCTACGGCACCCTCCTCGGCTCGACGTACCTGCAACTCTTCCCTGAGCATGTGCGCGCGGCAGTACTCGACAGCAACATGGATCCTCAGATGGATCTGCACGACATAATCGAGAGCGCGGTCGCTCCGGATCACTCCTTCGGCTTCTTCCTCGAGGCCAATCCCGAGACAGCCGATCAGTACTACCCGGTCATTAGATCGCTCAATCGCGAGCCCCTCATGCTGCCCAACGGTGAGATCTACACGCGGTGGGACGTGCTCGACGTCCTCAATGACAGCGTGATGTTCTACGACGACCCATCAGGTGACTGGTCGGTCGCCAAACAGGTGATCTCGACGGCGTACTCCGCGATCTATGGGTCTGGGGCGGCTCAGCAGGCGGCGCTCACGGCGCTGCAGAGCCCTGACCTGCAGAGCCCATCATCGGGCACGGTCGGATCTTTGTGGTCGGCCGTTGTATGCCAGGACTTCGCAGACCGTCTCACCCCCGCCGAGCAGCGATCGCAACTGGCCTGGGCCTTGCGCAACGGACCCTTCTACGGGGGCACTTTGGGCATGGACATGGTGACGACATGCGACGGATATGAGAAGGCCAAGCCGCATCCGGTGCCCAGGCCCGAGGCCTACGGCCCGGATGTGCCGGTGATGGTGTCGGCCAGCACGCGCGACGGCGAGACGCCGTACCAGTGGTCGGTCAACATGGCCCGCGTCTATCGCAATTCGCGAATGCTGACCCTGGTCGGGGGTCTGCACGGCACGTTCGGACTTGCTGAGTCCGACTGTGTCAACACCGCGCTCGGCGACTTCCTCGTCTCAGGTCAGCTTCCCGCAGAAGACCTCTCCTGTCCGTGGACACCTCCGGTGCCGCCACCGACGTGAGTCGCTAGCGGGCGACCGCGAAGACCCGGAGTGGGATCCGCTGCCCCATGACCGCATGCCCCATCGCATTGGGGTGGTAGTAGTTGCCGTTGAAGGGCGGTGCCTGCCAGGCGGGGTAGATCTGCCACGGTGCTTGCGGGTCGCGCACCATGCGATCGAAGTCGATCACCGCATCGAAGGTTCCACTCGTGCGGATCCACTCGTTGACGGCCCGGCGCGATGTCTCCTGCACGCTTCCCGGCTCCTTGCCCATGGGGATCAGCGTGCCGCCGATGACGGCGATGCCGCGGGCGTGAGCCCGCTCGACGATGTCCTCCATGGCCGCAATGACCTGAGAGGGCGGGCTCGGTGGGGCGAAGGGACCTCCGCCGATGTCGTTGGTGCCCTCGAGCAGGATGACCGCGCGCACCCCGGGAATCGACAGTGCGTCGCGCCATAGTCGCTCGACGGCTGGCTGGCCGCAGCAGGCCGAGTCCTCCTCGTAAGGATTTTGCTGATCGCTCACGGTGTTGCCCGAGACCGCCGCGTTGGTGACGGACAGGCGCTGTCGCGCAGGCAGGGCATTGAGCCGAGTGGCGAGTACGTCGGTCCACCGCTGGCCGGGCGGGCCATAGGCCATCCAGCCGTCGCTGACCGAGTCGCCGATGACGACGACGGTGCCGCGGGAGTCGGTGCGGCCCGTGACCACGTCCGTCCACCACACCTGGCCGGGGTGATAGCCGGTGTTCTGCAGTGGGTAGTCGGTGTCGTCGACGGTGAGAGCGGGGAAGGAGCGCCCCGACTCCTCCCGCGCGTGGTTGCCTGGTGTGCTGATGTACATCCCGGGAGCGGCGTAGGCGTAGGCGAAGAAGTTCTTACTCGTGATCGGGGCCCGTGGTGCGTAGACACTGAGCGCGACCTGGCCCCCGGCCCTGACGCGAATCTTGATGGGATCGCTCCACGCCTGCTGGCCCGCCGGGATGGTGATAGTGCGCCGCCCATCGAAGGTCACGCGCACGTTGGAGTTACCGACGAGGCGAGCGGTGCTGCTCGCGACGGGGAGACCGGCCCACGCCTCGCGGATCGTCAGAGGAGTTGCGCCGAAGTGGTTACTGAATCGCACTCGGATGCTGGACGCCTCAGTCGACACCATGAGAAGTTGCCGAATCGTCGCATCGGGCGATGTGCCCTGCGGGCCAGCCATGGCCCCCTGCCATACGGCGACGCGCGCAGGAGGAGCGTCGCGAGTGTCGGTCATGGCAGAGGCGGAGGGTGCGGTGAGTGACCCAACGATGACGGCCGCGATGGCGACTCGTGTCAGTCCCTGGATCCCCATGTGGGCGACAGTAGCCGCGAAGCGGACTCCTCTGGGGCCATGTGGGGCCTTCCAAGGCGATGCGCTGGGATGTCTCCTATGACCGTCCGCGTGGGCCCGGCACCCCTCACCGCCCCCGAGGTCGTCGCCGTCGCACGCGGAGAAGAGGTCGTCGAACTAACGGAGGAGTCGCTCTCCGAAATGGCACGCTCGCGCGCGATCGTCGAGGGCCTCGCAGAATCACCGGAGCCGGCATACGGCATCTCGACTGGCTTCGGCGCACTCGCCACCGTGCACATCCCACCGGAGTCGCGGGCGCGCCTGCAGGAGTCGCTCATCCGATCGCATGCTGCGGGCTGGGGACCCGAGGTCGAGCCCGAGGTGGTGCGCGCCACGATGCTGCTGCGCCTGCACACTCTCGCGACCGGTCGCACGGGCGTGCGTCCCTCCACCGCGCAGGCCTACGCCGCCATGATGAACGCCGGGATCCTGCCGGTCGTCTGCGAGCACGGATCCCTCGGCTGCTCCGGGGACCTCGCGCCGCTGTCGCACATCGCCCTCGCGCTCACCGGAGAGGGAGAGGTGCGCGACCGCACCGGCGCGCTCGTGCCTGCCGCTGATGCGCTGGCCGCGGCGGGCCTCGCGCCGGTGAAGCTCGCCGAGAAGGAGGGCCTCGCCCTCATCAACGGCACCGTCGGCATGCTCGGCATGCTCTTGCTCG
>SXGQ01812037.1_pt1 | contig 18608 bp, 17 predicted proteins | sample 3178371 | NCBI WGS metagenome assembly SXGQ01 (sample SAMN11356859, study PRJNA531348) | freshwater metagenome | isolation source: freshwater sample F1-20 | place: China: Fuxian Lake, Yuxi | collected 2017-12-25 | reverse complement strand
TTTTACCAACGCCATATTCTCGCAACCCAATTATACCCTTCAAGCCAATACCATCGAATCGGATGAAATGACCTATGCCCAATCATACACCGAATTGCAAGGGAATATTACCATTCGCAGAGGCACCGATACCATCCGCCCCCTTGGTGTCGCTCGCCTACACCATGCCACCAATTTGGCCTCCATTGAAGCTTATGTTGCCACCATCAATGGGTTTATGGTTTCTGGTAACCGACTCACTCTGGATATGTCCACGGGGGTTATGGAATGCCTGAATGGACTCTCTGCTATTCGATACCCCACCACCTCGCACCACCCTCACTGGCGCATCCAACGTTTCTCACGCTTTCCTCTCTCCCTTACCGCTTCCCAATTGCGGGTTGTTCCCAACCAAGGACAAGATACCCTATATTTTACCAACGCCATATTCTCGCAACCCAATTATACCCTTCAAGCCAATACCATCGAATGGACTCCTACCCAATCTAGGCTCATGGGACGTGTTATTATGACCGCATCAAATTGGGCGGGTCTTCACCAAGCACCTACCACCATCCGCCACCCACTACTGGTCCAATTACGGCAACAACCCCTGCGCATCGTCGCCGATTCATGCACCATCGATTGGCTCTCCAATCGTACCATTTGGCTGGGCAACGTTCAGCTTACCCAACCAAGCCTTCAAATGACCGCTCAACAAATGAGCCTCGATGATACCTCTCAACAACTCATTCTAATCGGAGGTGTACAAGTTACCCATCGTAACCATTCCATCGCCACCCAACAACTCTCATTATTTATGGCCACCGAAACCATGCAGGCCAAAGGTTTTGTTACCACCCGATTGTCTTTGTCCCGATGATTTCTTCTCACCAACTCACCGTCTATCGAGGTGGACAACGCGTCATTCACCACTTATCCATTCAATACCCCCATACCCCATTCCCTCCCGTATTACATATTCAAGGACCCAATGGGTCGGGGAAATCCACCCTTATTACCACGTTGGCCCAACTCCTACCCTATCAAGGGCATCTGTTTTGGAATGGACAACCCATCTCGTCTATCCCCTTTTTTTCCCAACTCGGATGGTGTGCCGATACCCCCGCATTACCCCCGTTTTTAACCGTCTATGATGCCCTCTGCCGTGCGTGTGTTTTAAAACACCGCCCCCCCCATCTCCCACCTGATTTAATGGATATGCTCGATTTATCAGCCTTATTTACCGCCCGTATTCATACCCTTTCGTTTGGTTCAAAAAAACGCCTGGGTATCGCTTTGGCTTGCATCACCCAACCCGCCCTGGTTCTATTGGATGAACCCACCACCGGCCTTGATGAACCCCAGCAATCCCGCTTATTCCATTGGATTGCCGATCATCCCCATACCCAATGGGTGATCGCTTCCCACACCTCACTTCCCCTTTCTTTATCCATTCAACCTGTTTTGTTGCCATGTTAAACCTGATATATACCGAATGGATGGCCCTTTCACGGTCCTTTATTCCCCCTATCTTATTACTCTGGTGGGGATTGGTTGCGACCCTAATCATGCTCACGGCTTGGCCACTCCATCTACCTATTTGGCCGTCTATCTTGACCACCTGGGCCTTTTTAGCCTTGCCATTGCTTACCATCGACCCCATTCGTCGTATGACCTCACCCGATTTTACCCACTATCGCTTAAGTGCCTACCCATCGTGGCAACTCATTGTAGCTTTTTTCTTTGCACACTGGATGGCCATCATGCTACTTCTGCAACCCCTTATGGGTATTTTGTGGTTGGATGCCGCCCCCATATGGGTTATTCAAATGACACTGGGCGGTATCTTGGCGCTTTCGATGGGCGTGGCCATTTTGATGGGCTCTCTCATTCGATCAACCGTTAGAGCCACTATGGGGGCGATGGCTATTTTGTTGGTATTGTGGATATGGAATGTTATCGGGATCAATATTCCGGGACTTTTTTGGCGCGAATGGGGGATATTAACCCACCTTCAATTGCCTCAATTACAAACCCTTTCCATACACGACCTATGCTATTGGGTGGGGGGAACGGGGATGACCTTGATAGGGGCCTACTTGGCGCTTTCTCATCGACGGGATGCTTCCCCATTCTTAACGGCTACCGCATGGATCATGATGGGCTTTATCTCAATCCTTATCTCGCTTCCTTCTCACCATTTTCCACTCTGGATGGCGGGGCAATTACCCCCCATTTCAACCCATCCGGATACCCGTATTCGTCTGTATGCCACGGCAGGCTCACTTGATGAAGCAGCTGCCACATTGGTTAAACAGGCTATTGTGGGTGGGAAGGGGGGGGTGTTGGATCCGGATTTTTCCATTGAATCATTCTCCGATTCACAACACATCGATACACCACCTATTCAGTCTGGTGATGTGCTGGTTCAGCACCCCTCTACACCCCCCCAACTGGTTCGACTCCCGCCTGATTTGCGAGGGAATCCCCAATGGTGGCAATTGGCCGTTCTAACCTTGTTAACCCCCCCACACGCAGGGTGGGTATCGTGGGGCAGCTCCTCCCCACCACCACCGGTTCTTGATGCATTTCACACCTTATCCGGCGGGCACTGGCTCCCCACGGCCTCACACCGCGTAAGTCCTCCTGCCATTTGGTCCGAGACGGCCATGGCCCAACTGAAGGCATGGGTCACATTGGGGGGCTACTGGACAGTCATCCTTACCCCCGATAGCCCCTTTCCCAGTGTTTTATCTGACTGGGGGTTAACCCCTGTGGGGGCTATTCTTTGCCCCCATTCATCCCAAGATGGGGCCTGCGTTGCTCAGTCTAACCAAGGGCCTTCGGGTGTGGTATTCAATCGACCACTTGGTTTAAAGGTTGATGCCGATTCCCCTTTTAAATTGGTAGCGTGGACGCGTACATTGGCTTGGCCCAGTCGCATTCATCATCACCGATCTCCAACCCCCATGGGTGTTCCGAAACGATTCCCCCTTGTATTACAAGCATCCATTGGCAAGGGCCGGGTTCGGGTCATTGCTGGTGATACGTGGATTTCCTCATTATCCCCCACCCATCCCAGTGCTCGCCTGTGGTGGTGGGTCATCGATAGCCCCCTTGCCACCATGGAACCGACGCCATCCATGACGCCACCCCCTCGATGGTGGGGTGCTTTAATGATAGTATGTGGAATTTTAGGAGGCTTATTATGCTGGGGTTTGCTACTTCCCAATCGACTATTTCAAAATCGTCCTCTTCAACCACCTGCGCCATGACCAAGTTCCCACCGAGGGTGTCACTTCATCCGTTTGGTGCCCATCCCTTATCCGCCCTCCAATTGGGAGTTCGAGGAAAATCCATCCAAGCCCCAACGGTAGCATTATCCGTATCCCCACCGTTTTCCTCTTCCCCAGTCCCAACGGAATCCATTCTAAAATACCCGTTTCTAAAACACCGGTTGTTATTATCGGCACGTCGGGTGCAAGTAATCGACCAAAATCAGCCAAAGGTGTGCTCCTAACCATGCTAAGTCAAATAAGCACTCGCTTTCCATTAACCCGATTAAAACCCCTGTTCATTCAGTGGGGGGTTCCGATGGGGGTGGCGTTGATGTGTTTTGCCGGTGCGGCATGGTTGCGTCAATCGGCCCAATCTCCCACTTTTAGGGTGGCCAACCCCGCTGATATTCGCCTTATTCGTGTTCAAACCAATCGCCCTGACACCACTTACACCATTCGATTACACCCCATTTTATCGGCATCTTCCCAGTCGGTGTTTCCACTCGATCCAGACAAGGTCGCGGCTTGGGTATCTCGATTATCCGCTTTTCCCGTTACACGCCGCCACACGGGTTCCCCTGCCATTGGGCACCCCCATGCCACCATTACCTTGTCGGGCCGATTCGGGAATCGGTATATTCGAATTGGCGAATCCCGTCCTGATATGCAAACCATGGTTCAATTTAATGATACAGAATGGATGTTGGTTCCAACGGGCTTGGTGTATGATTGGACACCTCCATTATTTTCACTTCAACATCGACAATTGTATCGCAATAGCGGGATACAATATGCCCAATCTGTATCGATTCGGGTGACACCGTCGGGTTCCTTTGGTGCTACATCCATGCTTACCCTGACCCAATTACCCGTGACCGGATGGTGGGTATCCAATACGGCCATGATCGACCCCGAGCGGGTGTTGGGGGTGTTGCGACTCATTGAGTCCTCCACCATTGGGGAGGTCAGAACAGCGGTTCAATCTTGGGATTCCACCCTTACCCTTTCCATTAATGACACCCGCATCACCTATGGGGTTCAATATCCAACAGCTATTTTTCAACAACTATCCACATCGGAGTGGGGGAGTGTGGTTCCGATTATGGGCAATATGATTGGGCAATTGTTACAACAGACCCCACCAGAGTACCCCCTTCAGCTGCTGCATACCCAGCGCATCACGGGGCTTTCGATTCAAACCCCCCGTTACACCCATCGATTTTATCGAAATGAGTCGGGGCATTTTATGCAGGGTACAACCCGTTATACCCAATTGGTTCAGTCGTTTTTCGATCAACTGGCCCAATTGCGTGTGGCGTCACCATCGAACTTGGCGAAAACAGCCCCATTGCACATTACATTTGCCACTCCCACCCAATCCCAACGTATTTCCATTCGTCCTGCCCATCAGGGTCGTTGGCAAATTTCGGTAAACGATCGGGTGATGATTTGGGTTCAGTCCGATCAAGATGCTTTTCAACGTGTATTGAATCGTTTGACGGCCTCTCACTCGAGTGACTATAATTCGGAACCATGAAAACACAGTCGCCCTTACTTCTCGTTTCCGGTTCTTCTCATCCCCAATTGGCCGCCAATATTGCCCATGAATTAGGGGTTCAGTTGGGTAAAATGTCATTATCCCGATTTAGCTGTGGTGAAATTTACGCCCGTGTGGATGAATCCATTCGGGGTGAACAAGTCTATGTGGTGCAAACCATTTCGGATGCCCCTAACGACAACTATATGGAATTATTTTTAATAATTGACGCATTAAAGCGAGCCTCGGCCTCAGCGATTCATGTGGTGGTTCCTCATTTTGGGTATGCCCGACAAGACAAAAAGTCTGCGCCCCGTGAACCCATTTCGGCCCGTGTGATGGCAGATTTATTATCCGCAGTGGGGTTCGATCGCTTGATTACACTTGATTTGCATGCCGATCAAATCCAAGGCTTTTTTTCACGGCCGGTTGATCATTTAACGGCGCTCCCTATTTTTATATCTTATTTTAAAACCAAGTCATTACCCAATTTAGTGGTGGTGGCCCCCGATGCGGGGCGTGCCAAATTTGCCAAAAAATTGAGTGATCGGTTGGGCGCCGAACTGGCGATTATGCACAAAACCCGCCCATCGCACAATGTGGCGGAAATTGTTAATATTGTGGGCGATGTGAATGGTAAAACCATTTTATTGGTTGATGATATGGTGGATACGGGTGGGTCGGTTACATCGGGGTTAGAGGCATTGCGACGACATGGGTGTAATGACGATATTTATTTGGCAACTACCCATCCGGTCTTTTCAGGTCCGGCGGTGGCACGGTTGGCTTCGGCAGGATTCAAAGAAGTGGTGGTTACCGATACCATTCCCATTCCCCCGAACAAAACCTTTGATGGCTTAACGGTATTATCCATTGCCCCGTTATTGGCCCAAGCCATTTTGGCCAATCACGAACATCGTTCCATTACCCAACTTTACGAATAATTTCATGGGTCCGGAATTATTGGCACCGGCTGGAAATTGGGACAAATTGCATGTTGCATTGCGATTTGGTGCTGATGCAGTGTATGTGGGAGGCAAAGTATTTGGCTTGCGTAAATATGCCGAAAATTTTACCAATCCTGAATTGGAAGCGGCGGTTCAGCGGGTGCATGAGGCTTCCAAAAAAATATATGTGGTATTAAATGGGTTTGCCCACGATAGCGACTTGCGGGCCCTCATCCCTCATTTGGATTTTTTAAACGACATTCGCCCCGATGCGGTGATTGTGTCTGATTGGGCGGTAGCGGAACGGGTATTGCATCACACGGATATACCCTTGCATGTCTCTACCCAAGCGAGTGTCACCCATTGGAGGGCTGCCAAACGATGGGTAAATTTGGGGGCTAAACGGGTGATTTTGGCTCGCGAAACCTCTTTACAAGACTGTCAATCTATTAAAGATCATGTGGATACCGAATTAGAGGTTTTTATCCACGGTGCCATGTGTGCGAGTTATTCAGGTAAATGTGTTATTTCCAATTACAGTGCTGGTCGTGATTCAAATCGGGGAGGCTGTGTACAAAGTTGCCGCCATTCATATCATTTGCATACCCCTACCCAATCTGATGACCGCTATATGATGAATGCACGGGATTTAATGGCGATTGATTGGGTACAGAGTGCCATTGAGGTGGGTATTACCTCATTTAAAATTGAGGGTCGAATGAAAAGCACCCACTATGTGGCCAATGCGTGCCATGTGTATCGCCAGGCCCTCACAGCTCTTTCTCAATTGCCCCCCCACACCCCTCTTTCTGATACCCTTCGACAGTCATATGCTGACCAATTATCAAGGGTATCCAATCGCACCTTTTCAGGTGGGGGGTTTAATGATTTGCGAGATAGTATCAATACCCAAGATGGGGGCACTCAAAAATCCCGTCAACTATTGGGATTGGTTCAATTTCAACATCAAAATCGATCATTAATTGAATCTCGCTCACCATTTCGGGTTGGCCAATCGATTCGGGTTTTTACCCCTTTGGGTGAAACGGAATGCCAGGTAACGTCATTATGGGATATACACAATCGACCCATTGAACAAGCCAACCCTGGGGCTTTGGTTTGGATGCCTGGCTCGTGGGTATCGGGGGATGTGATATGTTGTTAGATCCAGCTTTGCCGGTGTTAACTAGTTTTGCCCATTCGGTTCCACGAGCTATTCAATTGTTACGGCATGGGGTGAAACGAATTATCATTGATCATCCATCGGTGGGATGTCGCACTTTTGAAAAAGGGAACGATTCTATTTTACAACGTTATCAAACCCTTACCAGCCTTGATTCGTCCATTGAATGGGTGGCCAATATTGATATTTTGGCTCATTCAAGCAACGAACAGGCTATTGAACATGCCATTCAAACCGCCCGTCAGGTTGGTATTCGTCATATTCGGGTTCAAGATGTGGGGTTAATCGATTGGGTGCGTAGTGTGGATCCGGATACCAAGGTGACATTGGCCGTTGAAATCGGTAACCATTCACAAGCCGCCATTTCGTTTTGGGCCACGCAGGTTAACGAACAATCGGTATCCAATGATGTGCCGGCTTCAGTGTTAGCTCAAATTGATCAGCCACACTCGCTAGAATGTTTGGTTCAGGGACCAGTCTTAATGCAATGGTCTAAGCGCTCGTATCTGGATGGTTTTACTGACTCACGGGTAGAAGGGGTGGATACAGAGTACCCAGGTCGAAAACTGACATTTTGGCAATCGGAGCATGGTACCGTTATGTTGGCTTATTTTCATCGATGTTTGTTACGGGATATCAACGTGCTACGTGAGTTGGGATTGGGATCGTGGTTAATTGATGCCCGTGGGCAATCGGACGCCTATTTGGAACAGGCGTTATCGGTGTATCAAGCCCCCCAATTGGGAATGGTTGATATTCGTCATGCAATGGGGGTATTGCAGACAGAATCAGACCGTCCACAATTACCTGGTTTTTTTCGTGGAAATAGTACAGATCAAGAGCGAGACGGTGTTCGCCCCAATGCGATTGTAGGCCATATTACCGACAGTCAGTCAGGTTCCCATTTGGTGATGAGGGCCCGACGCAATGGGGATGTTTCCGAGCCGGTGATGGCCTTAAATCCAACCAGTCAGATTAAGCCCATTACACTAATGGGCGCCACCTCCCTATTGGGGGAACCCATTACCCAGTTTAAGGTGGGGGATTGGTTGGTATTGCCCTTTCAAAAAGGGGTGGTGGTCAAAACGTGGGTCATTGATTTTGCGCCCCATCCGGATGCTATCTAGTCGATTGATGGAAGGCGTGATGGGGGGGCGTGCTTGAATTGGTGGTGGGTACAAATTGACAAGACCCACTTCTGAGGAAGATAATACCAACTTGTCTTGAATTAACCGTGGATTTTGGATCGTAAATCACACTATTTTATGGTTAGGAGTCAATAATGAATAAAAAAGTGACCGTTGTTGGAGCCGGATTTGTGGGAGCAACCGCTGCCCAGCGAATTGTTGAAAAAGAATTGGCCGATGTGGTGTTGCTGGATATTGTAGATGGGTTGGCCCATGGCAAAGCGTTGGATATGATGCAGTCTGCTGCGGTTGAATCGTTTGAAACCTCGATTGTGGGTACCACCGATTATGCCGAAACGGAACAGTCGGATGTAATTGTGATTACAGCTGGTATTGCCCGTAAGCCGGGCATGTCCCGCGATGATTTACTTAAAACCAATGCGGGTATTGTGGGGTCAGTGGTGGAGCAAACAGCATCTCGTAGCCCCAATGCGATTATTATTGTGGTATCGAATCCTTTGGATGCCATGACCTATTTGGCTTGGAAAACGTCGGGCTTCCATCCCTCTAAAGTGATTGGAATGGCGGGTGTATTGGATTCTTCTCGATATGCTCGTTTTATTTCTGAGGCGGTTGGATGTTCCATTAAAGATGTGAGGGCTATGGTTTTGGGCGGTCATGGGGATACCATGGTGCCGGTTCCAGCCTACTCCACGGTAAACGGTGTTCCCATTACTGAACTGTTATCATCCGATATCATTGAACAAATTAATCATCGTACCCGACATGGTGGGGCTGAAATTGTTCAGTACCTTAAAACAGGTTCCGCCTATTATGCCCCTTCGTCATCAGCGGTTGCAATGGTGTCATCGATTCTGCTTGACTCCAAGCGATTATTACCGGTTTGTGCGTATGCAACTGGGCAGTATGGCATTGATGGGTTGTATTGTGGTGTCCCAGCCATATTGGGTCAGTCGGGTGTTGAAAGTATTGTGACGGTTCCATTATCCCCTGCTGATGCGGAGGCACTGAAGCAGTCTGCTCATTCTGTTAAATCCCTCACCGACGCATTGTCGATCTAAAAGGAGTCGTTATAATGGCATCTTCCTCTATTGGAAAAAAACAAGTAGTGGCCATCACTGGTTTGTTTTTAATTTTATTTCTTATTTTTCATTTATCAGGGAATTTTTTAATTTATAAGGGGCCTGATGCCTTTAATGCCTACGCTGAGTTTTTAGAGAACTTAGGTGCCATTAAGTGGATGGCGCGCTTGGGACTTATTGCGTTGTTTTTAATTCATATTGTGTTTACGGCGATGGTGGTAATTGACAATCGAAAGGCTCGCCCCCAATCCTATGAAGTCGTCAAATCTGTTATAAAGCGATCATGGGCAACACGCTTGATGCCCTACACCGGCTCGGTTATTTTGCTGTATTTGATTTTTCATTTGTTGGATTATACATTGGCCGACCATTCTGGCCATAATAGCATTGTAAATGGTCAAGCAATGGAGCTATATGGATTGGTATATAACTCATTTCAAAATCCTATTCGGGTTGCATTTTATGTAATTGGAATGACTGCGGTTGGCTTCCACTTAACCCATGCCATTCAAAGTGTGATGCAAACGTTTGGTTTTTACCATGTCCGATACACCCCTATTATTAAACGCGTCAGTTTGGTATTGGGAATTGCCATTGCAGTGGGTTTTGCATCCATTCCTTTTTATATGATGTTCATGCAGTCTAGTTGTGTAACAGGGGGTTAGGAGATCATTATGACAACCTTGCAATCAGGGGTTCCATCGGGGCCAATCGATCAAAAATGGACCAAGCATCGCTTTGATATGAAATTAGTGAATCCTGCTAACCGACGAAAATACACCGTTATTGTGGTGGGGACAGGTTTGGCGGGTGCTTCGGCTGCGGCTAGTTTGGGTGAAATGGGCTACAATGTATTGTCATTTTGTTTTCAGGATTCCAGTCGTCGTGCCCATAGTATTGCTGCACAAGGGGGAATTAATGCGGCCAAGAATTATGCAAACGATGGGGATAGTGTTTATCGCTTGTTTTATGACACCGTTAAGGGAGGGGATTTCCGAGCTCGTGAAGCCAATGTTCATCGCCTTAGTGAGGTTAGCGTCAATATTATCGATCAGTGTGTGGCCCAAGGGGTTCCATTTGCTCGTGAATATGGGGGGTTGCTGGACAATCGATCTTTTGGGGGGGCCCAAGTGGCACGTACGTTTTATGCCAAGGGGCAAACAGGGCAACAATTATTGTTGGGTGCGTATAGTGCCATGATGAAAGAGGTGGCCAAGGGGACGGTTCGTTTGTTTACCCGTCGTGAGATGATGGATGTGGTCGTGGTAGATGGTCGGGCCAGGGGGATTGTGGTTCGCCATTTGGTAACGGGTGAAATTGAATCCTTTGCGGCCGATGCGGTGGTATTGGCTACCGGTGGCTATGGGAATGTTTTTTATCTGTCAACCAACGCTAAGGGGTGTAATGTTACGGCCACATGGCGGGCCCACCGCAAGGGTGCCTTTTTTGCCAACCCGTGTTTTACCCAAATTCACCCCACCTGTATTCCTGTGCATGGGGAGTACCAGTCTAAGTTGACACTCATGAGCGAGAGTTTGCGAAATGATGGTCGTGTGTGGGTACCGAAGCAATCGGGGGATACCCGTTCACCATCCAATATTCCCGAATCCGAGCGTGATTATTACCTAGAAACCCGATACAAAAGCTTTGGGAATTTGGTGCCACGCGATATTGCGTCACGCAATGCTAAGATGGTGTGTGACGAGGGCCGAGGGGTCAATGGCGAGTTGGCGGTATATTTGGATTTTGCCGATTCCATCAAGCGATTGGGGCAATCAACCATTGAAGCACGTTACGGTAATTTGTTTGAAATGTATGAACGTATCACGGGTGAAGATCCCTATTCAGTCCCCATGAAAATTTACCCCGCCATTCACTATACCATGGGAGGTTTGTGGGTTGATTACAACTTACAATCCACCATTCCAGGCTTGCATGTTATAGGTGAGGCCAATTTTTCCGATCATGGGGCCAATCGTTTGGGTGCCAGTGCATTAATGCAAGGTTTGGCGGATGGGTACTTTATATTGCCATATACCTTGGGCCATTATTTGGCTACGGCGCCATTGGATCCGGTATCAAGTCGACATCCTGAATTTGAGAAATGTGAAACCTTGGTACGGGATCGAATTTCCCAATTGTTGGCGATTAAGGGGAGTCGATCGGTTGATTCGTTTCATCGTGAATTGGGTTTGTTGGTTTGGGATGAGTGTGGTATGTCTCGATCTGAAGCGGGATTGCGACGTGCACTGGATAAAATTCCCGAAATTAGGGATGAATTCTGGGCATCGGTGATGGTATCAGGTAGTGGGGCCGAACTCAATCAAACCCTCGAGAAAGCAGGGCGGGTTGCTGATTTCTTGGAATTTGCTGAACTAATGGTGACCGATGCGCTTGAGCGGAATGAATCGTGTGGCGGTCATTTTAGAGAAGAAAGCCAAACCGAAGAAGGAGAAGCCCTTCGAAACGATACCGACTATTGCCATGTGGCGGCATGGGCCTTTTCGGGGGATTTGTCTAAGCCGGTATTACATAAAGAGGCGTTAACGTTTGAAGAGGTCCCCTTATCCCAAAGGAGTTATAAATAATGACCAAGACAATTTCTCTGACGTTGAAGGTATGGCGTCAAAAAAGTGGAAATGCATCCGGGAAATTCGTAACCTATCAGGTCCCAACCGTCGATGTAAATGCATCATTTTTAGAGATGTTAGATGTATTAAATGAACAATTGTTATTGAAGGGTGAAGACCCCATTGCGTTTGATCATGATTGTCGAGAGGGGATTTGTGGCATGTGTGGGGCGGTGGTAAATGGGCAACCCCATGGGCCGCAACGCAAAACCACCATGTGTCAGTTACACATGCGCCAATTTCAAGATGGGGATACCATTACCATTGAGCCATATCGTGCTCGAGCACTTCCCGTTTTACGTGATTTGGTAGTGGATCGATCCGCATTTGACCGCGTGGTTCAATCAGGTGGGTATGTATCCGTTAAAACAGGGCAAGCCCCCGATGCCAACGCCATTCTGATACCCAAACAAGATGCTGATTTGGCCATGGATGCCGCCCAATGTATCGGGTGTGCGGCTTGTGTGGCGGCGTGTCCCAACGCATCGGCGATGTTGTTTGTGTCGGCCAAAGTCAGCCATTTTGCATTGCTTCCCCAAGGCCAGCCAGAGCGTCAGAATCGGGTTCTGGAAATGCTGGCCACAATGGATCGAGAAAGGTTTGGCAACTGTTCGAATGAATACCAATGCGGAGCGGCTTGCCCCAAAGGTATTAGTGTTAGCAATATTGCTCGGATGAATCGGGATTATTTGTCCTCAAAGATGAGGTTGTCTTAACAATGGGTGATGAGACCCCCCAATTTGAAAGGGGTTCCATGAGAAGTTTAGTGTGTGGTGCGGGTGGGTTTATCGGGGGGCATATGGTGGAAGCCTTAAAGGCTCGGGGGCATTGGGTAAGGGGGGTAGATTTGGTTCCCCCTGCCTTTTCGACTTCTCAAGCCGATGAATTTTTGTGTTTGGACTTGCGTCGCCATGAATTGGTTCAGCAAGCACTGAGTTTGCCGGATGGGCAATTTGATCGGGTTTTTCAGTTTGCAGCGGATATGGGTGGGGCAGGGTATATTTTTACGGGTGAGCATGATGCTAATGTTATGCATAATTCAGCCCAAATTAATTTGAATGTGTTGGATTGTGTGGCCCATTCTTCCAACCCTACTGCTACCCGTATTTTCTATTCTAGTTCGGCTTGTATTTACCCAGAATATAACCAATTGGATCCTGATAATCCCATTTGTTCGGAGGAAAGCGCGTATCCGGCTAATCCTGATTCCGAATATGGATGGGAAAAGTTGTTTAGTGAACGTTTATATGCCTCCTATTATCGAAATTATGGCATTGCAGTGCGTGTCGCACGGTATCATAATATTTTTGGCCCACTTGGAACGTGGCAGGGTGGAAAAGAGAAGGCCCCCGCCGCCATTTGTCGTAAAATTGCAATGTTGCCATTATCGGGTGGCGAAATTGACGTGTGGGGAGATGGTCATCAAACCCGCTCTTTTTTGTACATCGATGATTGCATTGAGGCGACCCTTCGCCTGATGGAGTCTGATTATTTGGGGCCGGTTAATATTGGTTCTGAAGAAATGGTTACCATTAATCAGTTGGTTGAGATTGTTTCCAATGTTGCCAATAAACCGGTCTCCATCCGCCATATATTGGATGCCCCCTTGGGGGTTCGTGGTCGCAATTCAGACAATCGACTCATTCGATCGGTTTTAAATTGGGATTATTCATTTTCATTACACGAGGGAATTACCCGCACATACCAATGGATTAACACCCAACTAAAGGGGATTCAGTGAGGTATATCTCATGGTTATGTATGACATGGGGAATGGGTGGGATGCTTCTAGCCAATGCGATTCATACTCATTTTTATTATCCTTTGGCCATTAAGGGTCAAAACGATATTGGGTATCAGGTAGGGGTTGATATTGCTTCTGATTTCATGGGTCCTTTTAAATGGCGAGCTGGTGCATCCTTGTTTCATATTGAAAAACCAGAGTTTCAAAGTACCAGTTTGGGATACATGGCATTGATTAATTACCCCTATTCATTTGGCTTTCCGATTCATGCTGAGTGGGGGATCGGCGTAGCCGGCAATGCGTATAGTAAAATGGGGGTGGTCGGAACGGTGGCCTTGCAATATCCCGTTGGCAATGTGGTATTTTCGGGTACAATGAGTGTTAATACCAACCAAGATGTGATGATGGGGCTGGGTATTGGCTGGCGCCAACCATCAGCTTCTGCCTTATTTACCACCTTGTTTTCACCACCTGAACCACGTTCCCCTGATCCCCTTGTGACGTCAGTGCCCGTTATCTCCAGAGCCAACCAAACTGACGACACATTTCTATCCCAATCCAAGGATCCGTTGGCATCCAATCCCGATCGAAGCCCATCGATGTTTCGCCCTATGCCATCTTCAATTGAATCTGTTTCAGAAACCCCATCGGTTGGCCCAACGGATATTCGTTCCCACTGGGCAAAAGATGAGATTTCATGGGCCTTGAGTCGAGGGTATTTGACATCGGGTGGTTTGTTTTTCCCATCCGCTGTGTTAAGTGGTAATATGGCCATGGGAACACTATCCAAGTTGGCGGCTGTATTGGGTAAACCCTTAACCGGTTTGCCAAAATGGACTAATCGACCTACTATTTTCAAAAAGGAGCTTGCGGTGGCCTTATTGACCCTTATCAATTCATTTCGTTCGGTGTCTCAGCCCCAGTCTCCGGAGGCCATTCAGTTACAAGCGGTTCGTCTTAAAATCCCACCCCAATGGTTGGCTAGTTCCCCAACAGATAAACCCCTTACCCGTGCAGAAGCCGCCGTGATGATTGATCGAATCTTAAAATCGGCAGGATTACAATGACCATTCAACAATTTTATCGTGAGTTAATCATTCCCCATCCCATTGAGGATGTGTTTCCATTTTTTTCAGTTCCTGAGAATCTGTCTCAATTAACGCCCCCTTTTTTGGGGTTTACTATTTTGACCCCCGCACCCATTGTAATGGAGAAGCAAGCGTTAATTGATTATGAATTACGAATTATGGGTATTCCAACCCGATGGACCACTCTCATTACCGATTATACCCCTCCCCATCGATTTATTGACCAACAGCTCAAAGGCCCTTATTCATTTTGGCATCATACTCACACATTTGAGTCGGTTCCGGGTGGAACCAAAATGACGGATACGGTTCGGTATGTGGTTCCATTTGGGGTAATGGGTCAGTTCGCACTGCCGTTTGTTCGATGGATGCTACAACGTATTTTTGATTATCGAACGATTGCTGTTAAAGCTCATTTTAAATGTTAATACAGGCGTTCATTCTAGCCATGGTGCTGGTCATGACTGGCGGGGTTCAGGCCAAACCGGATGTGGTATCCATTAAGGCTGAGTCGTTTCAATATGATGTTAAAAAACGACGAATTTTCGTTACTAAAGATTTGGTTATGACGCAAGGGGATGTTCAAATTACATCCGAATCGGGGTCGTATGATCAATCGATGAGTCGGGTGGAACTATTGAATCAGGTTGTGATTAAAAAAGGCGGGTTGCAGGCCACTTGTGAGCGTGCTCTGGCCTTGCCTAAAGACCATCGCATTGAACTTTTGGGGCCCATTCATGTCACGTATGATGATATTCGAGCCACTGCACAGGAGGGTGTTTATCACCATGTTGATCAGATTTTATGGTTGTCGGGTGAACCGAAAGTATGGCAGAATCAAGATTTATTAACAGGCACCCGTATTTCCATCGATATTAAAAAGAAATTGGTAACGGCCGTCGGCTCCTCTCAGGCTGTGCTTTCGTCCGATACATTAAATTGGGAAGGTCAACGATGAATTCAGAAACGATAGCTCAAAAAGAAGGTCAAACCTCGGCTCAATATGATCATTTTGATGTGATTGTAATTGGGGCGGGACCGGGTGGTATGTCGGCCGCCCTGTGTGCCAGCCGTGCCAAACTTAAAACATTATTAATTGAACGTGCAGTTCCGGGTGGGCAAGCCTCAACGGCATATGGGGTGGATAATTTTTTGGGGTTTCCAGGTGGGGTATTTGGGGATGATTTGGCCCGACAAATGAATCAGCACATTGATGCACACGGTATTCAAATTGCTTATGAAACCGTGGAAGATATTGAAAGTATTTCCGATTTTTCTAAAGTGGTGCGTACCAATACGGGTCACTTTTATCATACCAAAACGGTCATTATTGCGGTTGGGTTGGAGCCCAAAAAACTAGACCAACCCTTTGAAACGACTTTTTTGGGGCGTGGGGTGTCTTATTACGCACAAGGGGACGCCTCATTTTATCAGGGTAAGGATGTGGCCGTGATTGGGGGGGGGAATTGCGCTTGTTATGCTGCGGAATATTTGTCTCAATATGTAAACCATTTGTATCTGATTCATCAATCCAATTCAATTAAAGCGGTTCGATCCCTGAAAGAGCGGATTTTATCCAACCCCAAAATTGAGATTGTCTGGGATTCGCAGTTAGTAGATGTTTTTGGCATTGATAAAGTCGACAAAATTAAGGTGTTAAATTTGGTGACCGATCAACATACCTGGATTGATGTTAAAGGGGTTTTTGTATATGTGGGTCGAATTCCTCCCAAAGAAATTTTGACATTGTCATTAAGTGTCGATGACCGTGGTTTTGTTCAAACCGATGAGTGTATGCGAACCAATGTTAAAGGGATTTATGCGGTGGGCGACATTCGGGTTAAACAAGTTCGCCAAATTGCAACCGCCGTTAGTGATGGCATGATTGCGGCAGTAAATGTTGAGCGGGATTTACAGCGATGACGCCCTATGTTGCGGTTATTCAATTCCCTGGCAGTAATTGTGAATATGAAACGGCCCGCGTTTTATCTCATTTTGGGTGTAACCCCAAGATTATTCGTTGGAATGAGCCCGACTTGCTACAAGATGCCAGTGGGTATGTGTTGCCTGGTGGGTTTAGCTTCCAAGATCGGGTGCGATCTGGTGTGATGGCGTCTCATTTGCCCATTATGGCCCAACTATCAGCGGGGATTAAATCTGGTAAGCCATCGATTGGTATTTGTAACGGGTGTCAAATTTTGGCTGAAAGTGGCTTATTAAGTGAATCTAACCACGATCAAATTGATTTGGGGATGGCCAAAAATATGTCTGGTCATACATCAATTGGTTTTGTATGTGATTGGGTGTATGTTCGCCCCGTTCATCCCGAAAAAAGCCCCTTATTGCGCTATTTTACCCCAAATGATGTGTTGCCCATTGCCACCAGCCACGCAGAAGGACGGTTTGTGTTGAATCATGTATTAGAGGCCCGCTTATCCGATACGCCCCATTGGATGTATTGTGATGAGAGGGGGCAATCTGGCGATTTTCCGATTACGCCCAATGGGGGGGCGGTGGCCGGAATAACCGCTTATTCGGGACGGGTGTTGGGGATCATGCCCCATCCTGAACGTGCCATTTTTGATTGGCAATTGCCATGGCACTTCAAACACCGGACATGGACGTCTTCGTGGGAAAAATTAATAGTGGCCTTTAGGGAGTTATTATGACCACAACGGTTTACATTGGCTTGATTCAGTCTGATTTACATGCAATGTCGGCGTTTGAGATTATTTCATCCCATACCGACCAACTGGTTGCGCTTCGTCGTTACCGCACCCTTTCTTTTGTTACCAATGCACCTGTGGGGGTGTGTCAGCAAGCGGTTGCTGCTTGTTTTGAGTGGGTGAATCCGAATAAATCACGCTTTACAATGAATGTGGGGCCTTGGGAATCGGAGGTCGAAAAGCCGATTGTGATTCGGGTACAACCTACTGTTCCCATGCGTGTATCGATCCCTTTACCATTTAAAACCCTATTACCGGATGTGGATGTGGTGACTGAATCGGTATCATGGGTTTTTTATGTCAAAGATGGGATTGAAGCCAACCAAGTGTTATCGGATTGGGTGATATCAACGCAACGTGGCGTTGGGTTATTATGTAATCCTATTTTTGAATCAGCTGACATTGTTGTGGGGTAATGAAATTAAGTATCGTTATTGTTAATTATAATGGTGCTCACTTTTTAACCGCCTGCTTGGATTCTGTTTTGGCATCCACAACGTCATTTCCATTTGAAGTGATTGTTGTGGATAATCAATCCACCGATGGTTCTCGTGCTATTTTAGATGGGTATCAACATCGAGTGATTCGGTTGAATATGGGGTATAATTCGGGCTTTTCTGCTGGTAATAATGCGGGGGCGAGGTTGGCCAGCGGTGATTATTTAATGTTGTTAAATAATGATACTGTGCTGTTTGAATCCACTTTAACCGATTTGGTGACTTATTTTGATGAACACCCCGATATCGGGATGTTGGCCCCTAAACTATTAAATGGGGATGGGTCGTTACAAACCCCCGGTAGCATTTTGATGCGATGGGCTTATTATGGGGATCGTCCTCGTTCGGTTTCTTTTTTGGCCGGTGCGGCCATCATGCTTCAGCGATCCTTTTATGAGACGTTGGGTGGTTTGGATGAGGCCTATTTCTTTTATAATGAAGATTTGGACTTATGCAAAACCATTCAGAAACAAGGGCGCTCTTTGGTGTATTTTCCTCAGGCATCGATGATTCATTTTGGGGGGCTATCGACTCGAACCCGTCGAAGAGGTTCCATTTTGGAGGGGTATCGGGGAGGTCTTTATTTTTGCAAAAAGCATTATGGGGGTGGGGTGTATGCCATCTATCGTTGGGTGGTGTTATTGGATTTGCTTCCCCGATGGGCGACGAGTTGGCTGTTATCTCTTTTTCAATCAGATCGGGCTGAAATGGCCCGTGGGTATGGGGATGTCATCAAGTTGGTATGGTTCAATTTGCCATTGGTTCG
>SXGQ01739812.1_pt1 | contig 18608 bp, 15 predicted proteins | sample 3178371 | NCBI WGS metagenome assembly SXGQ01 (sample SAMN11356859, study PRJNA531348) | freshwater metagenome | isolation source: freshwater sample F1-20 | place: China: Fuxian Lake, Yuxi | collected 2017-12-25 | reverse complement strand
GACAAGGACAAGGACAAGGGAAAAAGCGTGTCGGAAGAGCTGTACAAGCTGGTGCGATACGCCGACAATTTGCGACTGCTGCTTTTGTCGGGGACGCCCATGTACAACGACCCGCGCGAAATCGTGTGGCTGTTGAATCTGATGAACGTGAACGACCGTCGCGCCCCCATCTCGGTCCGCGACGTGTTTGATCGGGACGGCAACCTGCTGCCCAGCGTGGGTGCCGAGCTGCTGCGCATTAAATCCAACGGCTTGATTTCGGTTGTGAAGGGGGAAAATCCGTACATTTTCCCTTACCGCATGTACCCGGCCGATTTTTCGCCGGCGCGTTCGTATTTGACCAACCGAGAGCGGCATCCGGTAGTGCAGTTGAACGGCACCCCCATTCCCAACCCGATCCAGCACCTGGACCTGCATTTGAACCCGGTGGGGGCGTACCAAGAGGCGGTGTATCAGCACATCATTGAACGCAAGCGCTTGGAAATGACGGCCGATGCCACGTCGTTCGGGTCGTTCTTGTTGAAGCAGCCCATTGAAGCGCTGAACATGGTGTACCCGAGCGCGGAGTTTGACAAGCTGCTGGAACGCGCCAAGGGGGACAAGGGCGACAAGGGCGACAAGGGCGACAAGGGGGACAAGGGCGACAAGGTGTCCGTTGCCGACACCGCCGTTCTTGCCCGCATAAACATTGGCAATTTATTGGGTGATGCGGGGCTCAAGCGGGTCATGAAGCACGACGTGTCGGACGACGGTGCGCGCATTTCCAATTTTGAGTACAAGCCCGTGTTGCTGGCCAAATACGGGCGCATCTTTTCGCGCGCAGAAATCGGTAACTACAGCAGCAAAATCGCTAGCATTTGCGAGCACGTGGATCGCGCCAACGGGATTGTCCTGATTTACAGCGAATACATTGGCGGCGGCGCGGTGCCCATTGCGCTGGCCCTGGAAGAAATGGGATTCACGCGGTACGACGCGCAGGTGGGGTCGCTGTTTAAAACCGCCCCCGTCCCGCAGCGATTCCAAGAGGGGGGCGCGAAAAAGCGGTTCGCCGCCAAGTACGCCATGTTCACGGGCGACAAGCAGCTGTCCCCCGACAATCGCGCCGAGTTGGAGGCGCTCACGACCGACAACGAGCACGGGCAGCGCATCAAGGTGGTCATCATTTCCAAGGCGGGCAGCGAGGGCATTGACTTCAAGAACGTGCGCCAGGTGCACATCATGGAGCCGTGGTACAACATGAACCGCATTGAGCAAATTGTGGGGCGCGCCGTGCGCAACTGCAGTCACGCCGACCTGCCGTTCGTGGAACGCAACGTGCAGCTGTTTTTGCACGGCACGCTGCTCGCCGCCAATCCCGACGTGGAGGCGGCCGACTTGTACGTGTACCGGGTGGCCGAAACGAAAGCCGCGCAAATCGGGCAGGTGAGCAGCGTTCTCAAAGAAAACGCGGTGGATTGTTTGCTCAACATTGACCAAACCAAATTCAGCCAGGAGGTCATCCGGCGGCACAACAGCGGGCAAAACGTCACGGTGCGACAAGTGCTGTCCGACGGAACGCGGCTGCCGCATTACGCGGTTGGCGACCGCCCGTTTTCGTTCGTGTGTGATTATCAGGCGCGATGCGAGTACCGGTGTTTAAGCGATAGCAAAAGCGTTCTGAAAATCAATGACGACTCGTATTCGCAAGCGTTCGTTGCCATGAACGCGGACCGCATTCGGCAGCGCATCCGGGATTTGTTTCGCGTGCAACACTTTTACGCGCGACGGCTCCTCATGAAGCATTTGGCGGGACACCCTCGCGAACAAATTGACGTCGCGCTCACCCAGTTGTTGCACGACGCGGGCGAGCGCTTGATTGACAAGTACGGACGCCCGGGGCGCTTGATCAATGTGGGCGAGTATTACTTGTTTCAGCCGGCCGAAATAACGGACCCGCGCATTGACGCGCACGACCGCAGCGCGCCGCTGCAATTCAAACGGGACCACGTTGCGTTCCCCCTGAATGACGGCACGCTGGAGCGGCTGGCCGTGAAGCACGGGTTGAAACCATTGGCGTTACCGGCCACCGCGGAGGGGCACCCGCCGCAAGCGCAAGCGCAAGCGCAAGCGCAAATAGAAGCAATCCATGCCGAATTTGATGCAATCGTGAAAGGGCCGCGGGCGCCGGTTGACAAAAACACCAAGGCGTGGGCCGAGCTGTGCGCGGATATAATGGGGGAGCTGCACGAGCGCTTTCAAGTGCCGACCGACGCGGTGAAGAAGTGCGTGGCGCACCATTTTTTAGACGAGCTTGCAGTGGCTGCGGTTGACGCGCAGTTGCAGTTTTTGAATGCGGTTTACAACGAGGGCAGCCAGTCGCATGAATTTGACCGTTTGGCGCGCGACTATTTTGACGGCCGCGTTCTTAAAAACCCCAAATATAAGGGGGAGGAAGGCATGCTGCTTTTGAATTCCGCCAGCAAAAACGGGCTGCAGTTGGTGGTGCGACGGAATGCGGAAAGCGCGTGGACCGTCGCAAAATCCAGCGAAGAATGGAGTCCGTACAAGGAGCCAATCGCAGGGATGGTGCCGAAACCCGCGGCATTGGCGCCGATCATCGGGTTTGTGTCTGAATTCAAAGAAAAAAGCGGCGGCAGTTACGCCGTTTTCAAAATAAAATACGTGAGCGAGAAGGGGAACGGGGCCCGCTGTGATCAAATTTCATCCAAGCAACGGCGTCTCACGATTGTGAACCAAATTGCGAATGGGGTGAATCCCGATGCGGAACCCATTTACACCATGGAAAACACGAAGAGCCAAAACACGGCGCGTTACTGCGTTTTGTCCGAAATGTTGCTGCGCTGTTTCAACGCAATGAAGAAGAACGACAAGCACTGGTTTTTTACCCCGGTGCAAGCCATAATTGCGTGATTGCACGAATAAACAAATAAACAAATAAAACTATAATATTAATAATAATAGGTGCATATAATAGCCGAACCGTATACAATCAAATCAAATGCTGAAAACCCCAATCGCAACCCCAATCGCAACCCCAATCAATGACATCTATATTCCAACCATGGTCACCCAAAAAGTGGTTTTGCCGTTCACGGCAATCGGTAAAAACATCCGGGCTGTTTTGGAACAGCATTTAGCGCATGCGCACGAAGGCAAATGCAATGCGGAGGGGTACGTTCGCCCCCGGTCCACTCAATTGCTGGCGCATTCTCCCGGTAATTTGGCCGACCACGGGTCGGTTGCGTTTGAAGCCATGTACGAATACCAAGCGTGCAACCCGGTGGAAGGCATGCTCATCGCGTGCGTGGTTCAAACGGTCACGCACGCGGGCCTGCACGCGCACATTGTGCCTGAACCGAGCCCGCTTGTCATCTTCGTGTCGCGCGACCACCATTATTCCAGCCCGCAGTTCTCTAAAATTAAAGCGGGCGACGAAATCACGGTGCGCGTGATTGGGCGGCATTTTGAGCTGAATGACCCCGCGGTTTCGGTCATTGCCGAACTGCATCTATCCCACGCATAAAATAAAAATGTCTTGGTACTTATTACGCGGTACGTGTTAAATGTTAATTCAAAAAATTGAATTAAAATTACGTCAAACATGGAACATAGCAACCTCAAGCGCAACCTCAAGAGCAACCGCATGACTTCTATTCACATGAGTACCCATGCCAATCTCAATACCAATAAGCACGCCAATGACCCGGCCAATCCAGCCAACCCAGCCAATGATTCATTGTATCATCCCACAATCATCCGACACAAGGTGTGCCTTCCGTTTTCCGAAATACCGGATTTCAAGACCATTCGCGAACAACTCACGCGTCACGTTTCCGCTCAAATGAGTGGCAAGTGCATTGCAGAAGGGTTTGTCAAACCGAATTCGTGCAATATTCGGTCACATTCGGTGGGTATTTTTGCAGGCGGAACCATATCGTTCAATTTGGAGATTGAATGCATGCTGTGTTGCCCCGAGGAGGGAACTGTCATGCAGTGCGTTGCCAAAACGGTGACCCAAGCTGGCATCCGGGCCCACGCTTGCACGGAACCGTCTCCCGTCATTATTTACATTTCGCGCGAAATGCACGATGCTTCTTCCGCGCAAAACCGCACCATGGATTCCATTAAACCCGACGACACGCTTTTAATGCGAGTCATTGGAAAACGCTTTGAATTGAATGACAAGCACGTGTCCATCATCGGGGAATGGCTGTCTATTTGAAAAATTGTTTGGTCAATTCTGTTTTTTGATTTTCAACTTCCTTCAACTGGGACTCTTGCTCGTCCACGTAACTCAAATATTCGGTTAGTTTGGACACAACGGCGTCGTCAATGTTTGTCAAATTCACAAATGAACCATTTTTGTTTTCGGTGTACGCCACGTTGTTTTGAGTCACAATCTTTAACACCTGTATTTGGTGATGCTGGTTCAAACACTCAATGCGATCCCTTAATTGTTTTAAGTCGGTTGTCATGGATTGTGTTGTGTTGTGTTGCGGTGTGTGTATTAATCAATGCAATACGATTCTAATATGTTTTTTTTCACAATTCAAAATGCAATTGTGCAATTGATTTAAACGCATTATGACAATTCAACGCATCCCGACACCGATGAAATCGTCTCGTCATCATGCGCCTCCCCCCTCAGAATTAAACCAGTTGCGACGGGTTATGCTGTACGACGCTTCTTCTCAGCCGATCCAGCAACCAATGCCAATGCCAATCCAGCAACCAATCCCAATGCCAATCCAGCAACCAATGCCAATCCAGCAGCCAATGCCAATCCAGCAACCAATGCCAATCCAGCAACCAATCCCAATGCCAATCCAGCAACCAATCATAATGCCAATACAGCAACCAATGCCAATGCCAATCCAGCACAATGACGCCGCATTTCGCCCCGCACTGAATCAAGACCCGATGTTTTGGTGTGTGTACGTGATGAAACATGGCGCGTTCAAATACGAACAAGTAACAAACCGTTTCACCGCCGAACAGAACGGCAAGCGCGACCAAGTGCTGCTTTTAAGGGACCAGGGCAAGTTATTGAAACAAACCACCGGCATCAAATTCACGGCTTCCACCATAGAAGGCGACATCATGTCCCAGCGCATGTCGTTGCACGCGTTTCAAGTGCTCGTTCGCCTAAACTCGCTCAATGCGGTTTTTGTGAATCCGCACAACCGCGTGTATGCCGAGTTCATCAGTGACGCGGTATCCGACAAACCGATCTATTGCATACAACGAACCGGCAAAAATACCCGATGCGTAAGCATGACACAGGCGACCGACCACGAGCTAACTTCTTTGCGCGCAACGCATTATCGCATTGAAAACCTGCAAAAACCGATGAAGGCGGTGAGCGCGTACACCGTCGCGGAACTCACCGAAATGTGCCACCAGTTGAAACTCCCGATGACGCCCAAAATGAAAAAGCAGGAGCTCTACGATGGGGTGGTAAAACAACTGGTTTTATAGAATATGTTGTGGTATGGGGTACTATTTAAAGTTAAATCATAAAATTGAATTTAAATATTATGAAGGGTTAATATACAGTATACAGTATACATTCAGAACCACGCAATGCAGAAGCATCAAAAGCAGGCCCCGCCGCACGAACTATTTGATGCAATGGTGGAAACGTATTTAGGTGGGGTATTGCACACCGAAAACGGGTCACTGGAATTGGAGGCGCGGTTTGGAACCCGCAATTTGAAGCATGTTGCACCCATCACCAAAATTGATTTTGACAACGTCATTAAAACCATACTGTCTGCCGGGTTCGTCATGCAAAAAACGGACGACTACACCCTGAAAATAAACTCCGAAATCGCGAATGCGCAAACCGGAAAACCCGAAATGTCCAACATCCGCACCGAGATTGCCGGTCTCCACGACATTCAGTTGTATTGTAAAACGAATTCGCTGGACAGGGTGCATCCCATTTTCGTTCAAAAATCGGCGTTTCAAATCGGGGACAGCGACATCGTGCATCCGTTGAATTTTGACGACTTCAATTTCCGCCTGTCTCTGCAAAAAGAAAAACAGTTTGCCGAATCGTCTTCCACCGCAAAAACGGTGGTGGGACCGTGGCGCAGCAGTAAAAAAACGTTCCGCTACATCAACCGGAGCACGTTTCGCAACCCGGCGATGCCGTTCGTAGTGGACATGAGCATTGTCAAGGAGTCGCGCCGCGACTACGGCAACAGCGACTACGGCAACACGAGTCACATGATCCCCACCCACACGTTTGCCGAGGCTCGGGTCACCGAATCCCAGCCCAAATACGAAATTGAGATTGAGGTGCTGAACGATGCGGTCGGGCAAGGGACTGCGTTCGGCTCTGCGCGCAAGCTGGCGGATGCGATGCGATCCTGCATTAAAACCATCATGTCCGGCCTCCAAGGCACCAATTACCCAGTCGGGTTGTCCGAGCGCGCCGAGGTGGCGGAAGACTACCTGCACTTGTTGCACCCAGAAAGGGAAAAGAGGACCGAAAAAGACAGGAGAGAAGGGGGGCAGGAAAGGGAACGGCTAGTGAAGCCGTTGCTCCCAAAGCAGTTCATTGGCCCGTCGTCCTACACCCTTCAAATGCAAAACATTGGTCCCGTCAATGAAAACTGCACCGTCCCGAATGTGCGAACCAACTACACGGTCACCGACAAGGCCGACGGGGCGCGCAAGCTCCTGTTCGTGTCGCCCGCGGGCCGCATTTACTTGATTGACACCAACATGAGCCTGCAATTCACGGGCGCGCAGTGCGGCAATGAGAAGCTCTTCAACACGCTGCTGGACGGCGAGCACATTTTGCACGACAAGCGCGGCCGGTTCATCAACTTGTTTGCGGCGTTTGACGTGTACTACATTGCCGGCAAGGACGTGCGCGCGCTGCATTTTGTCCCCCCCTCCACCGAAGCGTCTGCCAGCAAGTACCGCCTGCCGCTGTTGGTTGAAACGATAAATGCATTGAATGCGCGCCCCGTTGTGCGCGGGGCGGCCGCGTGCCCGATCCGCATTGAATACAAGAAATTCAAATACACGGGGCAGGATCAAAGCATATTCCAGTGCTGCGCCACGCTCATGTCGCAGATTGACTCCAACGCGTACGAATACACCACGGACGGCATCATTTTCACGCCGGCCGATGCCCCCGCGGGGGGCGAAGCGGGGGGCGAAGCGGCCGGACCCAAGACCAAAATGACGTGGCCGCTGTCGTTCAAATGGAAGCCCGCGGAGGCCAACACGATTGACTTCCTGGTCACGATGGTGAAAGATTCTAACGGACAGCCCAAAACAACGAGCATTTACACGGACGGCATCAACGCGGCCAAGATGGATCAGATCGCGCAGTACAAGACGCTCACGCTGCGGGTGGGCTTTGACGAAAAAAAGCACGGCTACTTGAACCCGTGCGAGGACGTCATTCAGGGCAAGCTGCCGGCGCGCAAAGGCGCTGACAGGGGTGCTGGTGCCGGCGAAGACTCTTACAAGCCTGCGCCGTTTTATCCCACGAACCCGTATGACGCCGAGGCGCATGTGTGCAACGTGATCCTTCGCGCCGACGCGGCGGGAAACCGCGGCATGATGCTGACTGCCGAAAACGAGGTGATTGAAGACGGCAGCATCATTGAGTGCGCGTACAATGTGGGCGCGGCCGATCCGCTGTTTCGCTGGGTTCCGCTGCGCGTGCGCACCGACAAAACGGCGGAGTATCGCAGCGGCCAGAAGAACTACGGTAACGCTTACCACGTGGCCAATTCCAACTGGCACACCATTCACAACCCGATCACGAAGAAGATGCTGACCACCGGATTGGACATTCCGGACGAGCCGGCCGATGACGACGTGTATTACAACCGCGTCACGGAGTCGGGCGACACGACCACGCGCGGGCTGCGCGATTTCCACAACCGCTTTGTCAAGCGCGCTTTAATCGGCGGGGTGAGCAAGCGCGGCAACACGCTCATTGATTTTGCGGTGGGCAAAGGCGGCGATCTCCAGAAGTGGATCCACGCCCAGCTGTCGTTCGTGCTCGGCATTGACATTTCAAAGGATAACATTCAGAACCAGCTGGACGGCGCGTGCGCGCGCTACTTGGACTACTGCAAGCGGTTCAGCATCATGCCGGGGGCGCTGTTTGTGCAGGGCAACAGCGCGCTGAACATCAAGAGTGGGGCCGGCATCAGCGGCGAAAAATACAAGCAAATTGTACGGGCCGTGTTCGGCGATGGGCCGAAGGACAAGGCGCTGCTGGGGGAAGGCGTGTATCGCGAATACGGCAAGGCGGAAAACGGGTTCAACGTGTCGTCGTGCCAGTTTGCGATTCACTACATGTTTGAAACCCGCGCCAACGTGTGCAACTTTCTGCGCAACGTGTGCGAGTGCACGGAGGTGGGCGGGTACTTCATCGGCACCACGTACGACGGGGCAACCATGTTTGACGCGCTGAAGCCGTATGACGCGGGTGACGGCATTGCCGTGCTGCACAAGGGGAAGCGCGTGTGGCAGGTGACCAAGGCATACTCCGCCACCGAGTTCCCGGACGACGAGACGTGCGTGGGACACGCCATTGACGTGTACCAGGAGTCCATCAACAAGACGTTCCGCGAGTATTTGGTGAACTTCAACTACTTGAAACGGCTCATGACGAATTTCGGGTTTGAGGTGGTGCAGCGCGACGATGCGCTCAAGGATTTGGGGCTGCCCGATGGAACCGGCATGTTTGAGCAGCTGCATGCGCAAATGATGGCGCGCATAAAACAGACGCCGGCCCTGGCATCGGATCTGGGTGACGCACCCGACATGCGCGACTACGAGCGCCGCATCTCCTTTTATAACCGCTACTTCGTGTTCAAGAAGGTGCGGTCCATTGACAACGCGGAGCTGGTGGTGAAGAGCTTGTTGGGCACGTCCACCGCGTTTGAAAAGCAGATGGCAGCATTGGAACAGGAAGAGGAACAAATAAAAATGGATGAATCCATTGCGACTGCGACTGCTCCCGTGGCTGCGACTGTGCCTGCTCCCGTGGCTGCGCCCAAAGCACCTCCCAAGTCAAGGGCAAAGCCCAAGCCGGCGACTGTTGCTGCGACTGTTGCTGCGACTGTGCCTGCGACTGTTGCCACTCAACCAGAGAAAAAAAAGCCAGGGAGAAAACCCAAAATTCAGTTGATCGTCAAGGACAAGGATGAAAAATGAACGCCAATCATGATATTGCACCAAATTAAGAAATTAAAATAGGTAATGTAATTATACGCAAATATAATTATTTTTCATTTTCATAAGAATGTCGTCATCCGTGGATGCAAGCTTGCTCCGCCCTTCCAAGACGCGACGCAATAAACCACCGATTGAAGGTCTTCACTTTGTGAAAAGAAGCATGACGCGTAAAGCCATCATGCATCCAAACTCTCGTGTCAGCATGCAATGCATGCAAGGCGAAGATGGTGCATTTTATTACATACCCTTGGATTCTTACAATCCAGCGCATTTGTCAATCATAAGTGAACTCAGTCCGCTGCTCGTGAATCCAACTTCGTCCCAATTTGAACCGGGCGCAATGTACACCTACATTGTCGCATCCATCATTACAAAGGACCCCGGCACCAACATGGACATTCAAGTGGTGCCAATGAAGTTGTACGCGTCCAAGGCGCTCAACATGTTTGAGTTCGGCACAAAACACCATCAAATCTTTTATCGCATGGCTAGCACTCGGGAATTGGACGATGTTGCAATACAATCGGGAATGAACGTAAGTGGTTTGCAGTACGCGCTGCACGCGTCGGGAGAAATTCGGTGCATTGATGCGGCCACGCTGGAGTTTAATTTTTTTTCAGGAACGTACAAAATGCAACGCAAAATACCAAGGAGACGCGCGAAGCACGAAATGGCGCTGATAACCCATCTAATGCAGACAATTGACCCGTCCTACGCAATCAAGTTTGATTTTAAGCCGTTCATATTGCCTGAACTCATGCCAATTAAGCACACTCAAATGCAACATTTGGAAAGGATGGGAATTCCAGTATTTCGGTTCGGCACAAGAGAGAAATGCAGAGACATGCGAATTGCCGTAATACGTCACAAGAATTTGGAAGGAAAGGACATGACCCATTCAGAAATGCGTTCGCATTATGACCGGAACATTGCTCCTCCTATGCCTGCATCTGCGCCTGCATCTGCTCTGGTCCAGCAAATAAGGCCATCAATGCCGCTGCATGCAATGTCTAAATCAGAACTGATTGCACTTTCCACTTCATTGGAGTTAAAACTTCCGGATAGCATGCTCAATGATCGCGATCGCAAACCAATCATTGATGCGATTTCGGAACATCTTAAATCTAAGGGCCAAGGGGGTGGCAACAAAAGGAAAAAAAACAACACAATTAAGAGGAAATGAAGTGCGGAGCCAAATGAATTCCATTATTTTCAAAAATTGATTTAAAAATGATGGCGTAATGTAAGAATTAGAAACAACGCTGTAATACAAATAAGGACCAGTCATGATCATCCCCGTCAAGTGCTTCACCTGCGGCAACGTTATCGCCAACAAATACGAATACTATCTCAGCGAAGTGCGGCGACTGAAGATGTCCCGCGGCATGGACACCGAGAAGGTCATTTATTTGACCAAGGAATACATCCACAAGACCCCGGAGGGCGAGGTCATGGACGCGCTTAAGCTGAACAAAATGTGCTGCCGGCGTCACTTCTTGACGCACGTGGACATTGAATAAAACATACATTATATGTCATGCGCGTGCGTGGCATCTGGAATGGGCGCATGCGCAGTAACCCGGTTGTGCATCAAATCATTTTCCACTACGGACAAGCACACCGTGATTGCAGTGTATTTAAACACCGACGGAAAAATGCCATGAATGCAAGAAGCAACCGAGGCACACAACAATTTAGCCGCATTTTTGGTGGAATCGGTCAAATTGCGTAAATACCCACGAATGCGGTTGCGCGCGTTGTAAATCTGCACATTCATGCGATGCACTCGCGCAACGTCTTCTCTTGTGTAGGGTAGCGACATTTTTATTTTGTGTGATGTGTGTATGTGGATGTGTGTATGTGTGTGATTGTTTGGGTATAAGCATGCATTCGTGTGATGCGTTTATTTATTTTTTTTATATAAATAGAATACAAGACTTCAATTTATATATCAACCAGCATGGCAAAAAATAGAACAAATCGCCGTTCCAAATCAAAGTCTAGGTCTAGGCCTAGGTCTAGGTCTAGGCGGGGAGGTGCTCCAGTGTTTGTTGGTTCATCATGGGCGCCCGCGGCCAGCAACATGCACCGGGATCTCACCGCACCTTCCGCAATTGGAAACCATTTTAAATTAAGCCCGCACGGAGTCACGGGGGGCGGGTTTCAACCTCCAGTTCCTGCAATGAGTGGGCCAGGGGCGGGTCAATTCAATAAAATTTGGCCACCGGTAGGGTTTAAAGGCGGCGGGTTCAGACGAAAGCAAAGCACCTCAAGGCGAAGCAACCGAAGCAGAAGCAAGAAAGGAGGAGGATTATTCCAACTTGCTCAAACTGCATGGGACAACGCCACCATTGGCGTTAGAAATTTAGTGAATGGATACAACGGCACATCGCAACTGCATTCGGCATCGCCTTGGATTCAACCCGCATTGACAAAACCGCCCAACATCCCCCTTGCAAAAATTGACTTGCCCAAACTCAAACCGTAGGCAAACTAACGGGCTGCCAACGTTTAAAGCGAGGACTGAATGTGCATACCATTTTCACGCATTTGTTCAAATCCACTAGCGGTGTAAGCGGTTCGTCTTCGTCATCGCTCTCTTCCAGCGCGTCCAAGTTTCGGTTTTCTTTGATGTTGCGAAACAGCGAGTTCATCATGACACTGGTTTTGTAATTCGGAATGTGTGCGATCATCGTGTTTGCCGCGATCGGCTCGTCCGGACTGCGCAACACGTAATAAATGTCGTTTTGAGCATCGGGACGAAGCATGAATTCACGGGTCTGCAATGGCCTTTGCATGGGTTGCATGGGTTGCATGGGTTGCATGGGTTGCGTTGATTGCATGGGTTGCGTTGGTTGGGAATTTGCCTGTTTTGGAAAAAATGACAACGCAGTTCCGAGCGCAGGTGAAGTTCCGAGCGCAGTACCGAGCGCAGTACCGGGTGAAATCAAATTCATGCACACATTTTTGAATTCGCTGCACGCGCGATTCGTGAACCGGTGCTGAATGCAAAACACATCGTAGGTTGTAATGGCGCCGGCATCGCGGACAGCATCGTTAAAGGTCGCGTGCATGATGGGCATGCAGAAGTGAAACGGGTGGTTTGATTTTGTATTTGTATTTGTATTCGTTTCTTGGGCGTAGGCGTCAAAAAACGCGACAAACCGGCCCAGGGTTCCGTTGTCCGCTTGTTTTTCCCCGCACAAATAATGCACATTCTCAACGCTGAACCGTCGCTGCACGTCGGCTCGTTTTTCGCAAACGCACGTGCCATAAATGATGGTGCCTTGACCGGCATACCACGCTTCATTCGCAAACGGCAGGTTGATCATGCGCACGACGTCGTACCCCGCGACATTTCGTGGATTGCCGGAAACTCCCGGCGTGTAAGGACGTTTTGCGATTTGAAACATCCAGCACTGCTTGTTCGTGAACCAAATCACGCATTTGCGCCCTTTCGGAATCACCGCGTACACGTCGGCTAAAAATTTCTTATGAACGGATGTTTCATAATAAATTTCAACTTCACCTTTAAGTCGTTCTTCCAACATGCGTTGAACTGCATTTTGAGGCTGCCCTTTTTGCATTCTGAAAAGGTTGTTGTGTCTATTGGATGTACAACATTCGCGCAACTGCTTTAATATGATTTGCTTCATTCACTATTCACTTGTATAGTGATCCCATCTCAATGAAATCGGATTGGGGTTGGGGCTCTTGGCTTGATTGGCTTGATTGCGTTGATTGCGTTGATTGCGTTGATTGCGCTGATTGAGAGGAATTAAGATCCATTAAGTAACGCTTCAATTCATTTTTCATATTGTCGGCTTCTGAACCGGGATTGGCATTTGAAGCATTCGCATTTGAAGCATTCGCACTGGCATTGGCATTTGAAGTATGAACCTGATTGCGCAGTTCCCTAAATAGCGTGTCGTACCTTTGTTGGGGGCGTTTCACCATGTCCTTTATTTTAGGCACCGTCAATGTGTCTTTAAAAAATGAATACAAGTTGTGAATCACATAAATAATTATGAGAGACACAACCGAGACCTGAATGAACCAAAGCATAGGGCTAAACTAAACTATGCCGACATAGTTTTTGTGAATTTGAAACGTACTAACTAACTAACTCGGGCGACAATAAATAAAAATGTTTAATAAATGATTTAAACCCAACCGTATGATTTCCATAAACATCAATCGCACGCAGATACCAGACAGACCCCCCCATATACAAATAAAATGCCTCATTCCAATTCCAATAAAGAGCCGGTGTCCGTCATCATTGTGGAACGCAACGGAGATTTGCGGTTGTCTCAAATGAAGGAATACAGCCCGATGGAGCTGTGTAAAAAATGCAAATACAAGTCCCCGGCCGGGTTTGAAGTGCGCGCAGAATGGGCGTATTCGGGACCGGACGAAGATAAATTTACGGTGGAACTGTGGGCCCGCGAAGACGGGAAGGCGGGGCAGGAAAACAAGTATGAATTTCCACCACCGGTGGACACCATGTTGTTTTTCGGGGGGTGTGCATTGGTGGCAAAGGACATGACTGCCCAGCACTGCGTCATTCCGCTCACCCTTCAAAAATGGGAAAAAATGTACAACTTTTTATTTGGCGGGTTTGACACATTGGCCAACTGCGACGATCCTGAATCGGATGAATCGGATGATTTAATGGATACCGGCCGAAAAACAAAGGACGGGTATTTAAAGGACGGCTTTGTAATTGACAACAATGAAGGGTTTGAAACGGATTACGAGGAAGACGTTTCCACGTCAACGGATGACGACGACGCCAGTGACAGTGTAAGCGACGATGACAGCGACGATGACAGCGACAATAACGACGATGACAACGACGATGTCAGCGACGATGACAGCGATAATAATAACGATGACAACGATGACAACGATGACCACGACGACAACGACAACGATAATGACAAGTTAAAACAAAAATGCAATCATGCAAAAAATAAAATCGCACTCCCCTCCGTGACAAAAAAACGCAATACACGACACCAATTAAGGGAAGAAATCGGCCCGTCGTTTGAATTGGTGGAAGAAACGTACGAGTATTCGGACGATTAAATGACAAATAAAAAAAAACAATATAAACTGAACCCGTGGATGTTTTATAATCCAAAATGGCGTATCACATGGAATTGCCGAAACTGCACAACTTAACGGTTCATACGTTTGAACAGAGTGATGCAAATTCGGACCCCCTGTTTAAAATTGCGTGCTGCAACGAAACCGCGCAGGAAAGGATCATTTCGCACACCCTGTGCGCGCATTTGTGCGAAATGAAGGAACAAATCAAAGAGTGCGGCGAAGATGCTTGGGACACCGTAAAAAAATACACCAACCCGTTTGAATTTATTCACACGGCAATACCCAACTCCAAAATTTACACGGTCAGCAAAGTGCGCCCGTTGTCGCGATCGTTTTACAAAATGATTGAGCTGCATTCCAATTTTTTCAATGCGTCGCACGACCCCCCAACCATGAAATCGTTTCATTTGGCAGAAGGGCCCGGCGGCTTCATTGAAGCGATGATACACCTTCGTTCTAGGGTTGCGCAATCCAATTCCGACGACGTGCATTACGGGATGACGCTGCTGAATGCGGACGCGTCGTGCCCCGGATGGAAAAAGAGCAAAGGGTTTTTGGAGTTGCATCGCAACCGCGTGCGCATTGAAACCGGGGCAGACGGAACCGGAAACATCATATCTTCGGCCAATTTTGAACACTGCGCGTCCCAGCATCAAAACACGTGCGACCTCATCACGGCCGACGGCGGGTTTGATTTTTCGTGCGACTTCAACAACCAGGAGACGATGGTGCTGAGTCTCCTCATTGCGGAGCTGGGGTTTGCGCTGGCGCTTCAAAAGCAGGGGGGGCATTTCATATTGAAAATGTTCGACACGTTTGCAAAGCCCACGATTGACGTCATTTACGTGTTGTGCAATTTTTACCAAGACGTGTACGTGTCTAAACCCTGCACGAGCCGGCACGCAAATTCGGAACGATACGTTGTTTGCAAGCACTTCAAACCGGCAACGACGGTGGGATTGCTGCCCCATTTGATCGCCATGTTCGGCCAGCTGGAAACCATTCCGAAACACGCCACGATCACGTCGTTGCTGCCCATGGACCACGATGCGTATTTTTTAAATAAAATGGAGGAATGCAACGCCATCATTGGGCAGCAGCAGATGGAGACCATCTGCGCCACCATCAACCTAATTTTAAACAGAAGCAACTCCGACAAGCTGGAATCAATGAAACGACACAACATCATGAAATGCATGAGCTGGTGCGACAAGCACTGCATCCCCTACAATAAAATCATTCAACAGAACAACATTTTTTTGAAGCACTGAACCCGAAGCACCAGGCACCAGGCACCAGGCACCAGGAACCAGGATTTATTAATAATGCATGATTATTAATAAATAACAATCAAATAACAATCAAATCAAATAACAATCATTGTTTATTTTTATCTAAAGGTGGGGTGTATATTATGTATTATTTGGGGAATGCAATCCACGCTTCAAATATTGTACAAAACCATTTCTTCGCGCCGAAAAAAGGAGAGATTTGAAACCATTTTAGAGCCCCTTCAGGCCATCCTTCAAATCGCGCTGCTGTCGTTTTACCCGGTGGGAACCAAACTCACCATCCAGAACAACATTTTGACGCTGCAACCGCCGGCGTATTCGCAGTCCATGCTGCGCTGGTACAACAACGACACCAAGGAAGACCTCTATTTTTTGTTCAACGTGTTTCACCGTTTCAAGAAGTTTTACGCGCACTGCAAGCACGACGACGGATCCGTGCAGCACCGGCTGCACTTATTATTGAATGAACTGGCGAAAACGGGCATCAACAAGCTCATACGAACCTACGGGCAAACCGACAAGCCGCACATCCTGCAGACGCTCACCATGTACAAATACATACTGGAGGATCAGCTGTCGCCGGACATCATGACGCTGCAAACGCATTCCAGTTCAAAACCGTACAAAATGCGGCCCGTTTTGACCGACGACGATGCCGCTTCTGAAACATCCGCTGCGAACAACACGGTGGACGACATTTTCATAACCATTGTGGACATTTACACGCCCGAGCTGCAGCACATCATGTACAACGCGCTCATTTTGATCCGAGACAACGACTCCAATTATCAAGCGTACGCGGACGGTCTGAACAAAATACTGGAGCCCACCTGCATTCAGTTGAAAAAGTGGATTGACGAGCACATCGTGTACTGAATCAGAAAACCTACGGTTTTCCGAACCTTTCCCTCATCAGGGAACTACGTTCCCCGAACCCCTCCTTATCAGGGAACCTACGGTTTCGTACGTCCGTGCTGGCCGTTGTGTCCGAACCCCTCCTTATCAGGGAACTACGTTCACTCGCGGGGGGTTTAAGGGGGGCGCTCGTCGCCCCCTTGTAGTTTCACGCTGGATTCGGAGTGTCGGTTGGTCTCCAGCGTGCCCTTGATGCGCCGGCCAAATTCGGGGAACACGATGTTGATTTGTTGCGGTTCGCCGTTTTTAATGTAGTCCTGGATTTGCAGCATGAGCGCCTTTACGGCGGCGAATTTGGACGCGTGCAGCTTCAACTCGGTCAGCTTTTCCAAAATGGGCTTCACCTGGGCTTGACGCTCCGCCTTCGTTCGGTCCGATGATGCGTTCGTGTTCATGGTCGGGGTTCATGTAATACATTCGGCGCAGCATTTAACTGTTTTTTTACACAAAAAATAATGAAACCCAATGAATGAAATCCAATGAATGAAACCCAAGGAATGAAACCCAAGGAATCAATTGGCGCCCGTGTTTGAAAGCGCATCGGCGCGTTTGTTTTTGTCGCGGTACACGTGTTCAAACCCAATTGACGTGAACTTGGATGCCAGCGTGACGGCGCACTGGTACAACGGCGCCAGTTTGGCCGAATTCACCCGGTAGTTACCCTGCATTTGCCGGATCACGAGCTGGCTGTCGCCGCGCACCTGCAGCTCCGTTATTCCCTGCTTCAGCGCCGTGTTCAGGCCCAGTATGAGCCCCGTGTATTCCGCTTCGTTGTTGGTCGTGCTGTATCCCGCAAACACGGCTTCCGCGAACACTTCATTGTTGGATGCGTCGTATATGACGGCTCCCGCTCCCGCGCGCCCGGGGTTGCCCTTGCTGCAGCCGTCAAAGTACATGGTGTGCATTGATTTTGTTATACACCGCACTGACATACATTGCAATGATAAAATCAATTTTTTTATGATTGCAACAAATTTAAATTTAAATGATGTAGTATATGTAATTGCATATTGCGCATTGCACATTGAGTTCAAAGGGTTCTATGAACAACGTAACCTGCCTGCAACATGCGCTCTACATCAACCTGGCGTCGCGCACGGACCGGCGCGCGCACGTGGAAGCGCAGCTGGCCGCCATAAAAACGGCAGACAACGGCCTGTCTAATTTAGTGCCCGAACGATTCAACGCCATTCAGCACTCCGCGAGTGGCGCCATTGGCTGCAGCATGAGCCACATGCGCTGCATTCAAATCGCCAAAGAGCGCGGCTGGGACCACGTCATCATATGCGAGGACGACGTCCTGTTCACGAACGTGCCGCTGTTTTTGACGCAGCTCGCAACATTTATGGCGACGGTTCCGACATGGGACGTGGTGCTGCTGGCGGGCAACAACATCCCCCCGTTCACGGTGGTAAACGACGCGTGCATTCAGGTGGGCAGCTGCCAAACCACGACGGCGTACATCGTGCGCGCGCACTATTACGATGCGCTCATTGCCAATTACCGCGCGGGCATCCACAAATTGATGCGCGCCCCGCTGCAGAAGCTGGAGTACGCCATTGACCGGTACTGGTTTGAACTGCAGCGCCGGGACCGCTGGTTCCTGATCACGCCGCTCAGCGTGGTGCAGCGCGAGGATTACAGCGACATTGAACAGCGCTTCACCAATTACGCGCACTTGATGCTGGATTTGGACAAGCAGCAGCTCATGCAGCGCATGCAACAAATGCACCAAATGCAGCAAATGCAGCAAATGAAGCTCAAAAAATAAATGACACTACGGTGACGGCGGCGTTCCTGTTTCAAATTCGCACAGCAGTCGGGGGCTTGTTACCCTGTACGTGTAATGCGTGGCGTGTCCGAATGGGTATTTGTCTATATCCGATTGTGTGTTGTTTGTGTTGTTTGTGTTGTTTGTGTTGTTCGCGTTGTTTGTGTTGGTTGTGTTGTTCGCGTTGTTTGTGTTGGTTGTGTTGGTTGTGTCGCTCTTGTTGATAGTCCTATGACTGCAACAATAGTTACACAATAAAAAAGAATCGGGTGCCGTTGTTGCCGTTGTTGCCGTTGTTG
>SXGQ01634579.1_pt1 | contig 18608 bp, 36 predicted proteins | sample 3178371 | NCBI WGS metagenome assembly SXGQ01 (sample SAMN11356859, study PRJNA531348) | freshwater metagenome | isolation source: freshwater sample F1-20 | place: China: Fuxian Lake, Yuxi | collected 2017-12-25 | reverse complement strand
TTTTGCAGAAACAAAACCAATAATAATTTCATTTGAAGTCAGACCTGTAATTGAAACAATATTTCCTGACATTGTTCCTGTAGCAATTTGTGTCCAAGAACTACCTGCAGAACCCCATGCTGGAATTCCTCCAGATACTTTGAGAACCTGATCTGTGCTTCCAATTCCGAGTCTTGCTGGTGTATTTGCACCTGATGCATAAATAATATCACCAGTGGTTGTTGTTAAAGACTTTGCGATCTTTGCGTCTAACTGAGTCTGAATTGAGGATGTAACTCCATTTAAATATCCTATTTCAGTGTTATCAACACCAGATACTATTGGTTGGTATGTAGAAGAAGCAGTAGAGGTTGAAAGTTTATTATTTAACTGAGTCTGGATAGCAGAAGTAACGCCATCAAGGTATCCTATTTCAGTGTTTGATACATTTGCAACAACTTCCTGCTTACCATCAATTTGTGTTTGAATGGCTGAAACAACACCGTCAAGTGTTAATAATTCACTTTCGCTAATATTGGCTGGGATCCCAGAACCTGAAAATCTTGCCATTATTGAACTAATCCAAGAGTCATAATAGCAACAGTTGATGAATTAGTATTTGAAATTGCGTAAAGGGCATCCTGTCCAAGCAAAGAAAATGATATTGCGCTATTCGCTAATAGTTTATAGCCAAAGTCTGAAGATGTTACGCCTTCTCCGCCAATATATACTATGGCAGTGGCATGTACATTTTGGATAGTTACATCCATTCCGCTATGGGTTCCGAGTGGAGTAAGTCGTGTTTCGGTGGTATTGCTAAGGGTGGTTACTGAATGTTGAGTCATACAGTTATTATATCACTTAATTATTTTAAGATTGATACTTTTAGCCACCTTGACATACCGCAGCAAAAGGGGTATACTTGATATATGCGTGAATTAGGTATACAATGTACTAAGTGCCTACTTTTATGGGAGAGCGATGAAAGAACCAAGCATTATGAAAATGGACTGGAAGGCATTAGGCTATGAGAGACAATACAAAGACGGACGACTCAGATGGGTTCCTAGAGATGTCACAGAAAATACAGAAGACCAGAGTCCTTCCTCTTAGGTGGATTGGCAACGCCTGTAGCGGGATTGCTACTACTAGTTTAGTTAAGGCTTTTGATTTACAAGAAGACGATGACCTTGGATACCGTTTTAAATTTCACTCATTGGTTTGGAAATACTTTAACAAGCCTTATGAAAAATGGGGAACGTATTACACGATAGATTTGTATGATAAAACAGAAGAAAGACTCAAGTATATGGAAGAAAACGGTATATGAGTAGATCAATTATATGTCCTGACTGCAAGAAGCAATGGGATTTGCGTTGGGGTATAATGGCAAATGAAAGTTTATCAAGACATAAAAAGGAGTGTAAATGAGAGAACAAAAAAAGTTTGACCAACTTGAAGAGCCAATTAAATTAACAGTTAAGACACGGTGTGCTGAAAAGTATTTGCTGGTAGATAGAGAAACTGGACAAGTCTTTGTTGGAAATAATATGGGTCATTGGGATAGACTTGATCCTGTAAGGGAATAATGTCAAAACCAAAAGCGCATATCTACGACGTAGATGGAACTCTTGCTAATGTAGACCCATACCTACATTATGTTCGTGGCTCTAATAGGGATTACGATGCCTTCCATGAGGCTTCTATTGATGCCCTGCCAAATATTGAAGTTCTTGAAATGCTTAATAACTCTGTTGCCGATGAATACTCTGTCATTATTGTTACATCAAGAAAAGAAAAATATCGTGGCCTAACCTCTATGTGGCTTGCTAAAAACAAGATAAGGTCACATGCTTTATTTATGAGAGCAGATAATGACAATAGACCAGACTATGAAGCAAAGAAAGATATGCTTGATAAAATAACTGAACTTTGGGATGTAACTCATGCAGTAGATGACAACCCAAATGTGATAAGATTATGGGAAGACAACAATATTACTACAACAAAAATAGGAAATTGGGATGGTGTAAAATGAGTTTAGATGACATGTTATTAAGAGAAGAAATTGCAAAGGCTATTGAGGCAATTCCACTTGGTGAAGACAATAACCAATTAAATGCTGTTGGTATGCGTATCCTTGCTGCTAAGGTAGCCAGAGGAGACAGCAGTATGTTTGAGCATCAGGTTGATTTTGAATAAACATTACGACATACCAGATCCGTTTCAAACCTTTGTAGCCAACAAGTATGCCAACGCTAAGGGTGCTGTGTATGATTTCTTTGCTAAAGAATGGCATATGAGATGTGGATGCTGTAAAGAAGAATTGTTTGCTCCATCCCGCAAAATTTTGACAAAGATTAGATTATTTCATACAAGAAATGAGTGTTTAGGTGGATACTGATTGGAACCCAGAAATTGCTAAAGAGATTAAAAAATTAGAGTTTGATAGGCGTATTGAGTTGTTAACTAAGTTAATTGTTGACAAGGCTAAAGAAGAAGTTAATACTAAGTTTGGAAATAAAAAACGTCATAAACAATAGGTGGTAGCAAAACTTTGCCAAACCTGATAGAATAGATAGGTTAGGGGAATAATGTTTTGTAATTATTGCGGTAATAAACTAGAATACGGTGATTGTAATTATTGTAATGATAATAACAACGCCCTTAGAGAATTTGAGGAAGAAGATGATTAGTGTTTTATTTTTAATCCCTGCCTTTATTGTTGGGTATTTTGCTTGTTATTTTATTATGACTTATAAAGTTAAGCAGGACTAAAGTGGAGTGGTACTCCTGGGTTTTAGCCGTCATTGGTGTCGCTGGAATCTATTTTGTTGGTCGTAAAACAATTTGGGGATGGTTTGTATTATTATTCAATGAGTCTTTATGGATTGCATATGCAGTAATAACCAAACAATATGGATTTATATTCTCAGCAATTGCTTATGGTGTTGTATATGTTAGATCATATATTCATTGGTCAAAAGATAAAGTAAACGAACTATCACTATAGGTTGATATAATAAACATATGGAAAACTTTCAATCACAATCTAAAAAGTCAGGAGATGCTTTTGAAGAACTTGTATACGCAGATTTGGTTAGTAGGGGTTTTGGTCCTATTGATAGAAATTACTGCTTTACAGATGCTGGTTGTGAAGTAGACTTTAGGGCACAATCACCTTTAAGGTTTGAACATGTTGAGGCAAAGGGTGGTAATCCAGGGGAAGGCAAAAGACCTGGGGCACAAAGAACTGATAATGTTAAAAAAGCAATTGCTAATGGATGTTTAATAAAACTATACAACACCATATATTATGTTGTGTATTTTTCTGCAAAACCTGATCCAGGAAGTTATTCAGATAAAATGATTAACTTAGCACTAAGGCATAAAATAATTGATGAAGTTAGATATCTTGAACCAATTAATAATTTTAAACAGTACTGGCTTGACTTTGATAACGAACTTTCACAGTAATGATATAATATATTAAAAGGGGTAATCTTGGCTAATATCGTTTTTCTTGGTAATTTTGAAGTATCTTATAGCAGTGAGAATCATCATGCTAATAGTCTAGAGTCTTTAGGCCATACCGTGACAAAATTACAGGAACGCAAGGCTAAGACACAAACCATCCTAGAAAAAGCATCCCAATCTGATCTATTTATCTGGGTACACACACATGGCTGGGAAACCATTGGCAACATTACGATGGATGATGTTCTTAAGCAATTAAATTCTGCTGGCATTCCTACAATGACATACCACCTAGATTTATGGTTTGGCTTAGATCGCCAAAAAGATTTGAAGCATGACAGTTTCTATAGAACTATCGGACACTTTTTTACTGTAGATAAATTAATGGCTGATTGGTTTGATCACAACACTTCCGTTAAGGGCCACTTCATGCCTGCTGGGGTATACGACAAAGAATGTTACATGCACCCAGACTATGACACACAAAACTTTGAGTACGATGTTATTTTTGTTGGTAGCAAAAGATATCATCATGAACATAAGTATCGTCCAGAACTAATTGATTTCTTAAGAAAGACATATGGAAAACGATTCCTACATGTTGGCGGAGATGGAGACACTGGAACTATACGTGGAGATGCATTAAACCGTATTTATGCTAAGAGTAAGATTGCGGTGGGAGATAGTCTTAATATAGGCTTTGATTATCCCTATTACACTAGTGATAGACTGTTTGAGTCTACTGGTCGTGGGGGATTTACTATATATCCTGAGATTAAGGGCTTAGATGAATACTTTATGCCTGATGAAGTTGTATTCTATAAGCACGGTGACTTTAATAACTTAAAAGATAAGATAGATCAATACCTTGAAAACTCTTTGGTTAGAGAGAGAATTAGAATTAATGGACATAACCGTACAAAGAAAGAACACACATACGTTCACAGATGGACAGCAATCTTAGAAGAACTTGGCATTAAATGAATTGCTTAGTTACTGGTGGCGCTGGGTTTATTGGATCTAACCTTGTTGATAAACTTATAGACCTTGGTCATAATGTTATATGTATAGATAATGAGTCAGCAGAATGTCATGAACAGTTTTATTGGAACCCAAAAGCAAACAATTATAAATATGATATTTGTGATTATAAAAAAATAGAGCATTTATTTAACGGAATAGATTATGTATTTCATATAGCATCTGATGCAAGAATTCAACCAGCAATATTAAACCCTAGAAAATCTATTGAATCTAACGCAGTTGGAACTGCTAATGTATTGGAACTGTCTCGTTTAACAAAAGTAAAGAAGTTTATTTATTCTAGTACATCTTCTGCATATGGTAAGAAAGCAATACTTCCAAATATAGAAACTCAAGCATCTGATCCACTAACACCATACTCTACTGCAAAAGTATTTGGTGAAAACCTTGCAAGAGTTTACTACAATCTTTACGGTCTTGAAACTATATCCCTTAGATACTTTAATGTTTATGGAGACAGACAACCACTTAAAGGCCAGTATGCACCAGTAATAGGACTATTCTTAAAACAATATCATGAGTCAAAGCCGTTAACAGTGGTTGGTGATGGATCTCAGCGCAGAGACTTTACACATATATCAGATGTAGTTCAAGCAAATATACTTGCTGCTGAATTAAGCAGTGGGTTTGGTGAAGTATACAATATTGGTTATGGAAGTAACTATTCTATACTTGAGATTGCTAATATGATTTCAAATGATGTTAAGTTTATACCGTCAAGAATTGGTGAGGTACAAGAAACTCTTGCATCTAATCAAAAGTTTAAAGATTTAACTGGATGGATGCCAAAGGTATCACTAATAGAATGGTTAAGTAAATGACAGAGATGATTAAAACAATTCTAAATGGAGAATTTGAAATGGTTCTTCCAAAGCATCGTGCAGATAGACCTGAGTGGCATAGTGAAGCAGGTTGGGAAAAACTTAGATTAAGATCAATGCATAATCATATTGGTAAAGATGATGTTGTTTATTATGTTGGAGCAGAAGAAGGTGAGTTTCCAGCGTTGTGCCAGATGTGGGGTGCAGAAGTAGTCCTATTTGAGCCAAACCCTAAAGTATGGTCACACCTTCCATTGCTTTGGAGTGCTAACAATTTAGAAAAACCAATTGCCTGCATACCTGGATTTGCATCTGATAAGATAAATAATCTTTCAAGAATATATTATAATGAGTGGCCACCAGAAGTAAACAATGTAATTGAAGCAGCACATGGATTTAAAGAATTATATCTTGAAGGAGATACATATGGTCAAATCACAATAGACTCTTGTGTTTATGATCATGGAATTAAACCACCTACAGCCATTTCTTTAGATGTAGAGGGTAGTGAGTGGAGGGTCCTAGGAGGGGCTGAGAGGGTGCTTAGAGACCACAAGCCTAAGATTTGGTTATCTGGACACCCTGAGTTTATTTTACAGCAATGGGATGAATCTTTATATAATCTTAGACAATGGATTAAGGGATTTGGATATGCTGAAACACTTTTAGATTACCAACATGAGGTTCACTTATATTATGAATCAGTATAAAGCATACCTATACTCTCATGATGGTCAAGACTATGCAAATGATAAATGGGATTATGGATTAATAAAAGAAATATTTGATAAGTATGAAGTGGATCAAATAAAGGCTACAGAAATTCCAAGTGGAGATAAAGCCTTTGTTGTAATCCCTGGACCTCAGACTGCTGGTAATGAAGAACTATTGTCTAATGAATTAAATAAACTTTCTAGAGTTGTTCTTTTTATTAATGGTGACGAGGATGCTAACTTTAATGTAAGCAAGATTAAACACCCTAATATTGAAATTTGGATTCAATACCCTCATGAAAAACACGGGGAATATAATAAGATGCCTATTGGTGTTCCACAACACTTAAAGGAAAATCTCCCTCAATATAAAACAAAAGATTACGATGTATACTTTGGTGGACAGATAACACATCAAAGAAGAAAAGAATTGGCGGGGGTTATGCCAAAACTAAAAAACTCTTTATATGGTCCAACTAATGGATTTTCTCAAGGAGATAAGCCAAAAGATTATTATTCCAAGTTAGCAAGTGCTAAGATTGCTCCATGTCCATCAGGTGCTGCAGTGATAGATACCTTTAGATTTTTTGAATCAATAGAACTATTAACACTTCCAATAGCAGATACAATAGACCCAAAAGGAATACAAACTAATTTTTATAAAAAAATGTTTGGAGTTTATGTTCCATTTAAAGAGACATCAAACTGGAATGAAATAGAAAAATTAGTTCCAAGATTATTAGATCACTATCCAAACAACATGCATCAAGTAGTATGTTGGTGGATCAAACAAAAAAGAGATCTAGGAATTAAAGTTATGAGGCAGATAAATGCATAAAAGAGATGTAACAATAATACTTGCAACATCAATAGTCCCAGCACATCCAAGCACAGACATGATAGATGAAACTATTAAGTCTATTAGGCATCACTTTCCAAACAATGAAATTATAATGCAAATTGATGGATTAAGATCAGAACAACTGCATCGCAAAGAAGACTATGATGAATATAAGAATAGAATTTTATGGAAGTGTTTACATGAGTACAACAATGTCTTGCCAATTATATTTGATAAGCATAGTCATCAAAGTACAATGCTAAAACAAACTATTGATCTTATAGACACAGCCTGTCTTCTTTACGTTGAGGGGGATGCTCCACTAACAACTGACGCTATTGATTGGGAAAAGTGTTTAGATCTGGTTGAATATGGCAAAGCAAACACTATTCGTTTTCACTTTGAGGCCTTCATTCCACAATCACACGAACACTTAATGTTTGGGCTAGAGGATGCCTTTATGAAAACATCTCAATGGAGCCAAAGACCACACCTATCTACTGTACAATATTATAAAAAAGTTATTCTTCCACCATTAGAAGATTTTGCTTTTATTGAAGATACAACACATGGAAGAGTTCAAGATGATATTTCTCCATATGGTATCTTTTCTGAAGATGGATGGAATAAACATAAGTTGTGGATCTATCATCCCGAAGGAAATATAAAAAGATCATATCATTTAGATGGTCGCCAAGGAGGAAGAAAATATACTAGTGATGATCTTGTTTGGGGATATACTGAATGAGAATTGGAATAATTGCAAGATGTGATGATACTGGTCTTGGTAATCAAACCAGAGAATTAGTTAATATGTTAAACCCTGATAAGATTATGCTTATTAATTCAAGATTCTTTAATCAAAACAAGCAACATTTTGACTGGTATGAGGGATATAACTATACGGCTACACTAAAGGGCTTTCCTACAACATCTGAGATATCCGAGTTTCTTAAAGGTATTGATGTAGTAATTAGTTGTGAAACGTTCTACAATCCAAGATTTATTGATATAGCAAGATCTCGTGGAGTTAAGACAATCCTTCAATATAATTATGAGTTCTTTGGAAATCTTGTACATACAGAGTGGTCACTTCCAGATGTTCTTGTTGCTCCAAGTCTGTGGAATATGGATAAGATAGTTGAACGATTTGTGGATAAGTGTAAAGTTGTTTATCTACCACCACCAACAAGCCATGAAAACTTTAAGAATGCAAAAGAAAATAATATGTCAAAGAGTCATAATCGCATCCTGCATATTGGTGGTAAGGCTGCAGTTAAAGATAGAAACGGCACTAACTCTGTTATAGAAATGCTTAAGCATTCTACTGGAGATTATGAAGTTGTAATTAAAACTCAAACTGATTTAGGTATTAAAAATGCTAATGAAAGACTAACTATTCAGACTAGTACAACAAAAGAACCAGAAGATCTATACTCTGGTTATGATGCAATGGTATTGCCTAGAAGGTATGCTGGATTATGCTTACCTATGAATGAGGCTCTTCTTAGTGGGCTACCTGTTTTTATGCCCCGCATTTCTCCAAACAATGTAATTCTTCCAGATAAATGGACGGTAGAGGCAAGCAAGATTGATGAGTTTAAGGCTAAGGCTATTATTGATGTATATAATGTTGATCCAAAAGCCCTTGCAAAAACAGTTGATGAATACATGGAAAATAAAGATAGTCTAATTAAACAAGAAGCATTTGATCTTGGATTTGTTAATTTTTCAACAGAGTCATTAAAAGATAAATACTTAAGTTTAATTAATTCATAAAACAAAAAAGCCAGCCTATTTCTAGACTGGCAATTCTGTAAGTAAATATTACTTCTTTGGCGCTGCCTTCTTAGCAGGTGCCTTCTTCTTTACAGGTGCCTTAGCAGCCTTCAGAGCCTTCTCTACGTCCTTAGCATCTGGCAAGATACCAAAAGCCTTGTCTGCTGGATTGATTGCTCTAATTGCCACGGGTGCAATGGCTGCAACAAGTGCAGTCCATAGATCCTTTGGATCTGTTACGCCTGCCATGTATAGTGCAAGGCCTGATGCAAGGACTGAACGTCCGTATGATGCAAGTAGTGCCTTTAGTTGTTCTGTGTTCATGTTTCCTCCTAGGATAGAACCTTAATTAGTATAGCATATCCAGCCCATAGACCTACAATTCCTGCGACTCCCGCAAAAACTGGAGGTGCTGGGACTGGTAATTTGAATGCAGCAAATACTAAGCCACATCCAAAACCTGTTAAAACCGATAATAAAATATCTTTCATGATGTATATATTTCCGATTCTAAAATTTTGAAATGTTTTTCACAAACATCAATTATGTTTGTTTCTGTTGACCACAGTTTTGATCCTTCTTCTTCACAACTCTCTATTAAACATACTAGGGTAGCACTGTAAATTATTGCACTACGATCTTTTAATCTAAGCATTTTTTTCCTCTGGCAATAAAGTTTTTAATTCTTTGTATGCAATAGAAATCTTTTTCATAGAGTCATAGTGTGGATATGCAGATCCCACTTCTCCATATTTTTCAAAATAAGATATATCTGAATCAACATCGTTAACAAACTTATTTAATCCTTTTTGAACGTCCTCAATATATCCAAATGCCCAATCACGAGAGTCAGAAAGAAACTTAATAAAGTTTTCTTTATGAATCAAGTCATCTGAGGTTTCTTTTTCTTTTAAAAACTTTATTGTTTCAACGTATTCTTGTAATAAAGACTTTTCAATAAAAACCTTTTTTAAATCTTTTTTTAGTTTAATTGATTTAGTTAGCACTAACACATAAGATGCAAAAAAGCAGGCAGATAATGTTGCAAAAACAACAAATAATATATCGTTCACGTAGCCCCCTATACCCATATAATTATACTGCCTAACTACCAGTTTGTCAAACTGTAAAAATCTTTGAACTTCGTATGGGTAAACTCCTCATACTCTTCAAGAGTTCTGACATTTCCAGCACCAAATATGCCAATTTCTTCACCACAGAGAACCTTCTTTTGTTTTCTATAAGATATATCTTCTAGTTCTTTCCATGACATACCTCTTAGATTTCTGTCTTTCCATATCTTATCGTATCCTCCACGAGAATAAAAATGATAAACAATGTTCTTTGATGGAGAGTATATGTCCCACCCTCTTGTCCAAGATCTCATAGCAAAGCAAACCTCTTCACCAAAAAAACTAATCTCTGAATCATAAGGAACTTCTTTTACTATTGAGCCATCACAAAATATAAAGCCTCCCAATACTGTTTCAGATAGTTCTGGACTTTCTTTTGATTTATCTTCAAACTCAAATCTTTCTGCTGTCCACTGTTTTCTTTTATTTAATGATAGTTTTTGTCTTGTTGGGTATGGCTTAATTTTTGGATTATTTTTTATTAAATGCATACCGCCATTTCTTTCAGGCTCAAATGGTGCTGGAAAATAAGAAAGAATAACTTTGTTATGTCCAGATATATTTTTTGCTTTGCTTAATTGATCTATGGCAACTAAGTCCCAACCCTGTGCAAACCTTGTATGTGAATCAATTTGAAGAAAATAGTTTTCATTAGAGTATAGTTCCATGGCTTTTGATCTTGCATATCCTGCACCTCTAGCCTCTTTTGGATGAATCTTGATAATAGACAAGTTTTTTACATAAGATAGATCTGGCATTTCAGATTCAAGACCTTGATAAACTACACCAAAAAATAAATTTTCTGGGTTAGTTGCATTATCTATAGCGCTTTTTATTGTCCATTGAAGTTCAGGATCACGATAGGAAGCAATAGATATGAATATATTCAATTAATTGCCTCTCTGGTTACTAGGACAATTGCACCTTCTATTTCTAAGGCTTTTTTTAAGTTTAAAACATATTGAAGAGCCTGAATTTTATCATCATGAACCATTTTTGCAAATTTATGTTCATTTAATTTAATAGTTAAAAAGTGTTCATTATCAATTAACTCAACAGCAAATCCTTTTGGAGGAATTATTGAATGAAAGGCTCTACGCATTTGATCTGTATACATTATTTATCCGTTGTCAATGCCTGCCAAGTATTGGCCCAGTCCTGTTTTGTTTTATGCTTATTAAACTCTCTAGAGATATTACCAAGTTCAAGAAATACTCCACCCCAGACTCCATATTCTTTGCCAGAAACACCTACAGCAAAGCATGTTTTTGAAACTGGACACCTTTGGCATATTGAATCTACTATTGGGCGAGTGCCTATATCTTCTTCGTATTTATCAAAAAATATGTTTGTATCTAAACCCAAGCATGCAGCACTATCTTTCCATATGTGTTGTTTCATTATTGACCGTACTTGTTTGGAATATCCCAACCATTACGATTAAGGTTAAAAGTTTTTTGTATGTACCATGCATTTTTTACACGTACACCACTTGGAGATGTTCTTGCAAGGTCTGATCGCTTGCGTTCAACAACATCCCAGCCAACCCAGGCAAGTTCTTTGTTTCTTGAAACAATTTTTTCCATATGTGCTAATGAATTAATTATCATAATTTTCTCTCTATTAATAACGGAATACTCCAACTTCTACATTTTTTGATTCTGCAAAAGTTGTAAGTTTTGATACTGACTGTTTTGGCTTACTAAGAAATGCAAAATAGTTTATTTGATCCATGTTGTCGTACATCCAACGCTCTGAAACTTTATAAAACTTTATTTTGCGACCTCTGGCTTTCATTCCTCGTTCTGAAAGATTTGAAAACTCTGAAACAAAAGAATTAATTTTTGCTGGACCAGCAGAATATATTACAAAATCTTTCTCTTCTTCTTTCATTCCAGATAGAGCAACACTTATAGCACGAAGGAATAGGTTATAATCATTAAACTCATTGGTTCCCTGCACTGCCACTATCATTTATTTTTCCATTCTTTAAGTTATCCAGGATGAATAACATCTTATCTATTTCTCTTTTTGACATATTAGATGTATCTAATGGCTCCCCAGTTTCTGGTTTTATTTTCCCATTAACTGCTTCACCAACATAAAATGTATTATTAGATATCCAATATGCTTTTTGATCTAAAATAACAACTTTAGTACTTTGTTTCTCTTTCCATATCTTAGATTGAGATGTAATAACTTTGTTATTATCTATATCTTTAAAGAAAAAATCTTTTAGTATATTGTGCATATCGCTTTGACGGTATACAGTTTTATTAAAAGATTTTTTTTCTTTTTTAGTTGTAATTATAATTATAGAGCAAAAAACAGCCAATGTCAAGCCAATAATTATGATATATTCCATAATTATTCCTTAAAACTAAATGGGCTTCCTTGCCAAACTTTTTCTGTTTTATTCTTTTCACGCTCAACAATGGCACGGCTCCAAGAAAATCCAGAGTCTCCACCCCAGGCATCCCACATTATACGACCATTAGAAGGAAATTCTGGACCATCAAAAAATCCTTTTCCTTTTTTGTCTACTTCATGACGAGAAAAAAATGAGTACATTCTTTTAACTGTATCAAGAGACATTGCTCTTCCTGAAACAATATCTGTTGCTCTTCCCCAACCTACAGGAGTTCCAGCACCAGTAGCCTTGCCTTCTTCTTTCCACTTAAGTGCACGTCGTGCTGCAGCCTTCATGCCAGATGTGGGTGTATATGTGTCAGCCATTATTAACCTTCTTCTGTGATTTGTTTAAATATGGACCAAGATCTGCTTTAACTGTTCCGTCTTTTCTAAGGCGAACAATTCTTCCATTCTTGATTTGTGTTGGATTAAATGCTGTTGCTTTTCTTTTTGGCATTATTTTTTAAACGGATTTAAGTCAAATACAGATCCGCCCCAACTTTCTTCTTTTTTATTTACTGTTGTAGAAAATTCATCATCTACATCATTAAATAGTTTTACTACTCTTGTTGGTTTAGCAACTTCTTGTGCAAAACCTTCAAACAAAGATTTTTCTGTTGCTCTTGGATGACCTTTTGGAAATAGATCTAAATCAAAAGGTTTTCTTGGAAATCTACCACGTAGCCCTGCCATAAATGCATTAACTCTAGCCATAGCCCATTGTTCAGCACTAGAAACACTACCACGAACAGATGAAGGATTGGTTCTATATGCTCCAATACCACGACGATAAACTGCTTGTAATGCTCCTACGGTAATTCTTTTATTACCTTCTTTATTTTTATTATAAGCATCTGCTAATTCCTGTAGTCTTGCTGTAGATGCTTTTTCTATTTCTTCTTCATGCATTTTTTTATTATCAATAGGTTCAGAAGAAACCCTTAAAGAACTAACTGGCTTTGCAACACGACGATCTGTTTTTGTTCTTTTACCTTTTTCATCTGTTGCATAAACTCTAATTACTGCTACTGGACTATCAGAAGAGGCTTCAACACTTTCATTTGTACCAGGAATTTTTACTGTTCCAGAACGCTCAACTCTTTCTACAACTCCATGTGCAGACTCTGTTTTATCTGGTGGCTTTGGGACTCCGAATGTAACGTGGTCTCCAACAGATACACTTGATGCTTTTTCTACATCTTCTGATTTGCCAACTGGAACACAGTTAGGAACCATTCTTCCATCTTTTGGTTTCATGCCACGCTGTTCATATCCAACCCAACAGGCTTTTGTAATATTGTCCCACTTATCCATCTCTTCATCATCTGAGTGATAAGCCTTGCTAACATCCTCATCTGATTTTCCAATTGATGAATCATACATTGCCATTGCAACCTCCGAGTCTGTCATGTGATCTTCTAGCGTGTCAAGTTTCTTAGCGTCTAAATACATCATGCCAATGCTATAGGCAGTTTCTTCCCATTTGCCGTCTTCTAATTCATACAGTCTTACAGACATTGCTGGGTTATCTGGTGGCATAGAGGCAAGTGCGTACTCTGATCCAGAGGTTCCCAAAGTTCCACCCTCTGTCATAATATGTTCTACCTTGCCATGAACCATTCCCTCTTTGGTCATGCCCATGACTAGATCGCCTTCTTTTATCATATACCGATTATATCAGACTTTAACCAAGGAGCAGTCTTTTTAGTTCTTCAAATGCCCAAATTTCTTGCTTAGACAGTTTGGCAACCTCTTCTTTATTTTTACCCTTTTCAGATATAGTTACGAGAGGGTTTGGGGTTAAAAGATCAATATCAACATAGCCTTTTTCCCACAGGTTTAAAATATCTTTATTTACCTGTGTAATATGGTCCTCATACATATCTGGCATAAACTCTTTCATTTTGGGTGTTATTGTATATAAAAATTCACCAGTTTCACTATCAACCCCAGAAACTTCTAAGGCACCTTCAAGAATTAAATTTTTAATTAGTTCATCTTCGTTGTTGTTCATCTTAATCTTATTCTCCAAGTCATAATTTTGGGACCTTGATCTATCATTTGAAACATATTATGTTCAAACTCATCTTTAAGTTCCATATATAATTTTGGATGAACTTCCTGTAGTTTATCTGTAATTGAGTAAAGCATTTCTCCATTACTATCAATATCTGATATCTGAATGGCACCCTGATTAATTAAATGATCAAGAAGGGCTTGACTTTTTGCATCCATCATTTACCTGATTTTGTTCTAGCCTTTTTAAGTGCTTCAAAATCTTTTACCTTGGTATCACCTAAATAGCCCCATGCGTAACCATCATTGATCATCATATCATTTAGAGATACTGTGTTACCATCTACATACACCCAGCCTAAAATGCGACCATATTTTTCAGATGAGTCCATCTTTTCAGTCTTAATAACAACAGACTTGGCATCTTTAAAATGCTTCTTTAAATATTCTTTAGATTCAAGACCAAGAGCCTTTTCTTTAAGATCTTTTGTACGAGACTCAGGTGTGTCAATACCTGCTAATCTTACACGGGATTGAAACAAAATATCAAAACCCAAATCAATAAGAACGTCAATAGTATCTCCATCTACTACATTCTCTACTTTTCTTACATAATATTCATACATTAGTAGTCTTCCCCTTTTGATTTATTTTCAATAAGTTTATCTCTTTCATCAAGGATAGTTATTGCAAAAGACATCATATTTTTATATCCTTCGGGATTATCCATAGCCTTGTTGTAGTGATGACCACAGAATAGTAACTCTCCGCTTAATCCAGTGACTTTTACAAGTGCTTCTGCATTGCATCTATCACAACGATCATGAGGTGATAGTTGCCACTCTTGCTTTACTTCATCTTTAATCATTGTAAACATTATACTACTACTTTCTGTTATCAGTGGAATAGAATCCACTACCGTTGAATACTGCTGTTACATTAGAGTATACACGTTCCAGTGGTAGAGTGCAAGTTTCACACTCATACCCTGGATCGTTTTCCTTAATTGATCTTTGTTTAATTACAATGCTCTGACAATTTCCAGTGCATTGATATTCGTAAGCAGGCAATTACTTAACCTGATTTCCTTTACCTCCACCAGAAGTTTTTTTAATATTTTGTGTTGTTGAAGATTTTTTAGCAGCATCTGGTGATGTAGCCTTAGCAGGTGTCGCTGCTAACTTGTTTAGTAATGGAGCATTTTCTTCACCAGCATATACTGGACGACCCCAACCAACTACAGCATTTACTAACTTCTTTTTATTGTTCTTAACGTAACCACGAGTCTTTTCTACGCACATTCCTCCGTTGCGTTGATCTCCCTTCGCAGTTCCTGAAGTATTTCCTTCAATAACCTGAATAGTTCCATCGCCATTGTTCTTAATGCAAAGACCAACATGTGAAATACGATTTACACCATCATCTGGAAAATCAAAATAGATCCAGTCTCCTGCTTGTGGATCATCATTACGAGCATCTGACCAACGCTCAGCCTTCTTAAACCAATCTGCTGCTGCAACTGTTGATGCAGACTTAGGGAATGATTTTACTCCCGCAGTAAATGCACACCAAGAAACAAACGATTGGCACCATGGTTGAAAGTTTACCTTTATCCATGCACCGTACTTTGTTTCGTTATCCTTTGGGCCTTCTATTGTGCCCACTTCCTTTTTTGCAACCTCAATGATTGCCTCTAGACTACCCTTTTCTGCCATGTTTTATCTCCTAATATTAGAGGGTAGTTTAAAGACATACCCAGGTCTTTTATATAATTATAGCCTATTTACTACTTTTTAGCAAGTTTGATTTCAATAGTTTTTGGCTTTTTATCTTCAGGAATAATACGATCTACATTAATATGCAGCATACCATCCTTCATTTCTGCCCCAGTTACTTCCATATATTCTCCAAGAGCAAATGATCGTGTAAACTTACGACCAGCAATACCCTTGTGAACTACTTCTGCATCTGTTACTTCTACAATCTCACCCTTAATAATTAATGTTCCATTATCTACTAAAACATTAATATTTTCCTTAGAAAATCCAGCAATAGCCAAAGATATTCTATATGTATCTTCATCTAGTTTGATAAGATCATAAGGCGGATATGATTGTGAGTTTGTTTTGTATGCACTATTTAGGCGACTCAACTCTCTGTTGAAGCCAATAAAAAATGGATCATTGAAAAGATCCAAGGTTGTTGTTACCATTTTATTCCCCTTTCAAGCGAATAAGTTAATATACCCCTTTTGGCGGGTATAAATCTATTATATCAAATTTTTTGTAGCCCTACAGAGAATTGAACTCTGCTCACCAAGATGAAAGCCTGGTATCCTAACCACTAGAAGATAGGGCCTTGCTGGTCTGGCAGGCTACGATCCTGCGACTTCCGAATTAACAGTTCGGCACTCTACCAACTGAGTTACAGACCATAAACCTTATTATTTGTATATATTTTCTTTTAAATACTGATACATTGATTTTGAATTAGAGGCTTCAAGTTCCCAAGAATCTCTTGCTTTTTTAAGTTTTTCAAATGTTTTTGAAAATCTTAACTCTTTTTCATAATCTATATCATAAAAAATCTTCCATTCTTCTAAAATGTTTTTATCAATTGGAAGATAGTTAAGTCCAGTTGCTATGCAATGAACTCCAGAATCTGACTGGTACGAATTATTGTTAAGTTTTGAAAAAGCAAGTTCTTGAAATCCATGAACCATGTTTGGAATAAGTGCTGGAACTTTATACTGAAATGTTTTCTTTGAAATATCTCTCCAGTATTGTGTATCATCTCTTGATGAAAGCGCATAATGCATTCCAACAAACTCAATAAAAGAAAGAAACTGACTCTTTGTTGCCATATTATAAGCATCTATGTCCCACTGACTATAAGATCCTCTATTTAAAGATTTAACTAACTTCATTAAAAATTCATGAGTTGTAAAAAGACCATTACTTTCTAACGGCTCAATAAATGCAGCAGAAAGACCTATGGCTACAACATTTTTTACCCAAGTTCTTTCGTGAATTCCTATTTTAAATTTTATGTCTTTATATTTATAAGAATCAACATCCCTGTTTTTGTCTTCTATTGTCATCTTTGATGATCGCAAATGTGACTTAAACTCTTTTAGTGCATCTTCTGGAGAAACATATTTATCACTATAGACATAACCAACTCCTATTCTTTCCCAAGAAGGTATGTTCCAGACCCAACCATTTTCAATTGCTGTACAATTGGTATATGGCTCCATTTCTTTTTCTTTATCTGTATATGGAATTCTTGTAGCCCATGCCCTGTTATTTGGTAAAACATCCTCATAATTTTCAAATTTTTCATTAAGAGATTGTCCAAGCAAAAGACTTTTAAATCCAGTACAATCTATATATAAATCTGCAGAAATTTTTTTATTATTTTCTAAAATAAGTTTTGATATTCCATCCTCATTTGTTTCTATAGAAACCACTCCATCAGTTATTAAGTTAACTCCTCTTGGAATGCAATACCTTTCTTTAAGCCACAGTCCAAATTTTGTTGCATCAAAATGATATGCAGCATTTTGTTTAAAATTAAAGTTTGCAAGTTTTCCAGAAGTATTTAGGTTTATTTTATTTTGATTAACAAGAGCCATGGATGGGAAAAATGTTTCAGCATAGTCTGATAATGGTAGTTCTGGATTATTTATTTTTTTAATGTACCAATCAGAAACTCCTTGTAGTGTTCCTTCAGTATATGGATTTCCAAATGGATAATGAAATCCACCAAAGTCTTTTTTATAAAAGTCTGTAAACTTTATGCTTAGTTTATAAACAGCATCAGTATAGGGCATAAAATCTTTTTCATCTATACCAATCCAAGTAGACCATCTTTTAAACCATGCAAGTGTGGACTCTCCAACTCCAATAGTTTCTCCGTCTTTGGGTTCAATTATTGTTATAGATTTATCAGGAAAAGCCTTTATCATTGTTGCTGCACTCATCCATCCAGCAGATCCTCCACCAACTATGACAATATTATTAATTTCTTTAGACATGTGAAACCACTATTCTTTTAGTTTTCTTTGATTTTAATTACTACTTGGCAAGGGTCTCCGCCCTCTTCCCACTCTTGCTGTTCTTCTTCTGTCATGTAGGGATCTCCCTCATGTGTATTGCAGAACGGTTCTGTTACCCATCCCCGTTCAATTCCGTTTTCAAGCCAGATTTCAAACTCTTTATAGTTTGCATCTTTGTCTTGCATGCTACTTAATATATCTTCCCACTCTTCGCCCATATATAAAGTATACCTTTAAACGCTAACTACGTCAACTGGACCCATGCAGGATGGACTAAATTTAATGGCTGCATTGATTGCCTGTAAAACCCTATTTCTTGGATTTTTTTGTTTATCT
>SXGQ01666447.1_pt1 | contig 18611 bp, 19 predicted proteins | sample 3178371 | NCBI WGS metagenome assembly SXGQ01 (sample SAMN11356859, study PRJNA531348) | freshwater metagenome | isolation source: freshwater sample F1-20 | place: China: Fuxian Lake, Yuxi | collected 2017-12-25 | reverse complement strand
CGGCTCGGACTTCGACGGCATCTCCATCGTCCCCGCCGACCTGCGCGACGTCTCGATGTTTCCCAACGTCACCTACGAGCTCCTCAAGCGCGGCCATTCGGAGACTGACGTGAGGCAAATCCTCGGGGAAAATTTCCTCCGGGTGTTCACCGAGGTGGAGCGCCGCGCCACCGCGAAGGCGGAACAAGTCAGTGGTGGTGCGGGGAGCAAGGGGCCTTGACCTCCTGCCTCTGAACCTCGGTCTCTGCGTCTTTCCCGCCTCTGCGGTGCAAATGCCACGCAAACACCGCAGAAGCGGGAAAGAAGCAGAGAAAGTTGTGGGAGGAACTCAGCAGTCCCGCCACAAGGCTTGATTCACATGAATGTAACCTTACACTCTGTCCGTCCCAAGCAGGACACCAGCGGTTTGAACTGCGACGGAAAAAAACTTTATGGACGAGCAACCGAAAATTCCGACGCCGTCGCCCGTGCTTCTGCGCGAGCTGAACTACGCCTACACCCCCATCGTCGCGTTCATCATCGTCGCCATCGTGGCGCTCGTGTTGTGGACCAAGCGGCTCGGCCCCACGACGCTGCTCGCCGAGGCGGAGACCATTGACGCCATCGTGTCCAGCCCGCAGCCCGGCGTGCTCGCCGAGGCCAGCAAGGACATCCGCATTTTCTCCAAGGTCGCCAGCGGCCAGATTGTCATGCGCCTCGTCGGGGCCGACCCGAAGAACCCGGTAGCGCTCGCCGCGCCCATCGAGGGCACGATCACCAGAATCCACCGCTTCCCCGGCGACACCAACGCCGTCGTCGCCGCCGGCGAGCCGATCATGACGATAACCGCGCCGCGGCCCGACCGTCTGATCGCGTTCCTGCGCCAGCCGCTGACCTTCGATCCCAAGCCCGGCATGAAGGTGGTCATCCGCCCGCGCGCGCGCAGCCGCAAGACCTTTGAGGCGACGATTGACAAGGTCAGCCCGCAGCTCGCGCCCATCCGTGGCGCGCTCCTGCCGCCGGGCCAGACACGCGTCGAACTCGGCCTGCCCATCATCATCGAGAAACTCCCCGCAGACCTCGCGCTCTACGCCGGTGAAATCGTGGACCTGACGATTTACCCGAACGACGTCTCAGCCCCAAGCTCGGCCCCGACTCCGGCGGTGAAGTAGCAGTCAGCGCTTCTTCCCAGCGATGCTGCAACCGCGCTGGCTAACTGGAGCGGCGGCTTACCAGCCGCCGGGTCGGACGGGCGGCTGGTAAGCCGCCCCTCCGCCGCCGCGACGTGCGGGATCACCACCAAGCCAGCTCAGCTCCGATGGACAAAAACGTCCGTCTCACATCGCGTGCAGCCCGACCGCCTGCTTGAGTTCCTTCAATCCCTCCGCCTCCAGCCGCCAGCGCAGGCCGTGGACGATTCCACTTGCGAGGCCGGGGCCTTCATAGACGAGGCCGGAATAAATTTGCACGAGCGACGCGCCCGCCGTGATTTTTTCCCACGCATCCGCCGCGCTGGAAATGCCACCGACGCCGATGATGGGCAACGCGCCCTTGGTCTGGCGGAAGAGATGACGAATCACCTCCGTGCTGCGCGCGTGGAGCGGACGGCCGCTCAAGCCGCCGGTCTCCGCGTAAGCCTGCTTGAGCCCGGCGTCGCTCGTCTCGGGCCGTGCGGTGGTCGTGTTCGTCGCGACGATGCCAGCAAGCTGGCGCGGGCCGGCAAGCTCAAGGATTTCGTCCAGCGCCTCGAAGGTGAGGTCGGGCGCGACCTTCACGAGGATGGGCTTTGGGCAATTTGGAGTTGGGAGTTGGGAGTTGGGAGTTGGGGCGAGTTTGCGCGCCTGGGCGCTGTTGACCGCTTGCAGGGCGGCGAGGATTTCGTCGAGCGCGGACTTGTCCTGAAGCTGGCGGAGGTTCGGCGTGTTGGGCGAGCTGACGTTGACGACGAAGAAGTCGGCGTGCGGCCAGAGGACGCGGAGGGAGTTCGCGTAGTCGTCGGCGGCCTCTTCGAGCGGCGTGACCTTGGATTTGCCGAGGTTGATGCCAACGGGATGCGCGGGCCAGCGGTCTTGCTCGCACCAGTCGGCGAGGCGCTGGGCCAATGAGCGCGCGCCGCCGTTGTTGAAGCCCATGCGGTTGACGAGCGCTTCGTCGGCCACGGCGCGGAACATGCGGGGCTGCGGGTTCCCCGGTTGCGCGTGCCACGTCACGCCGCCGAGTTCGCTGAAGCCGAAGCCCAACGCGGACCAGACCGGCGCGGCGGCGGCCTGCTTGTCCATGCCCGCGGCGAGGCCGACGGGGTTCGGGAAGCGCAGGCCGAACAAGTCCACGGGCAGCTCCGGCGAGCCATACAACTGCCTGAGTGCGCCGGTGAGCCACGCGTGGCGGGCCGCCATGCCGAGCGCGGCGAGCGTGCGGTTGTGAATCGCCTCCGAGTCTTGCGTGAAGAGCGCCGGGCGGATGAGCGAACGGTAGAACCAACTCATGCGGCGCTAGGCTAGCGAAGCGCGGGCGTGTCAGGAAAGAAAAAGGGCCGGCATCGCTGCCGGCCCTCGTGAAGGTTCGTGGTCGCTTGCGTCAGGCGGAAATCGCCGGGACGACGAACGGCTTGCGGTAGTCGCGCGTGAGCAGCTTGTCCGCCGCCGCGTTGCCGATGAACTTCTCGGTCTTGCCGTTCATCTTGAGCACGGGGCCGAGGGTGAGCTTGTCGGTGTCAATGTTGACCTCGTTGGCCTTGAGGTGCTCGAACATGCGTTCGACCGTCGCGGTGGCCTCGCGGTCGCCTTTGATCTGCTCGCGGATCGCGCCGGGCGCGGCCGCCTGGCCGAGGCGGTGCGAGATGTTCCCGGTGTGGCAGAGCGCGCTGGAGAGGTGGCCTTCGAGAATGTCGGCATAGAGATCCTCGTGCTTCCGGCTGCGCACGGCCTCGATGAAGTTCTTGAAGTGCGGAGCCTCGCCGCCGCCCTTGTCCTCTTTCCATGCCTTGATCTGCTTGCCGTCCTTGTCGTAGGCCGCAGAACCGGTGTAGCTGGGCACGGTGATGTGACCGCCTTCGCAATGCACGATCACGCCGATCTTGGCACCCATGAAGCCATCCATGTCCTTGGAGCCTTTCCCAGACGGGAGGCCACGGACCTCAAAGATCAGCGGAGCCTTGGCGTAGTCGTGGAAGATGACCTGCGTGTTGGGCGTCTCGCCGTCGTCCTTGTAGCCGAGGCGGCCGCCGACGCTCCAGACGCGCGGGCTGAGTTCCATCTCGCCGGTGAACCAGCGGCCGATGTCCATCTGGTGGATGCCCTGGTTGCCGAGGTCACCGTTGCCGTAGTTCCAAATCCAGTGCCAGTCATAGTGGAGCTTGGCGCGTCGCAGTTCGTCCTTCGGCGCGGGACCGCACCAGATGTCGAAGTCAATGCCGGCAGGGATGGGCTTGGCTCCTTCGCTCAGACCGATGCTGCCGCGGGGCTTGTAGCACAAGCCGCGGACCGCGATAATTTTGCCGAGCTGGCCGGACTGCACGAACTTCACGGCCTCGCCGATGCCGGTGCGTGAGGCGCGGCTCTGGGTGCCGGTCTGGACGATCTTCTTGTATTTGCGCGCGGCGTTCACGAGCTGGCGGCCTTCCCAGACGTTGTGGGAAACGGGCTTCTCCACATACACGTCCTTGCCGGCCTGCACGGCCCAGATGGCGGCGAGGGAATGCCAGTGGTTCGGCGTGGCGATGGAGACGATGTCAATGTCCTTGTTCTCGAGAACCTTTCGGATGTCGGTGTAGGCCGTGACCTTGACGCCCTTCTTATCCTGCGCGTCCACTCCCTTGCGCAGGACATTGTCGTCCACATCGCAGAGCGCGGTGAGGCGCACGCCGGAGTCCTTCAGCCCGCTGAGCGCACCGATGTGCGAGCCACCCCGGCCGTTGAAGCCGACGACAACGGAGTTGAGCGTGTCGCCCGGGCTTTTCTGCGCCCAGGAAGTCGGAGCGATGTAGAAGATGCCGGCGGCTGCGCCAGCGGTCTTGAGGAATCCACGACGATCGAAGTATTTCATGTGCTGGATGGTTGGCTGATGGTCGGTTGTTGTTGGCGGACAAATGGACGCGGCCCAGAAGCGATGGCTTCAAGACGAACTACGGTGTCAGTCAGGCTCAGGGACACGTGTCGGGAGAGTATCAGCAAGGCGCGGTGCGACTTAGCAACCACATTCTTCGGAGGCTTCGCCACGCGCGGGGGCCTGAGTTTTGGCTTTGAGCCGCCCACCGGCTCCCGCAGCATCGGCCCATGCTCGACCTGACCACAACTCCACAGTCCGACCCGCTGGGCATATACCGCTACCGCGACGGACTCTACGCGGTGGACCTGCTCATCGCGGCGATCGTCCACCTGGACTTCTTCTCATGGCTCGCCACGCACCCGGCGGACAAGGCGACGATCTGTCGTGAGTTGCAGCTCACCGAGCGGCCCGTGGACGTGATGCTGACGCTGTTCACTGCAAATGGTTTTGTGCGTCAGCAGAACGGCATCTTCCACGTCACCGAGGTCGCGCGGGAACATCTCGTGAAAGGCCCGCCGTGGTTTCTCGGGCCTTACTTCGGCTCGCTGAAGGACCGGCCTGTCGCGCTGGACATGCTCAAGGTGTTGCGCACCGACAAGCCGGCGAACTGGGGCAGCTCGAAGACCGAGAAGGAATGGTCGAAGGCGATGGAGGATGAGGATTTCGCCGCGCGCTTCACTGCTGCGATGGATTGCCGCGGAGTTTACCTGGGCCGCGCCGTGGCGCAGGCGCTTGCTCCGGGCGGACGGACTCGGCTGCTGGACATCGCCGGTGGCTCGGGCATCTACGCCTGCGCCATCGCGGCGGCGCATCCGCAACTGCGCGCGACCGTCTTCGAGAAGCCGCCGGTAAACTTGGTGGCGGCCAAGCTCATCGCTCAGCGCGGCTACGCGGAGGGCGTCTCTGTGCTGGCGGGCGACATGTTCACCGAGGCGTTGCCGGCGGGCTTCGACATGCATCTCTTCTCGAACGTCCTTCACGATTGGGACACGCCCGTGGTGAAGCAGCTTCTCGCCAAGTCCTTCGCCGCGCTGCCGCCCGCCGGGCTGCTCGTCATCCACGACATGCACCTGCACGCGGATAAATCCGGCCCGCTGCCGGTGGCGGAGTATTCCGTCATCCTCATGCACTCGACGGAGGGAAAATGCTATTCGCTCGGCGAGCTGGCCGAGTTGTTCACCGAGGTGGGTTTCCGCGACTTGAAGCATATTCCCACCGCCGCCGATCGCAGCATCGTCACAGCGGTGAAACCGGGCTGAAGCTGCTTCAACCGCCGGCGAACACCGGGCGGAAGTTTGCCTCCGTCAGGATGCGGGCGACGGTTTCGCGCTGGTCGCCTTGGATCTCGATCTGGCCGTCCTTCACCGTGCCGCCGGAGCCGCAGGCTTTCTGCATCGCCTTGGCGAGTTGCGCCTTCTCCGGCAGGCCGATGCCGACAAACCCTTTGACCACCGTCACGGTCTTGCCGCCGCGACCCGCCTTCTGCCGGATGATGTCCACGCGACCGCGATTCTTCTTCGCCGCCTTCGCGGGTTCAGCAGCATGGGACGCGGAATCCGCCGGGGAAATCTCAGGCGCGGGCGGGAGACCTCCGCTGGACAAGGCACCGAAGGGATTGTGACCAAAACTCTGCCCGCCGTCGGTGGGGATGCGTTTGGGATTGCTCATGCGTGGCTCAATCGCCAGGCGTCCAGGAGGAGTTGTCGAGCAACTGGATGCCGGGCTTCGAAAACGCGATGCGGCGTTCGCGATAGAGTTTGCCGAGCGCCTGTTTGAAAGCCTTCTTGCTGACTCCGAAATTATCCCGGATCAGCTCGGGCGAACTGTCATCGTCGAAGTCCAGCCGGCCGCCGCTGCGCTCCAGCGCCTGCACGATTTGATCCGTCAGGCCCGCCACGCGCTTGTAGCCAGACGCATCGAGACTCAGGTCAATCTTGCCGTTCGGCCGAACTGCGCGGACAAATCCTTGGAGCACCTCGCCGGTCAGCAGCGGGGCCGAGAGGTTATTGCGGAAGAGCAATCCGCTGTGCGCGTTTTCCACGATGGCGTTGTAGCCCAGCGGCGACTCGCCCGTGATGAGGAACGTCACCGGCTGGCCCTCGCGGTAGCGCGGAAGCTCGCGGCTCAGGTGGCGGTTGAGCCGCGCGCTGGCCATGATGCGGTTCGTCTTCGGGTCGAGGCAGACGGCCACGACCACCCGCTGGCCCGCGCGCACCGGGATGCCCTGCTCGCGAAACGGGAGCAGCAAATCCTTTGACAAACCCCAGTCCAGAAACGCACCGATCTGATGGTGAACGTCCGTGACCTTCAGCCAGGCAAACTCGCCGACCGTCGCAAACGGCTGCTCCGTGGTGGCCACGAGCCGGTCCTCGGAATCGCAGTAGATGAAAACATCCAGCCGGTCCTCAGGCGCGCGGCCGTGCAGGACGTAGCGGCTGGGCAGAAGGATTTCGCCGAGTTCCTCGCCGTCGAGGTAAAGCCCGGAGGCGGACTCCCTGACGACGGCGAGCGAGTTGCGTTTGCCGATAGTTGCCATGCGGGCAGAAGCTACGCGCAGTTCGGTTCGATCGGGAGCAAAATGCGAAGCTCACTCCCCAGCGCGGACAGCTCTGGTCGCCGCTTCAGACAATGATGGGGCGGACGACTTCGCCCGCCACATCCGTGAGGCGGAAGTCGCGGCCGGCGTAGCGGTAGGTAAGGCGTTCGTGGTCGAGGCCGAGCAGGTGGAGCATCGTGGCGTGGAGGTCGTGGGTGTGGACCGCGCCTTCGGCGGGGAGGATGCCGTGCTCGTCGGACTTGCCGTAGGCCAGGCCGCGTTTCACGCCGCCGCCGGACATCCACGAAGAGAAGACGAGGTTGTGATGCTCGCGGCCCGCGTGGTTCGCCTGCTGGTGGAAGGGCGTGCGGCCAAACTCCGAGGTCCACACGAGCAGGGTGCGCTCCAGCATCCCGCGCTGCTTGAGGTCCGCGATGAGCGCGGCGATGGGCTGGTCAATGGCTTTCGCAAGCTTCTCGTGGTCGGCCATGTTGCCGTGCGAATCCCAGTTCCCGCTGGAGCCGACATCAATGAGTTCGAGGAAGCGCACGCCGCGCTCGGCGAGCCGGCGGGCGACGAGGCATTGCCAGCCGAAGCCGGTGTTCGCGCCGCGCGTGAGGCCGTAGAGCTTGAGCGTGGCGTCGGTTTCGCGGGAGAGGTCGAAGGCGTCCGGTGCTTCGCGCTGCATGCCGAAGGCGGTCTCGAAGGAGCGGATGCGGGCGTCGAGCGCCACGTCGGCGGCGCGCTGTTCGAGGTGCGCGCGGTTCAGCTTGCCGAGTAGGCCCAGCTCCATCGCCTGCAACTCGGCGGCGGTGTTGGGCTTGAGGTTCGGCAATGGTTCCTTGCCGGGGATGACGTGCGTGCCCTGATGGCAGGCGGGGAGAAAGTCGCTGCCCCACGTCTGCGCGCCGGCGTAGGGCGCGGCGGGCGCGAGCACCATGAAGGACGGCAGGTTGCGGTTCTCGGTGCCGAGGCCGTAGCTGACCCACGCGCCCGCGCTGGGGCGGATGGCCTGGTCGGTGCCGACGTGTGCGGCGAGCGTGGCCTTGTCGTGGCCGTCGCTGTCGCATTGCTCGCGGACGACTTTTGGGAGACATAGATGGCTTCGACGTTGGTGATTTTCATGCGTGGCTCGGGGCGTTCGGGACCGAGGATGGACGCGGGATTCACGCATGGGAATTCAGAAAGTTCCAGATGTCGTGGGTGAGCGCCGAGATGCAAAGCGCGGCGACGCCCGACCTTGACGCTGCCAGCCCGCAAGCGCACTGGGCGATCGTAATTCTCAGGCACCATGAACACCCAGATGCGCCGGCTTCGTTCCATTGGCTTCACCCTCATCGAACTGCTCGTCGTCATCGCGATCATCGCCATTCTGGCGGGCATGCTTTTGCCGGCGCTCTCCAAGGCCAAGGCAAAGGGCAAAGGCATCAAGTGCGTGAGCAACGTCCGTCAGCAGGGCTTGGCGCTGAACCTCTATGCGGGCGACTTCACCGACGGCCTGCCGCCACTTTGGGAAGGCCCCGCCATCTGGCCGCCCGTGTCCAATGCATACAACCCTCCTCCGCAGTGGTTCTGGCAGAAGCTGACGCCCTACCTCGGAAAGGAGCTGGACACGCGGACCAACGCCAACATTGTCTGGCGCTGCCCAGAAGTGCGGGAAACCGACATGCAAGGGGCGGGCAGCCCGTGGCAGTTCAACCTCGGCGGTTATGGTCCGGTGGAGAGCACCATCATCCGCTACATGCTCCAGGCGGACAATGTCACACCGCTCGGCAGCCGCAGGCTCACGGAGATCAACCGGCATTCGCAAATCTGGCTGATGGGCGACATCGGTGTCATGCGCAACCCCGCCATTGGGCCGGTGGGCGGCTACACGACCACACCCACGACGTTCGCCCCAGACGCCGCCGGGGTCTTTGCCAGCAGTCGCGGCCCAGCGCTTCGGCACGTTCTCCGCGCCAACATGACGATGGTGGATGGGCACGTCGAAACATGGGCCAACGAGAAGCTCACAAACAACTACAACAACATTTTCGCCACGGCCACAGGCACTCCTCCCGGCCTGTGAGCCGACACGCCTCAACCATGAGAATCAGTTGCCTCCAAGTCCTTGCCTTGCTGTTGACACTCCTCCTCACCGAGGGCTGCCGCCGCCGGAACACTGAACCAGCCGCACAGGTTCCGGATGCCCAGCCTGCCGCCGGCTCCGCAGCGCAGGGGGCGGCATCAGCTCCCAGTCCTCAACAACCCACGCCCGCCCCAGCCGTCGTCACGAGCCGGCCTGCACCCGTGGTCATGCTGCCCGAGGATGCCGCCGTCCAGCGCCTCCTCGTCCGGTTCTACAACGAAAACCAACGACCCGCGATGGCGTGGGTTGACCTAGTTCCTAAGTATCTGCCAGCCACTCCCACCGGACCCGACGGCAAGCCGCTGGACTGGGATTCCACTATGCAGCGGATTGGCAGGGCCTCGGACCGCTCACGCAAGTAGTCGGGTTGGCGTTGGGTTTCAAGGGAGAGCACGCAGAAAGGGAAACTAGTCTGTGGTGATCAGCCGTGTGCCCGAACGCGCCTGACAACCAACCATTTTTTCTCCCGTCTCCCGCGTTGACTTTGCCTTCGTCGCGCGAACACTTTCCGCACTGCCCAGACCATGAACTCCGACTCTCCCGCACCCCGTGCCGGCGGTTTGCAACCGCCGTCCTGCGCGCTCGCTGCCGCACCGAGTGGTGATTTCAAATCGTCGGCACGAGGGCTGGCATTCGCCCTCGCCGCTCTCTGCCTCCTCGCCGCCTGCGCTGTGCGCCACGCCACCACCCCGCGCCTTCCCAGCGTCGGCGTCGCCATCGGCTGCGGCGCGGACCAGAATCCGAACAAGCGCGGCACGCCTGACCTTGCTGACGCTCAAGGCCGCGAGATTGCCAGCGAGGTGAAACGCCTTTTCCTCGGCCCGTGGAAGGAGCTTTCCACCGCACCGACAGCCCGTGCGAAGCGCATCGAACTCGACTACGACAAGCTGCCCAACAGCACCTTCGCCTACCACTACCCGCTGCCCGACCACTACCTCGCGCGCAACCCGCACGTCCCCGCGCCGCCGCCCAGCGTGAACCTCGCCGTCATCCTTGGCCGGCTCAATCCCATCAGCGCGCCGCTGGAGCGATTCAACAGCCCGCAGTCGCTGAACAACGTGACGAGCGCGTGCGGTCTCGGCGTGTATCGCGACACGTTGCTCGGCGCGGGCTTCAGCCAAAATCTTTTCATCTGTGAGCCGGTGCACAACCTGGTCCGCCGACTCGCGCTCACGTCGAGTGGCGTCACCTTCACCGCTGCTCGCGCTGCGGACGAGGCCGCGTCCGAGTTCCTCGCCAGCACCGACAACTGGTTCCGCCCCGAGCAGACCGCGTCGCGCGCCGCCGTGCTCGCGAGCTACGCGAGCGTCGCCTCGTTGAAGGGCGACGCGACGAAAGGAGCCGCGCACTTCACCGCGAGTTGCGCCGCGTGCCACGCCTATCGCGGCCTCGGCCACGCACTCGGTCCCGACCTCGCAACGTTCCGCACCAAGCCCGCCGGCGACTTCCTCGCGGCGATCTTGGACCCGAACGCCGCCATCGAGCCGCGTTACATCGCCTACAACGTGGACACGAAAGACGACCGCGCGCTCACCGGCCTCGTCACCGACGAGACCGCCACCGGCCTCACTCTTGCGCAGGCCAACAGCGTGAAAGACAAGCTACTGCGCTCGGACGTGAAGACCTTGCGCCCCTCATCGTTGAGTCTGATGCCCGAGGGCATCGAGGCCGCGCTCCCCCCGCAGGCGATGGCTGACCTGCTCGCATGGCTGCGCGAGTAGGAACCCGTGCTTCTCCCTCTCCCCCATCGGGGGAGAGGGGACCACTCGACCACGCTCGCATCGCAGTTGAGCTGCGGGTTCACGAACCGCAGACTGCGTAGCTCCCTCGCCCAGCGGGAGAGGGCCGGGGTGAGGGAGAACGGCCTCGCCGATCCAGAGCGTTTGAACAGGTTCTATCCGTATTTGGCATTAATTCATCTTCTTCGCACCCGATGACCTCCCCCGCACCCGATGCCATGCCCCGCCCGTCGTGGCTGATCTCGTGCGCCGCGCGGAGGCGGCGGGCGCGAGTGACATTCATCTCCAGACCGCCGCCGACCGCAGCGCGCAGGTGAGCTTCCGGCTGGATGCATTGCTCGCGCCCGTGCTCACGCTGCCCGTCGGCTTCGCGGAACGCGTTTTCGGGCGCATCGAGTATCTCGCCCGGCTCCAGACCTAGCAGGACTCGTTGCCGCAGGATGGCCGCATCGAGCGCGCATAACTCGGCTCGCAGAACGAGGTGCGCGTCGCCACCTATCCGACCGTGACGGGCGAGAAGATCGTCTTGCGCCTCTTCACGCAGACCACGCCGCCCGCGCTCGCGGGGATGCTCAAGCGCGGCCAGCCGCTCGAGGGCGGGCTGCGCCACCTCTCCGCCAGCCGCGAACACGGCGATCTCAAGTCCGAGCTTGCCGCCCTCGAAGCCGATCTCGCCAAAGGCACGCCCTTGCGCGACGCCTTGCCGCCGCGCCAGCTCCCGGAGTTTTACAAGCGCATGCTCCTGATCGGCGCGCAGGCCAACAACCTCCCCGGCGTCCTGCTTCTGCTCGCCGATTACTACCAGCGGCTCGACGCGCTCTGGACGCGGCTGCGCGGCCTGCTCGTCTATCCGCTCATCGTGCTCGTGATGGCGACGGGCCTCTCCCTCGTGCTGGGCTTCCTGCTCGATGCGGTGAGCAGCGCGATCCTCACTGACCCGTTCGCCTTCGAATACGTGGTCGAGACCTCGTCGGCCTCGCGCTCCTGGTATGCGCTCCGGCATTTCCCGACGGTGGTTCTGTGCGTGATCACGGTCGCGGCCTTCGCGGTCCTCGGGCTGCCGGCCTTGCGTCGGAAGCTGCGCGGCGGCTGCCCGCTGGGCGAGACTCTCGCGATGCTGCGGCAGCTTGAGCAAGGCTCGCCCGTCGCCGACGAGTTGAAAACCTGGGGCGAGCGCCTTGCTTCCGGCCAGGGCGAACTGCGCGAACTCAGCGCCGGTTCAAACGTCTTCCCACCTCTCTTCCTCGCGCTCGCGGCCGAGGCGGGCGATGACCTGGCAAAGGGATTTGCCCGCGTCGCTGACACATTCCAAGCACGCGCCGCCGCCCGGGCGGGGATGCTCCTCTACTCCGCGCTGCCAGTGACCGCCGGGGCGCTGGGCTGATGCTCTGGCGCTCATCGGCGTGGTGCTGGCGACCATTATGCAACAGCCCGTCGTGTTGCTGGTGTTCCTCTTCGCGCTGGTGATGGTGTATTGCGCGTTCTACGGAGCGCCTTTCAGCCTGAGCCTGCCGTTCCGCCGCCGCGAGCGGGCGCGCATGTTCCTCGAACTGCTCGACGCCTCCGTCGAGCACGGCCGCAGCGTCGAGCAAAGCATCATCCGCCTTTCGCGCAGCCGGGAACGCAGCTTCGGCGTGCGCTTCCACCTTCTCGCCGCGCACCTGGGGCAGGGACTTCCGCTCCTTGCCGCGCTGGAAAAAGTCCCACGCATGCTGCCGCCCACGGTGCTGGCGATGCTGCGCGTCGGCGCGGCGACGGGCGACATCCGCCGCGTGCTGCCGAGCTGCCGAGCGCACCTGCGCGACGCGGTGCCGCGCGTGCAAAAGGCGCAGCACTATCTCGTCGCGCTCGTGGTGGCTATCGTGCCGGCGCAACTGCTCCTCTACTGGATGGTTCGCGTCTCGGTGATCCCGAAGTTCAAAATTATCTTCAGTGACATGCTGGGCAACGCTCCGGACAACGAAACCGCGCTGGCCTCGATGAACGCAATTGCATTTCTGGACATCGCCTGGCCGGCGTTCATGGCGCTGGTCGGAGTGCCCGTGTTCATCGGCCTCGTGCTCTACATACTCGGGCCGCGACCGGCCTATTGGCTCGACTGGCTCGCGACCCTCGCCGACCGAGGGATGCTCATCCTCCCTTGGCAACGACGCCGGGTGGAAGGGGATTTCTCCGCGATCCTCGCGCTGTTGCTCGACGCGGGAGTGCCGGAGGAAAAGGCCGTGCTCATGGCGGGCGAGAGCGTGGCGAACCGAGCGTTCCTCGCGCGCGCGGGCCGCGTGGCGGAAGAGCTGCGGCGCGGCGTGAAGCTCACGGACGCGTTGCAGTTCATGGACGACGCGGGCGGGCTGCGCTGGCGCATGGCCAACGCCGCGTGCGCCACCGGGCAATTCCGCGAGTCGCTCGCCGGCTGGCTCGACACGCTGGACGCGAAGGCGTTCAGCCAGGAGCAGGCCGTCGCCCACGTGATCACGACCGCGTGCGTGCTCGTGAACGGCTGCCTCCTCGGCCTGTTCACCGTGAGCATCTTCCAGGTCTTCATCCAACTCATCGACGTCGCCTCGGCATGGTAATGCTTTTGCCATCCCCTCTCCGCCACCTGCTGTGCGCCTCGCGACCCGCAGTCGCGGCGCGCATCACCCTCTCCCCCATCGGGGGAGAGGGAAACTGCTCTCCGCCGCCACAAGCGCGGTGCGCTCAACGTGGACATCATGATGGTGTTCCTCACGGCCAACCAACTCGTGCTGCACAATCTCAAGCGCGAACTGCGGCTCGTGGAGCAGAAGCAGCTCAAGAAGTTTCAACCGCCGCCCGCCAGTCCCGCCGCACCACCCGCCAGGCCATGAACGCGATTCCCGAAATCGCCAGGCTTGCCAACGACCGTAGCGCAGGCTTGCAGCCTGCCGTTTCGCCGACTTGCAGTCGGCGGAGTCTGGTGAAATACGAGCGCGTTCGGACCCCGTGCCGCCTGCGGGCTGCAAGCCCGCGAAACAGCAGACTACAAGTCTGCGCTACGTTGCCTGCAACTCGTTCGAGAAACTGCATATGAACGAACATGGCTGAAGCCGCTCCCAACTCAGACGCGAACGGGAATGCGAACGCGAACGCATCTTCCGCCGAACCGGCTGGCGGAGACTTGAGCGTGTCCATGCCGGAGTCATGGCGCGCGGCGGCGAGCCGACCGACCGGACCGACGGATCGCGTCGCGCTGATTGAGAACTCGCTGCGGTGCCTGACGTATGGATGGCTGACGCTCATGCCTGTGGCGGGCGCGTTCTTCGTCATCCCGGCGGTCCGGCTCTTCCAGCGCGTGGACCGCGAGCGCGCGGAGTGGAATCCCGCCGCGCACCTCTGGCTGCGTGGTCTGGGGCTCGCGAGCTTCGGCTACTGGGTGAGCCTGCTGTCGTGGTGGCTTTTATTGTGGTGGGGCGGGATCGCGACTGAGTTGGTCAACCTGCCCGATCGCGACATGGCGTTGCTCCTCTTTTACTTGGGGATCTTCGGCAGCATCCCGACTTTCCTCGGGCTAGGACTTGCCGCCGCGCGTTTGCCGAACCGCTTCGGGGCCTTCGTCTTTCGATTTCGCCGGCTTCTACTTTGCTTGATGGCGATGGGTTACGGCGTGTTGCTGCTCATCCTCTCCATGGAAGAGTCGCTCCAGCCGGGAACGCGCCTCAACGGCCGAACTGGTTCCATTTACGGCCTGTTGACAGTGTGGCTGATCTGGCTGCTCGGTGGGTTTGTGCTTCTCGCTTCGCGGGGTGCAAAGGCATGGGTGTGGCTTGTATGGGTCATAGGTGCAGCGGCGCTGACGCTCTGGCTCGGAGCCAACTGAATCACTCCTCACTCACCGCCATGTTCCATGGCGGCGTGCCCAGAATGACAACTGAGGCTACCGCTGCCGGACTTCCACGCCCAGCGCGGGGCCGCTGCTGGCGGTTTCATCCGACAAGGCGAACGCGCGGCTGACGCGGTTGAAGGTGAGCTGGACTGGCTGCTTGGGCGCGGCGGGATCGTAGGCCGTGAAGCTCACTTCGCTCCCGCCCGCCTGCGATCCGAACACGAGCAGCGAGCGGTTGTATTGCAGCGCGTGGTGCCGGTAGAGCCGCACGAGCGCAGGGCGGTTGGCGGTGATGGCGGAGACGAGTTCCGCGACGGCGGCGTCCTTGCCGGAGTCGCCGCCGAAGGCCTTCGCCAGGAGCGACGCGCGGTTCTCGCAGCGGCAGACGAGCCAGGATTCGGCGCGCAGCAGGTGGCCTTGCAGCCGGCTGAACTCGCGCAGGTTCGCATAGCCGGGGATGACCACGCGCTGTTCGTCACGCGACGGCTCGTTCGCCTCGCGCTTGAACACCTGCCGCACGAGGGCGATGCGGGTCTCGGTGCCCGGAGGCCGCTGTGCCGGCTCGAAGCGCGCGTGCAGGAAGAACTGCCGCGCGACGTGCGCGTCCACGTGGCCACGCAGCGCGGGATCGGAGAGCATTTCCTTCTCCTCCTGCGGCGCGGGCTGGGGCACGGGCAAGGCGAGTGTGTCGGTGGCGAAGTCAAACGCGCGCGGGCCGGGCGTGACAACCTTGGCGGACTGGCGGAAGGCGGAGCAACCGGTGAGGCAGAGGGGAAGCAAGAGCGCGGCGGCGCAGAATCCGGCGAGCGATGGGCGAAGGTTCATGGCGTGGAGTGTAGCGGGAGAGATTCTCAGCGCAGCTTCAAACTTCAGCCCGATCTCCACAATTGAGGCTGAAAGCCTCACACATGTCAGCCCGGGGCAACGCCCCGGGTAGCGGAATAGAAACATCGCCGCCCTGAAGGGGCGGAACATTTTGTCTCGCCCTTTCAGGGCTCCGCACCTCGTGACCAAGTTACCCGGGGCGTTGCCACGGGCTGGTTTGTGATGCTCCTTTGGAGCGCCAACTTCGGCCTTCCGCTTACGTCCACCGCGCAATGCGGCTGTCGAGCTGGAAGAACTGGCCGGAGATGTTCTGCGTGCCGGCGAGGAAGGCGGCGAAGCGCGCGACTTCGGCGAGGTCATTGATGCGGCCCAGCGCGTTGGCTGCGGCGAAAGCGGCGAGTTGCTCCGGGGTAAGACTGGCGGTCATGGAAGTCGGAAGGACGCCGGGGAGCAGCGCGTTCACGCGGACGTTGCGCGAGCCGACTTCCTTCGCGAGCGAGGTGGTGAGGCCGAGGAGGGCGGCCTTGGCGGCGGCGTAGTTGGCCTGTCCGCGATTGCCAGTGCGAGCGCTAAAGGAGGCGATGTTCAGGATATGGCCGTCACGCTGCTTCATCATCGGGCGCAGGACGGCCTGTGAGCAGAGGAACGCGCCTTTGAGATGCACGTCGAGGACGCGTTGCCAGTCGTCGTCACTCAGTTGCCACGAAAGATTGTCCGCCGTATTGGCGGCATTATTGATCAGCAGGTCCACACGTTGCCAGCCGAAGAGCACTTGAGCGATGGCTTCCTCGACGTTCTCCCGCGACGTCACGTCGAGCCGCAGCGGCCAGAGCTGGTCGGTCTCGGTGTGGGTGTTCTCGCGGTGGAAGCCGGCGGCGACACGCCACCCTTGGGCGATGAACTCGGCCACGAGCGCGCTGCCAAGTCCGCCGGAAGCGCCGGTGATGAGGGCAACGCGGCTCACGGTGAGAAGATTGCGCAAGGACGCGCTGCCATGCAGGGACGCCGCCCCCTCACCCCGGCCCTCTCCCCCGATGGAGGAGAGGGAGAAGAAGGCACCGAGTTCGCAGTGCGGGCGCGGTGAATCCAGGCAGACATGACTTCACCTCGTTGGCTCGATGGCCCACTCGCCGCCGATCATCACGCCGGAGATGTCGGGCGCAGTGTGGACGACGGACTCGGCGGCGGACTCGGCCGTGGCGTTGGAGCGCAGCACGAGGAGGTCGGCATGGGCGCGGCGGGTGAGTTCGCCGACCTTGCCGCGAAGTCCGAGCGCCGCGGCGGAGTTGCGGGTGACGAGGTCGAGGAATTCTTCCGGCGAGAGGCCAGGTTGCATGGTCGCGAAGGCGCGCAGCTCGGCGAAGAGGTCGAGTTCAGGTTTGCGGCGGCCATCCTTGCCGATGCTCGCGAGGCTGTCGGTGCCAAGGCAGAGGTTCACGCCGGCATGGTGCAGCTCGGCGAAGGGGAAATGCGAGTGACGGAAAAACGCGTGGCTGCGCGGGCAATGCACGACACTGGCGCACGCGCGGGAGAGGAGCGTGGCGTCGCCGGGTGCGAGGTGGTTGACGTGGACGGCGAGGAAGCGCGGGTCGAGCAGCTTGAGGTGGGCGAGCTGCTGGACGGGCGAGCGGGCGCCGCAGTCGCTCATGTCGCGGCCGTTCTTGCGCAGCCAGTCAAACATGGCTCCGCGGCCGTGGCAGAACATCCCGAACTCCGGGCCGGACTCCGCGACGTGCATGGTGAGCGGCCAGCGGGCGCGTCGGGAAGTGCGGCGCGCGAGCTTCAGCAGCTCGGGGTTCGTTGTGTAGAGCGCGTGAGGCGAGAGCGCGGCCTGGCTGCGGCCAAGCGGGAGGGAACGAATTTTTTGCACGGCCTGCCGGACGAGCGTGGCCGGGCGCGTGCGGCGGCGGACGGAGATGAGTTCGAGGAAGGAGAGAACGCGCAGCGGCGTCGCGGTCCACACTTCGGGCAGCAGTTCGGGGACGGCCTCAATGTCGGCGACGGTGGTGCAGCCGGAGCGGAGCAGTTGCTTCGCGCCGTGGAGCCAGGACTGCGCGAAGTCGGCGTAGCCCCAGCCGCCCTTGAGCGCGATGATTGCTTCGATCCAGTCGAGGAAGGACTTCGGCGGCGGGATCGCGCCGGCCATGTCAGTGTAATCGAGGTGGCAGTGGGCGTTGACGAGGCCGGGGAGGAGGAGGACTTCGCCGAGGTCCCGCGCCTGCGCAGGAGCCTTGCGGCGCATGTCGCGCCAGCGCCCGACGGCGACGATGCGTCCCCGGGAAATGAAAACCGCGCCGTCCTCAATCGCCGGCTGCGAAACCGGCAGGATGACTCGGGCGCGGAGTGCGAGAAGCTTGCTTCCAGCCATCAGGCGGCGCGGCGGCGTTCCTTGCTGCGGGCGGCCTCGGTGTGTTTCTTCGCCTTGGTCTTGCTGTGACGCTTGCGGATCTGCTGCTCGATCTTTTTGGCGACGGCGTCAATCGCAGCGTAGAGGTCCGCCTCGTGGTCCTCGGCGAAGAGGTCGGGGCCACGCACGCCGACGCGCATGGAGCAGCCGAAGGCTTGGGCGGGGTCGCGGGTGTCGTCGTGCTCGATGGTGACGCGGGCGTCGATGGTCCAGCGATCGAAGTGCTCGAGCTTGTCTATCTTGGCGAGGATGTGGTCCTCGATGGACTTGGTCAAAGTCACGTTGTGTGTTGAGAGAATCAACTTCATGGATAGAGCTTGGCGGTGAGGTGGCGGGAAATCCAGCCGGGAATTGGCGAAGGCTCAACTTCGAGGTCGCAACCGTCAGGTTGCGGGCGGATCCGCAGGCTGAAGCCTGCGGCTACTTTTGTTGCGCGGCGTAGATGCGCGCCTCCTGCTCGGTGAGCTTGCCGTCGGCGTTGGTGTCGCAGCGGCGCACGGCAGCGTTGAAGGCGGTGTTCTCGGAGTCTTTCTCCGTGCGCTGGGCGTGGATGATGACAGGGATGTTAAACGTGGTGGTCTTCTCGTTGCGCTGGCGTGACTCGGGCGACTTGGTGAAGGCCTCGTAAAAAATACGTGCCGAAGCGTCGTTCTCGAACTCAACCTTCACGCGCTCGGTCTCGCGATAGACGGTCTCGCGGCTGGTGATGCAGGCGGTGAGTGACGCTGCGAGAGCAGCGAGCAGGGTAAGGCGAAGGAGCGCTGTTTTCATGTCTGGTTTAGAACCCGACTGGATGCGGAAGGTTTCGCTGAAAGATGCGCAGGAGGCAAGTGCTCACAAGGCCGCCGTGTGAACAGGGGGAACTCCCATGACCCAAAGATTTGGGAAAGACAAAGATTGTGGAGGCTTCATCTTTGTCCTTCTCAAATCTTTGGGTTCTCACAAGCCCCGCGCCAGCGTCCAGACGAGGACTTCGCCCGCGCCGTTCTCCCGCAGCACGCGGGCGACGGCGCTGGTGGTCGCGCCGGTGGTCAGCACGTCGTCGAGAACGACGAGACGCTCGCCGTGGAGAGACTTGGGCTGCACGGGTGCGAAGGCGCGGCGGACGT
>SXGQ01795428.1_pt1 | contig 18614 bp, 16 predicted proteins | sample 3178371 | NCBI WGS metagenome assembly SXGQ01 (sample SAMN11356859, study PRJNA531348) | freshwater metagenome | isolation source: freshwater sample F1-20 | place: China: Fuxian Lake, Yuxi | collected 2017-12-25 | reverse complement strand
CAGGGCAGGCGCCGCCGCGGCAGACGACCGGGAGGCGCCGGGTCGGGGCACCGGGCGCGCGGCCGAGGCCGTGGGCTGGGCCGGACGGGGTGCGGGCGCCTGCGCCCACACCGCCGGTGCGGCAGACAGAATCGCAAGGCTCAGCCCTGCGGCAAGCGTGGGGACGGTGCGCATGGCGCACTCTCTACTTCGAACGCGCCGCCCTGAGCGATTTTTCCAGTTCGGTCGCTGCCTGGCTCTTCACGATGATGCTGATACGCCGGTTCCGATGGTCGAGGGGGGTCTCATTCACCCGCAGCGACTGTCCCACCATGAAGTCAGCCACCTGCTGGCGTGTCAGGTCGTCGGGATCGACGACAAGCACCTGGAGCGGGGCATAGGGAGAGGGACGCGGGTCTTTGGGCATGGCGACAGTACGACTCCCCCCTCTAATCGGCACGCCCTTCCACAACTTGAGAGCGATCACCGGCGGCACGCGTCAGTGATACAGTCTGCGGGGGAAGCGTCTTGCATGAGTACCCTGCCCTCCTCCTTTCGCGCCATCGGCGCCGAGCTGGCTGCGGCACGCCAGGCCCGCGGCCTGTCTGAAGACGCGATGGCCGCCCAGCTGCTGCTGTCCAGGCGCCAGTTGGTCAGCCTCGAGCAGGCGGAACTCACCGGCTTCTATGGTCTCTCCTACTACCGCATGGCGCTGCGGAAATACATGGAGGCGATGGGCCTGCCGGCCGACCGTCTCAACCGGGTCGACTGGTCTGATGCCGATCCGGCACCAGCCTCGTTCCCGGGCGACTCAGCAGCCCCCTCCGTCGCCTTCGACGATGACAGCACACGCTCGCGGGTGCCGGCCGCCGTGGCCGTGGTGCTGGTGACGCTGTCGGCGGCAGGCTACCTTTTCTGGAGCAGCCGTCCCGACCTGCTTCCGCTCAGCACACCGACGATCAGCGTCTCTGAACTTCCGACGGCACCACCGCCGCCCCCCCCGGCGATGGCCGCAGCCACTCCCGACCCGCCAGCCGCTGCCCCGCCTTCACAGGAAGTGCCGGGCCTCGCCCCCGCCGGCAGCACCCCATCGGCCGCCGACACCGAGGCCCCTGCGCCGCCAGCCGAACCCGTGCCCGTCAGTGCCCAGGAGCCCGATGCATCGCTGGCGGGCATTCGCGTGGCGGTGGCAGGCACGACCTGGGTCTTCGCGCGCTTTGAAGACAACTCGACCCTCGAGCGTGGCCTCGCAGGCGGATCGAGTCTCGACCTCGAGCGGTATCCCGTCTACCTCGCCGTTGGTGCCGCAGACGGCGTCGCCCTCATCGTCGATGGTCGGCGCATTCCTCTCACGTCGTATGCGCGGAATGGCCAGATTCGCCTGTCGCGCCAGGAACTGGCCACCCTGCGCCCCTGACGACCGAGGCCCGGGCAACGGCACTGACCAGCCCCTGCGCCGTGACTTTCCATTGAATTCCCGCCGGGCGCGGCGACAATTGGGCATGCGCATCATTCGTCAGGTGCTTCTGCTGTCGGTCGCAGGCTGGGTCGGCTGTGCCCCTTCATCACCCCCCGTCACACCGGCCACCCTGCTCCTCAGGAACGGACACATCGTCACCATGGACCGTGACCGCCCGACGGCGCAGTCCCTGGCGGTGCGCAACGACCGCATTGTCGCCCTTGGCACCGACGAGGAACTGGCCCGGTATGCGGGGCCCGACACCACCGTGATCGACCTGGCCGGCCAGACGGCCGTGCCGGGGCTCATCGAAGGCCACGGGCATTTCCTCGGCCTCGGACAGTCGCGCCTGGTGCTCGACCTGATGGACATGAAGAGTTACGACGAGGTCGTCACCGCCGTGGCGAACGCGGCAACGTCGACGGCGCCGGGCACATGGATTCAGGGACGGGGCTGGCACCAGGAGAAGTGGACCACTCCGCCGGTGCCTGCCGTGGAAGGCTTCCCCGTGCACGACGCGCTGAGCGCCGTGACGCCCGACCACCCGGTGGTGCTCGAGCATGCCAGTGGCCATGCCGTGCTGGCCAATGCCCGTGCGATGCAGCTGGCCGGCGTGACCGCAGCCACGAAGGCGCCGGCGGGCGGCGACATCCTGAAGGGACGCAGCGGGCAGCCCTCGGGCCTCTTCCGCGAAACAGCCTCGGGCCTCATCGAGGCGGCGCTCGAGCGCTGGCAGGCCGCCCGCACACCCGAAGAACGCCGGGCCGATCTGCAGCGGCAAGTCACGCTCGCCGCGCAGACGGCCGTCGAGCACGGCATCACCAGCTTCCAGGATGCGGGCAGTTCCCTCGAGACCGTCGCGCTCTTCAAGCAGATGGCACGCGACGGGCTGCTGGGCGTGCGGCTCTGGGTGATGGTGCGCGACTCGAACGAGCGCCTGCGGGCCCGGCTGCCGCAGGAACGGGTCCTCGGCATGGCCGAGCAGCGGCTGACGGTGGCCGCCATCAAGGTCACCGCCGACGGTGCCCTCGGATCGCGCGGTGCCTGGATGCTCGATCCGTACAGCGATGCACCGGACAGCAGCGGCCTCAGCACCGTGCCGATGGCGCAGCTGGCCGAGACGGCCGCCATCGCCGCCGAGACGGAAACGCAGCTGGCCGTGCATGCCATCGGTGACCGCGCCAACCGTGAGACGCTGGATGTCTTCGAAGCCTCGTTCCGTGCGAACCCGGCACGCAGCGACTGGCGGTGGCGCATCGAGCATGCGCAGCACGTCTCGCCTGATGACATTCCACGGTTCGCCCGGCTTGGCGTGATTGCGTCGATGCAGGGCATCCACGCCACCTCGGATGCCCCGTATGTGCTGGCACGCCTCGGCCCCGAACGTGCGGAGGCGGGTGCCTATGTCTGGAAGAAATTCCTCGACGCCGGCGCCATCGTCAGCAACGGAACCGACGTGCCCGTCGAGCGCATCGACCCGATCGCCAACTTCCACGCCACCGTCACACGACGCACGCGCGACGGCTCGGTGTTCTACGGCGACCAGCGGATGACGCGCGAACAGGCGCTGCGCTCGTACACGTGGAACGCGGCCTACGCCGCCCGCGAGGAGGCCATCAAGGGCTCGCTGTCGGTCGGCAAGCTGGCCGACATCACGGTGCTCTCGCAGGACCTGCTGACCGTGCCGGACGACGCCCTGCTGAACACGCGCGTCGTCAAGACCATCATCGGTGGAAAGGTCGTGTATGGCTCCTAGGCCACGGGTGCCGCTCGCCGTCCTTCCGACGCCCATCACCGATGCCGTGCGGCTGCGCGAGGCGCTGGGCGGGTCGTCGCGCTGTCCGCGCATCCTCATCAAGCGTGACGACCTCACGGGGCTCGGACTCGGAGGAAACAAGGCCCGCAAGCTCGAATATCTGGTGGCCGATGCACTGGCGGCAGGGGCACACACACTGATCACGACGGGCGCCGTCCAGTCGAACCACGCGCGCATGACCGCCGCGGCCGCCCGCATCGCCGGGCTGCGCTGCATCCTCGTGCTCACGGCGCACAGTGATGCACCGGCGCTCGAGGGCAACTTCCTGCTCGATCACCTGTTCGGTGCCGAGATTCGCCTGGTGCCGTCGACCGATCCCATGCTGGCGGTTGGCGACGATGCGCCAGTGGTGGCGCAGGCGGTGGCTGACGAGCAGGCGGCCGGCCGCGTGCCGTATGTGATTCCCGTGGGGGGCTCGAGCCCCGTAGGCACGCTCGGCTATGTGCAGGGCACGGCCGAGCTGGTCGAACAGCTCACGGCCCTGCAGGTCGCGCCGTCGCGGCTCTATTACGCCAGCGGCTCGCGCGGCACCCAGGCGGGGCTCACGCTCGGGGCGAAGCTGAGCGGGGCCCCTTATCGCCTGTGGGGCGTGGCTGTCAGCGCGGGGGAACCCGAGAAGATCGAACGCGCCCGGCGCGCAGCCAACGACGCCGCCGCACTGCTGGGCGTCGACACGCGCGTCACACACGATGATCTCTTCACGGATCAGGGCTTCATCGGCGACGGTTACGGCATCCCCACGGCCGAGGGGCTTGCGGCCATCGAGCTGCTGGCACAGACCGAAGCCATCCTGCTCGACCCGTGCTACACGTCGAAGGGCTGTGCGGCCCTGCTGCGTCACGTGCGTCAGGGAGCGATCGCACCGGATGACACGGTCGTGTTCCTGCACACCGGCGGAGCGCCGGCACTGTTCACCGCAGGGTATCTGCGCCAGCGTGCGGTGCGTGCGTGATGTGCGGGGCACCGTTGACCCACGACGCAGCCCGCACCACGTCGAGTGCGGCCCGCGGCTGACGCGCGGGGCGACTGCGCTCCGGTCGCTTAGTGCAGCAGTCCGGCGCCGACGCGCCAGGCCATCCACAGCATGGCGGTGCCCGTCAGCATGTCGAGCGTGCGGCCCACGGCCCGGCGCGCCACGACGCGCCGCAGGCTGTGAAAGGCCGTGACCCAGGCGGCGTGACACGCGAACGCCATCGACACGTGCGATACCGCCAGCAGCGCATAGTAGCCACGCGGCGGCTCGGGGGGCAGGAAGGTCGGCACGACGGCGAGGTAGAAGCTGATGATCGCCGGATTCAGCAGGTTGACGCCCACAGCCTCGAGAAAGGCGGTGCGGCGCTGGCCCGGGGCCGATGCTGTGGCTCCTGCATGCGCCGTGTCGATCGTCGCCGGCGCCGAGTGCCACGCGCGCGCCACCCGCTGCAGGCTCGAGAGGCCGAGCCACGCCAGGTAGAGGGCGCCTCCGAGGCGAATCGCCGACAGCACGAGGGGCCATCGGCCCACCGCCACCCACAGGCCCAGCCCTGCCAGCGACGCATGCGTCGAGTTGGCGGCCGCCGCGCCAAGGGCCGCGGCCAGGCCCGCACGATGGCCTCCCGCGATCGTCTGCCGCACCACCACCGCCGTGGTCGCCCCCGGCGTCAGCACAAGGATGGTGGTTACGCTGAGGTAGGCCAGCAGCAGCGGCGTCATCACGCGTCCGGGGCCGCCTCCCAGCGCACGACCAGCCACTGGACCAGCTGCGCTCCCATCAGCAGGCTGGCCAGGCTCAGGTGCAGCACCTGGGGCGCCGGCTGCAGTGCGACATAGGCGAGTCCGGCCCCGAGCAGCGTCTGCGCCACCGCGAGTCCCACGACGATGTGGGTCCAGCGCCGCACCAGCAGCTCGTGTGTGTGCCTCGACCACACCACCAGCAGCGACAGCAGCGTCATCGACACGACGCCGAGCGACAGCACGCGATGCGCGCCGTCCCACCAGCCGACCGTCGACAGCACCACCGCCCGCGCCACGCCCGCATCGAGGCCATCGTCCACCCCGCCCCGCACCTGCGTGCCCAGGGCGACCTGCACGTAGGTCACCGCGATCGTGGCGGCAATCGTCAGTGCGAGCGTCCGGCGATGCGCAGCGTCCTCCGGAGGGAGCGCCGCGGATGATGTTCCGGACGAGGCCTGTGGCCGGCGATACCAGGCGTAGGCGGTGGCATACAGCAGCAGTTGCACGATCACAATCGCCACGACGAGGTGGGCCGTGACGATCCACGGAGCCAGCTCGTGCGCCACGACTCGGCCGCCGAGCCAGCCTTCATAGCCGGTCAGCAGCAGCGCAGCGACCGTGGGCCACAGGATGTGCGCCTCGTGGCGGTGATGGCGCCAGGCCGAAACCACGGTGGCCAGGATGAAGAAGCCCACCGTCACACCCAGCCGCCGGTTGAGGTACTCGGTCCACATCCGGGTGGCGTTGAACTGATCCACCGAGAACTGCGGGGGCAGCGCCTCGACCGACATCGGGGGAATCCACGAGCCGAAGCACCGCGGCCAGTCGGGACACCCGAGGCCCGCCCCCGAGGCCCGCACGAGGCTGCCAACCAGAATCAGTGCGTAGGTCAGCGCCGTCGTCCACAGCGCCAGTCGCATGAAGGGGGTGCGTGCCGTGCGAGCCATTTCCTGCTGATTATCCCCCGGCCGGGCTTCTGCTAGCATGACGCGACTCTCTGGAGGAGCCCCCCATGCCGCATCCCCCTGCGGTCGTGAGTTCGTGCGCAGCGTGCCGGCGCAGGGGCCAGGGGGCCTCATCGCCCGGGGGCCGGCTCAGGGCTCGCGCCAGACCCGGGTCTCGAGCAGGCGACCGGCGGCCAGGTCGGCCGGGCGATCGATGGGACGGAATGCGAGGGTGGGGTGGCGCTCGCGCACCAGCACCTCTTCCGACTGATCGAGCACCCACCACACCTGCCAGCCCGCGCGACGCACCGAGGCGAGCGCGGCCTCGAGCGTCGCCGTGTCGAGCAGGTCCCATCTGATGATCGGCGCACCGGTCAGATGGCGGATGGCCCCGCTCTGTTCTCCAGCCACCATCACCGTGGGGCCCTTGAGCCGGGGCTGCAGTTCGCGCGCCAGCAGGACGATGCGATCGGCCAGCGGCGTGAATGTCCAGACATCGAGCTGGCGGGCGCGCCACAGGCCGGTCGATACCAGCACGACCACCAGGGCGAACGCAGCGGCTGCGGACCGCGGGCCCGACCACCCGCTGACCAATCGGCTCACCGCCCAGCCGGCACCGACCGCAAGCCATGGCCAGGCCGGCAGCAGGAAGCGCAGGTAGGTCCAGCGCTCGAAGGGTGCGTAGATCAGATACGCGGCCGCCACACCCGCTGTAAACCACAGGACGGGCCATCGGTATGCCACACGTGGCCGTGCGGCCGCGTGCGCCAGCGCTCCTGCGCCGATCACCGCTGCCGCAGCGACCATCGTCCACTCGGCCTCGAGCATCCATCCCGAGTAGAGCCGCAGGTTCGTGACGATGTTCGCTGTCGAGAACAGCTCGGACGTCGATCCGTAACCAGACTGCAGCGGTGATCCATACCAGTGCCACTGCAGGGCCGCCACCGCCAGGCCTGCGGCCGCCGTCCACATCGCCATCGTGCGCCGACCGGCCCACGACGGCAGTGCCCAGCAGACCAGCAGCGCCAGCGGTGCCAGGTTGGGACGCACCAGCACGGCCATCGCCGTCATCACGCCAGTCTGTGCGGCATGCTGCCGGGTCACGCCGTGCCACGCCAGTGCCCATGCGGCAGCCGCCGGCACATCGCTCATCACGCCCAGCGACTGATGCCAGACGGTCGGCGAGGCCACGATGAGTGCCGCCGCCACGGCACCGCCGCCCGCACCGGCGGCGGCACGGCCCAGCGCGCCGGTGGCCGCGACAAGAGCCACTGCCGCTCCCACGACCACCAGCCGCGCGGCCGCATCGCCGCCCATGGCCCACAGGGGGGCCATCAGCAGTGGCAGCCCGGCCGCGTAGGTCGGCACCTGGGCGGCGGGCATCAGCGCAGGACGCCATCCGAGCGGCACGCTGGCCATGGACGCCTCGGGCCAGCCCGGAAGCGTCGCGAGCACATCATGGACCCAGAGCTGCCCGTGCGCCCAGAGGGCGGCCTGGCTCAGATAGCCAGAGGCATCGGCCCCGGCGGGGGACGGCGTGCCGAGCCACCAGGCCGCCACGAAGGTGCAGGCGGCCAGCAGTGCGGGCACGCGCGGCAGCAGCCGCTCGGCGTGGTGGCCGAGTGCCTCGAGGTCACGCCGCAGGGCGCCGGCCCTGAGGGCCGCAACCACCCACGCAAGCACGAGCACGCCGCCGGTCAGCACGGCCCCGCGCGGCGAACGCATCGAGAACCGCACCTGCGCAACGGCCCCGGCCCAGCCCCCGGTCGCGGCAATCAGCAGCGCCACCACCAGCGCCAGCAGCGACCCGGCCAGCAGCGCCACGCGTGCGCGATCAGCGCGGGGGGATCGTCCAGAAGAAGATGCGTCGGCCATCGACGGTGAGCGTCTGCTCCGGTTCCCACAACCCCATGCGGAAGGCATGCGACACGATGCGCGTCCCCGGCTTCAGTTCGCGGCGCAGCTTCGGCAGAAGGCGTTCGTTGATCGAGTCGAGCAGGTAGAGCGTCACCACCGTCGCCTCGCCAAGCGGCTGCTGGAACAGGTCGCCCTGCACCGTGCGCACCTTGTCGCCGACGCCACTGCGCGAGACGTTTTCGTCGGCCTCACGGATGCGCTCGGGGTCGATGTCGATGCACACGCTGCGCGCCCCGAACTTCTTCGCGGCCGTGACGGGAATGCGCCCATCGCCGCAGCCGAGGTCGTACACCACGTCGGTGCCGGTCACCTTCGCCAGCTGAAGCATGGCATCAACCACCGCCATCGGCGTCGGCACATAGATCACGTCGGGGCGATCGGGCGTGGCGGTCTGCGCCCTGGCCGACTCCGCAGGGATGAGCCAGGCTGACAGCAGCAGCAGGATGGCGATGGGGGTGCGGTGCCATGGATGTGTGGTCATGACTTCTCCTCTGCAGAACCGATGGACGGCTGATCTCCCAGGGCCAGTGTCACGACGACTGCGCCGTGATCGCTGGTGCCGGTCTCACGCAGCACCTCGCTGCGCGTGGCCAGGTGCGCCAGGGCCGGCGAGGCCAGCACATAGTCGATGCGCCAGCCGATGTTGCGCTGCCGCATCTGCCGCCAGGGCGGCCACCACGTGAACAGCGCGTCGTTGTCGGGGTCGAGTGTCCGTCCGATGTCAACCAGCTGATCGGACACAAGCGCGTCCATGAGCGCCCGTTCGTCCTCCCGCGTGCCGATCTGCTGGGGGCGGCGTTCCTTCGGGTGGATGTCGAGGTCCGTGCGGGCCACATTGAGGTCGCCGCAGAGCAGCACCGCGCCGTCGTGCCGGTGCGTGGCCGACACCCACGCCCCCAGCTCGCCCAGAAACCGCAGCTTGGCGTCATAGTCCTTGCCGCCGTTCGGCACGTACACCGACGCAAGCGTGGTGGCCTGCCCCTCAATGGTCAGCTGTGCGGCCACGATGCGCGTTTCGAAATCGCAGGCCGGTACCTGCCAGCGTGGAGGATCCGGCACGAGCGCCTTGCGGACCATCAGCGCCACGCCCGAATAGCCCTTGTGGCCGTGCCACACCGACCAGTAGTCGGGATGCTCCCGCAGCACGGCGGGCACCTGATCGGGTTCGGCCTTCAGCTCCTGCAGGCACACAAGGTCTGGGCGAGTCGCACGCAGCCACTCGTCGACGTCAGCCGCGCGCGCGCGCACGCCATTCACGTTCCATGTCGCGACGGTCACCACGGCAATGGTCCCGGCAGGTCGGCCGTACGCCCGTCGAGTTCGTCGTAGGCACGGTAGACCCCGTGGCTGAGGATGCCCGCTTCACGAATCGTCGGATAGTGATCGGCGTGCGACCGCAGGTCGATGCGCCGCGCGGCCTCCTCGGCACTCAGGCCCTCGGCGTGGTAGCGGCGCACCTGTGCCAGGAAGTCGCGCAGGTAGGCCTGGAAATGATCGATGCGTGCCTTGCCGGGAAACGCATCGCCGTGGCCGGGCAGCACCGTGTCGAACTCAAGGCCGCGCAGCGCATCGAGGGTGGCCAGCCAGTCGGCAAAGTAGCCATCGCCGAGGTAGGCGGGCCCGGCCGTCAGCAGGTCGCCCGTGGCCACAAGGCGCTCGCGGGGCAGGTAGACGACGAGGTCGCCGCCGGTGTGCCCGCGACCGAGGTGCAGCAGGTGAATCTCGCGCGAACCGCGCGTCAGCACAAGACGGTCGCGCACCACCGTGCCTGGTGGCGTCGGCACCACTGTCTGGGTGTCGGCCAGGTAGCGCTCCTGCGATTCGAGCTGGCGCTGCAGCGTGACCCGGTCTGGACCCTCGGGTGTCTGCGCCACGCGCGCGCGCAGCTGGGCCACCTGCGACGGCAGGCTGCCGATGAACATGTCATACGACCGCCCGCGCTTCGACGCGCCCGCAGCCAGCATGCGTCGCGTGAACTCGTGGCCGATGATCTCGACTCCGGGGCCGTAGACCTGGTTACCGTGCGCATGGTCCCAGTGAAAGTGCGTGTTGATGACCACGCGCACCGGCTTGCTCGTGATCTGACGCACCTGCCGCTGCAGCGCCGCCGCCGCAGCCGGGGTGCTGTGTGAGTCGACCAGCACCACATCCTCGTCGGTGACAATGACCACGGCATTGCTGCCCACCGGCATCACGCCTGTGCCGACCGCGTGGTACACCCCCTCGGCCACGCGGTTCAGCCGGAAGGCCTCTGCGCTCTGAGGCACTTGCGGAGACTGCGATCGGGCGACGACGCTGGCCGCGAGCACGGCGGCCGCCAGCAGCGGGACGAGGGGACGGGGATTCACGAGGCCCATCATAGAGTGTCTGCCGCGGCGTCAGCCAATGCGCGAGGGTCGGCGTGATGCAGCAGCAGCAAATCGGCCTGCCTGATGGCGCGCGTCAGCCGGGCCTGCGTCAGGGGCCCGTCGCCGGCAATGCAGGCCCTGACCACCTCGGCCTTCAGTACGCAGCAGGCCTGTGCCACCGACGCGTCGACCAGAGACACCCCCTCGCCGAGGTGCAGCGCCCACGAGGCCATCACGCGCGCGGCGAGGTAACGGCCAATCACCGGATGCCAGTCGCGCCAGCCAGCCACGCCCCACCGGGTCCATCCCTCGCCCAGATCCTCGGGCACCTGCCAGGCCGGCAGGCCCGCGGGCACTGAGGCATAGGCATCGGCCAGGATCCCTTCATCGGGAGACAGCGGCACCGCGCGCGCAGACTCGGCCCATCGGTAGACGGCCGCCTGCTCCCAGGCCGTGACGTCGGCCCAGTCCATCAGTCGCGGTGGACCAGATTCTCCGGCCACCGGCGGCAGCGCGTCGCGCGCATCGAGACCCTCGGGCAGTCGGCCGTCCGGCACGATCGGGGCGCCCGCCACGATCGTCAGCGAGGCCTCGGGGTGGAACAGCAGCGACGCCGCCGTCGGGCAATAGTGCGACAGCGACACGTGAATGCCCCGCGGGTCGAGGACCACCACGTAGGGAAAGTGCTCGCACGACGCCGGACGCGCCGCATGCACAAGGCATCCGGTGCCCGGCGCATGGAACACACAGGCCCCATCGTCCCCCTGCGCCAGCACGCCGGCCACGTCCTCCGGAGCCCCGATGGGCGCCGGTGTCAGCCACTCGACGCGCGCGCCCCCAGGGCTGGCCGCGCGTGCGGCCAGCGCGGCGTGCCGGCTGCGCTCGACCGGAATGGCCCAGCCCGATCGGCAGCAGGCACCCGAGTGCCCGCACGCATACGCGGCGTGCAGCGCGAGCCGGAAGGTGTGCACGGCCGCCTCAGGGCGTCGGCCGCACTCCCGAGAACGAGAGCATCTGCGCGGTCAGATCCATCGGGTAGCTGATGGTGACGTCGGTGATGCTGCCGTCGGCGGCGCGCACGGGCGTCAGCACCGGCATGACAAAGCCGGTGTACGACGGCAGGTTGAGCGCGTCGACCCTGCGCACCACCTCGTCGCGCAGCGCCGGATCAAACCGCACGCCATGGGCGTCGAAGAGGGCCTTGGCCGCCGCATAGTCGCCTTCCGACTTGATGCGCTGCACCTCTGCCAGCAGCCGGCCGACGCCCGCCCTGAAGGCCTCGGGATCGACCATCACGAGGTAGGTCTTGCCGTCGCGGGTCCGCTGCTCAATCGCCTTCGTGTTGGCCATCAGCCAGCGCACGATCATCTGGCGATTGCGCATGTGGTCTTCCTCAATCTGGTTGCCCTCGCGGATGCGGCGCAGCTGCACGAGCGCGTTCCTGGTGTACGACTCGTACTCGGCGCGCACCACATCGGCGTGGTCAGCCGCGGGAATGATGCCGAGTTCCACCAGCTTGGGGTCGGCGATGAAGTAGAGCCCCACCAGGTCGGCCCGTCCTTCCTCGAGGGCCGAGAAGTACTCCTTGATGGAGGCCTGCGGCGGCTCGGTCAGCCGCGCCGACTGGCGGCCCGACGCATGCCCGATCACCTCGTGCATGTCCGTCGTCAGCGCACTGGCAAACTCGGCATGCTTCGCCGAGCGTGCGGCCTCCTCGGGCGTCCACACGAACTCATCGCGCATGGTGCCCGGCGTCGACTGGTTGTAGGCCTCCACCACGTTCGACAGGGCAACCGACTTGCTGCCGTACTTTTCGCGAATCGCCTGGTCATTGGGCAGGTTGATGCCGATGGGCGTGATCGGCCCCGAGTCGCCGCCTTCCATCACCACGTCGATGGCATTGGCGACGATGCCCTGCACGTTGGGCTTGCGGTACTGCGCATCCCACGGCATGTGATCCTCGAACCACTGCGCCTGCGCGGCGATGGTCTTGATGCGCTGGGTCTTTTCCTGGTTCACATACGAGACGATGCCTTCCCAGCTGCCCTTGACGCCGCGGGCGTCGAGGTAGACCTCGATGAAGCCATTGATGGTGTCGACCGGCGAGTTGTTGTCCTGCACCCAGGCGATGTCATAGGCCTCGCGGTCGCGGACCTCGCCGGTGCGGTAGAACGTCACCAGCGCAGCCAGTGCCCGGGCCATGGCCGGCGTGGCGAACGGCTGCGCCGCCTCGAGGTGACGGATGATCTCGCGAATCTGCGGCCCGTACATGCCGTCAGCCTTGTAGACCTCCTCGACCAGCCGGCCGTCCCGCTTCACCAGCCGGGAATTGAGCCCGTACTGCTCGCGGAAGCCCTTGAGGTCGGCCATCGACACGCCCGAGTAGAGGTTGTTGGCGCTGGCGAGCAGCAGGTCCTGTCCGGGAGCCGGGTTCTTGTTGGTCACAATCGGGTCGACGGCCGGGTCGAAGAACATCGGCTGCAGCCGCGCGAGCAGCGCCTCGATCGACTCGCCCTCGCGGGTCGCAAAGCGCGCACCGTTGCCGGCGGCGGCCTTCGCCGCGGCCAGCAGGGCCTCGGGCGTACAGGCCAGCACGAACTTGCGCGCCGTGAGGTTGTTGTAGGGGCCGTTGTTCAGCCAGAACAGCTTGGTGTAGCGCGTGATCTCGCCGAGGGTGGGCGCGTCGATGCCCGACGGATGCGCCACAATCTGCTCGAGCACGCCGCGCATCTCGAGCGCGCGCGGGTGCTTCTGGTCGATGTAGATGTCGCGCCCGGCCAGCACCGCCTGGGTCAGATGGTAAATCAGCGTCTTCTCGCCGAGCGGCAGCGCCGCGAAGCCGTCGGCATAGAGCTGCACCACCGCCGCATCATCGACCCGCTCGAGCAGGTAGCGACGCTCGGTGGCCGCCGGCGGGGCCGACGAAGGTGCCGGGGCCCCGGGCGTGGAACACCCGGCGGTCAGGGCCAGAAGCAGGGGAAACAGGAGCGATGCGCGCATGGTTGACGGAGCCTCGGGCAGAATGGAACGCAGATGAACGCCACCGACATCATCGTCGAAGCCTGTGTGTCGACCGTGGATGAGGCGCTGGCCGCCGAGCGCGGCGGCGCGCGGCGCCTCGAAGTGTGCGCCCGCCCCGACGAGCACGGCATCACGCCCAACCCACTGGTGCTGCACCAGATCCTCGCACGGGTCGCCATTCCCGTGGTCGCGCTCATCCGCTGTCGACCCGGTGATTTTATCTACTCTGACGAGGAAATCGAGCGCATGACGGGCCAGGTGCAGCACGCCATCGCGCGGGGGGCCGAAGGTGTGGCCGTCGGGGCCCTGACCCCGGAGGGCACCATTCACCGGCGGGCGCTGGCGACGTGGGCCTGGGCCGCCTTCCCGGCGAAGGTCACCTTCCACCGGGCGTTCGACCAGGTGGGCGACCCGGTGGCGGCCCTCGACGACCTCTGCGACTATGGCGTGGCCCGGGTGCTGACCTCCGGTGGGGCGGCCACGGCGGTCGAGGGCACGGGCACGCTGCGGCGGCTTGTCGAGCGCGCAGGCTCCGGCCTGACGGTGATTGCGGCAGGCACCGTGCGCCCCCCTTCGGTGGCGCAGGTCATCCGCGAGGGCGGCGTCCGGCAGGTGCATGCGCGCCTGACGTCGGAGGCCGGGACGCGTGCCCTGGTCGACGCCGCGATCAGGGCTGGCGCGGGCTGGCCGCGGCCGATCTGAGCGCATCGAGGCGCGTCTGCAGACGGGCGTTGCCGCCCAGCTGTGCGATGCCCGCCTCGAGGGCGGCGATCGCATCCGACGGCCGACCCATCTGCTCGTAGGCATCGGCCAGCAGCCCCACGCGGCGCGACACGGCGGCGCGGTTGGCCGGGGCCGGCACGGCGGCGATGAGGATGCGGAGCGCCGCCTCGGGGGCCTTGCGGTCGAGCAGCTGCGATTCCGCGGCCATCAGCTGCACCTCGGCATCTGACGGAAACCGCTCCCCAAGCATCTCGGCCAGGGCCGCCGCCTGCTCGTGTCGGCCCGCCTTCCGATCGGCCTGCGACTGGTGATAGGCACCCGCCACCAGCAGCCGCTCGACATCCCGCGGATCACCGCTGCGAATCCCCACGCCCCCGGCGTAGGCATAGACGAGCTCGCCACCATGCTCGCCGGCCTCGTAAACCATGAACAGCGCCATCAGGCCGAAGGCCGCCGACGCGCCCTGCACGAGGCGCACCCGCGGGTTGCGGCGCAGCGCGAGGGCCACGAGCTCAAGAGCCGCCACCACCAGCAGTACGTTGCGTGCGCGATCGCCCCACTCTTCGTGCTCGACCACGGCCGCCCGGGCGCCGGGCACGCGCTCGACGGGCCCGTGTGCATCCTCACCCGACTTGACCGAGGCCACCGATGTCGCCGCTGCCAGCAGGATCAGCAGCGCAGCGGCGGGGCCGGCGAAGGCCACGCGGCCTGTCAGCGACACCACCCGCAGCAGCACGCCCACCACGGTGAGCGCGATGGTGAAGTGGACGATGATGGGGTGCAGTTCAGCCATGGGCGGATTATAGGTCCGAAGCGATACACTGCGCGCATGGCGCAGTTTGTCGTGGTCATCACCGGCGCAAGCAGCGGCATCGGAGCCGCCGCCGCCCGGCATCTGTCAGGGGAAGGGCGCCTCGTGGTGCTGGTGGCCCGCAGGGCCGATGCCCTCGAGGCCGTGGCCCGGTCGTGTTCCGGGCCTGCCCTGACGCTCGTCGCCGACATGACCCGGCGTGACCAGGTCGACGCGGTGGTGGCCGACACGCTGGGGCACGCCGGCCACATCGACGTGTGGATCAACAACGTCGGTCGCGGCATCACGCGGATGCCCTCGGCCCTCACCGCCGAGGACGTGCACCGCATGATGGAGGTCAACGTGCTGACGGCCCTCTACGGCATGCAGGCGGTGCTGCCGCACTTCCGCGAACAGGGCTCGGGGCACATCATCAATGTGTCGTCGATGCTGGGCCGCATGCCCTTCGCCCTGCCGCGCTCGGCCTATACGGCCGCCAAGCACTTCCTGAACGCGCTGACCATCATGATGCGCGACGAGGTGCAGGCCACGCATCCCGGCATCCAGATCAGCCTCGTCTCCCCGGGCGTGGTCTACACCGACTTCGGCCTCAATGCGGAACACGGCGGCGCCGACTCGCGCTCCTTTCCCGGGGGACAGGCGCCCGAGGAGATCGCCTCCGTCATCGCGCAGGCCATCGCCACACGCGCGCCCGACCTCTACACGCGCCCCGGCGCCGCAGCGCAGGTGGCCGACTACTACGCCCGGCTCGGCAGCGACCCGGCCTGACGTGCGGGCGTTTGCCGCCCCGGCCGCTCAATCCCCGCAGCCCCCTCTCGCCGCTCCGGCTCCACGGCATCTCCCGGGCGAAGGCGCGGGAGGATCTGACCAGGCGTGCCGACCCCGTGGCGCGCCAGCGCCCCGGCCCCCAGTCGCCGGACCCGACCCGCGCGTTCCGGCATTCCCGCCGGCGCAGAGTTATTCATCTCGCCCCGGCCCCTGCGAGTCTGATATTGTCTCGCCTCGCAGCGGCATCACCCCAAGGGTCTACCGCCCAACGAGCATTTTCTGGAAGGACAACGAATAATGATGCGAATAATGAAGGGAATCGCTGCGGCGATGGCCCTGACCATGTGGCTGCCCGCCCTCGCGGCGGCGCAGGGCGGCAGCGCCGGCACGACCGGCACGATTTTCGGTCGCGTGAGTGACGCCAGCAGTTCGGTGCTGCCGGGCGTGACCGTCACCGCCTCGAGCCCGGCGCTCATCACGCCGCAGACGCAGGTGACCGGCGAGAACGGCACCTATCGCTTCCCGGCAGTCCCCCCGGGCACCTTCACGCTGACATTCGAACTGCCCGGCTTCAGCACCGTCCGGCGCGAGGGCATCCAGATCGCCCTCGGCTTCAACGCGACCGTCAACGCCGAGATGGCTGTCGCCACTCTCCAGGAAACGGTCACCGTGACCGGCGCCTCGCCCGTCATCGACACCACGGCGACCAGCGTCCAGCAGAACTTCAAGCTCGAGCAGCTCAATTCGATTCCCAACGGACGTGACATGTGGGCCCTGCTCGCTGCCACCCCGGGTGTGGTCATGTCGCGCATCGATGTCGGCGGCAACCGCGCCGGCAATCAGACCGGATACACCGCCTACGGACTCACCGGCCAGGTGCGCGTCTCGGTGGAGGGCATCAACACCACCGAAGGCACCGGCGGCGCCGGGTTCTACTTCGACTACGGCTCGTTCGAGGAAGTGTTCCTCGGCGTCGCCGGGCAGGGGGCCGAAGCGGCCACGCCCGGCGTGCAGTCGCAGTTCCTGGGCAAGTCGGGCGGCAATCGCTTCTCCGGCGAGCTGTACCAGGACTTCTACAACAACAGCTTCCAGACCTCGAACCTCGACCAGGCCCAGCTGGCCGCCGGCCTGCGTCAGGGCAGCAACGAGGTGCAGAGCTACTACGACACGAACATGAACCTCGGGGGCCCCATCAAGCGCGACCGCGCCTGGTTCCACTTCTCGTGGCGCAAGCAGTTCAATGCCGTCGAGCAGACGCAGTTCAACTTCGACAAGACGTTCGACACCTGGAACACCAACCCGTCAGCGAAGCTGACCTACCAGGTCAACCCGAACCACAAGCTCATCGCGTACTACCAGTGGAACATGAAGACGCAGCCCAACCGGCTGCCGCTCGGCGCCTATTTCTACGACAACGAAGGCCAGACGGTGCGGCAGGAGTCGCCCAGCTGGGTGTGGAAGGGCGAGTGGAACGGCACGCTCAGCAACAAGCTGTTTGTCGAAGCCCGCTTCGGCGACTTCGGCTACTGGGATCCCCGCCGCGCCAACAGCGACGAGCAGTACTTCTGGCGCGACAGCGGCTCGCTCCAGCTGGTCGGGGCACACGCGCAGAGCCAGAATGACCGCGACCGCAAGCAGGCCACCGGCGCTGCCACCTACTTCCTCGATACGCGCGCCGGGTCGCACACCATCCGCATGGGCGGCGAGTTCTACCTCGAGAGCCAGTGGGGCGGCCGGCAGCAGAACGTCGGCGGCAACATCGAGCACATCTACGTGAATGGCCGTCCCAGCCAGGTCGTCTTCGGCATCCCGACCGCCCTGTCGGTCAGCGGACGCCGCGCCAGCGACGATGGCGACCTGCTGGTGGTGAACAAGCTCGACCAGCAGGATCTGTTCATCAACGACACGTGGGCCATCGGCCGCGTCACCATCAATGCCGGCGCCCGCTGGGACCGCTACCGCGGCTGGATGCCCGAGAACCGCCAGATCGCCTACAGCATCGGGCCGGTCAGCGTGCCCGAGCAGGTCTTCCCCGAGCGCGAGTTCTTCGTGTGGAACTCGTTCGGTCCCCGCATCGGCATCACGTATGACGTGTTCGCCAACGGCCGCACCGTCGTCAAGAGCAGCTACGGCCGCTTCTGGCACAACCCCGGCCCCGGCGTCAGCGCCGATGCCAACCCCAACCAGAACAACAAGAGCGTCACCTACAACTGGAACGACGCCAACGGTGACAAGCGCTTCCAGCTGGGCGAGCAGGTAGGGGCTCCCACCAACACCACGCTCGCCGGCACGATCCAGTTTGACCCGAACCTGCGGCAGCCCTACTCGCACGACTTCTCGGCCTACCTCGAGCAGCAGCTGCCCGGGAACATCGGCTCGCGCGTCGGCTTCGTCTACAAGACCGAAGACGACCTGATCTCGTCCTACAACCCGGGACGCCCGATTTCGGCCTACACCACCCCGTTCCCGTTCACCGACATCGGCGAGGACGGCAGGGCCGGCACGGCCGACGACCGGGTGATCACGCTGCTCGGCGTGCCGACCGCGCAGGCCGCCAACTTCCCCATCACCAACGTGACGATGAACACCGATCGGTTCTCGCGCTACAAGACGGTCGAGGCGTCGATGATCAAGCGCCAGGGCAACCGCTGGACGCTGCAGCTCGGCGGCAGCCACACCGGGGCCTCGACTTCCCCGGCGCCTACCCCAACGATCCGAATGGCCAGTTCGATGAACCGACCACCCGCTGGGACTTCAAGGTGTCGGGCAGCTACGAAGCGCCGTTCGGCATCCGCATCTCTCCGCTGGTGCGCCACCAGGCCGGGTAGAACTTCGCCCGCCAGATCTCGGTGGGCTCCGCTGCCGCCACCGCCGCTGGGGCCATCTACGCCGGCACCATCTACGCCGAGCCCCGGAACGCCCGGCGGCAGGACAACATCACGGTGTTCGATCTCCGCGCCGACAAGGCCTTCACGCTGAAGGGCACCCTGCGGCTGCGGCTGCTGGCCGACGCGTTCAACATCACCAACAGCAACGCCGTCGAAACCCGCACGGTCACCACGGGCACCGCCTTCCTGCGGCCCACCGCCGTGCTGTCGCCGCGCACCTTCCGCAT
>SXGQ01365914.1_pt1 | contig 18615 bp, 16 predicted proteins | sample 3178371 | NCBI WGS metagenome assembly SXGQ01 (sample SAMN11356859, study PRJNA531348) | freshwater metagenome | isolation source: freshwater sample F1-20 | place: China: Fuxian Lake, Yuxi | collected 2017-12-25 | reverse complement strand
GCGCATGGGCGGCATGATCGCCGCGGCCGGCTCGGTGCTGCTGACGCCCTGGAACTGGTACGACAACCCCGAGGCGATCTTCTGGACGCTGGGCATGCTGGGCGCCCTGATCGGCCCGCTCTACGGCATCCTCATCGCCGACTACTACGTGGTGCGCCAGCAGAAGATCGTGGTCGACGACCTGTTCACGATGGAGGAGGACGGCGCGTACCACTACGTCCGCGGCTACAACCCGGCCGCCGTGCAGACGGTGGTGGTGACCGGTGTCGTCGCCGTGCTGAGCGTCGTGGTCCCGAAGCTGTCGGGCGTGCTGCCCGCGCTGCCCGACTACTCGTTCTTCGTCGGCGCGATCCTCTCCGCGGCGCTCTACGTGGTGCTCGCCCGCCGGCAGGGGATCGGGCCGAGCACGAGCGCGGCGGAGTCGACGCCGATCGGGGCGGGGGCCGCCTGAGCATGCACATCCGTGTCATCAACCCGAACACCACCGCGTCGATGACCACGGCGATCGGGGCCTGCGCCAGTGCCGTCGCAGGCCCCGACGTCGTCGTGGAGGCCGTCAGCCCGGTCTTCGGCCCGGAGTCGATCGAGTCGCACGTGGACGAGGCGCTGGCGGTACCCGGTGTGCTGGCCCGCGTGGCCGAGGGTGAGGAGGCCGGCGTCGACGGCTACGTCATCGCCTGCTTCGGCGACCCGGGCGTGCACGCGGCGCGCGAGCTGGCGCGTGGTCCCGTGGTCGGGATCGCCGAGGCCGGGATGCGCGCCGCGACCTACCTCGGGCGACGGTTCAGCGTGGTGACCACGCTGCAGCGCACGGTGCCGGGCATCGAGGCACTGACCAGGTCGTACGGCCTCGCCGACTACTGCGGCGGGGTGCACGCCACCGAGATCGGCGTGGTCGACCTCGAGCGCGACCCGCACGCCCGCGAGCGGACGCTCGAGCTCGCCCGCGTCGCCCTGACGGCCGACGGGTCGGACGTGCTGGTCCTCGGCTGTGCGGGGATGACGGACTTCGCGGCGCGGCTCGGCGACGAGCTGGGCGTCCCGGTCGTCGACGGCGTCGCCGCCGCCACGACCACCGTGGTCGGGCTGGTGGCGATGGGCCTCGGCACGAGCAAGGCGGGCGAGTTCGCGGCGCCCCGCGCGAAGCGGGTGAGCGGCTCGTGGGCCGACGTCGACCTCAGGCTGCCTGCGCCCTGAGCGCGGCGACGGTGTCGTCGGTGCAGGTGTCCCAGAACCCGCCGACGGCGTCCTCGACGTGCGCGAAGGAGTCGGCGGCGAAGAGTCGGTCCTGGTAGTGGGTGATGTCGTAGTCGGTGGTGCCCATGGTGACGACGTCGAGCGGCTCGATGGTCATGGCGCGGAACTCCTCGATCTCGCCGGGGCTCGACAGGATGCCCGCGCCGTAGGCCTTGAGTCCGTCAGGCTCGTGCACGACACCGAACTCGAGCGTGAACCAGAAGACGCGGCTGACGAACTCGAGCGCCTCGGTGGTCTCGACCCTGCGCGCGGCCCTGCCGGCGGCCTCGTAGAGGCGGGTGAAGCGCGGGTCGGCGAGCGTGTTGCCGTGGCCGACGACCTCGTGGAGCACGTCGGGCTCGGGCGTGTAGAGGGGCACGGAGTGGTGGCGCACGTACTGGGTGGCCCAGAAGCCGTGGTCGGCGAGCGCGCCGTAGAACTCGCGCAGCGGGACGAGGCCGGCGGCGGGGCGGTAGCGGAAGCCGGTGAGCGGCTCGAGCCGGTCCGACAGCTCCTCCAGCTGCGGCACGCGGTCGAGGGGGAGGTCGAGCGCGGCCTTGCCGTCGAGGAACTCGCGGCAGGCGTAGGTCTCGTGCTTGGTCTGCAGGTCCTCGCTGACGACGCGCCAGACCTCGTGCTCGGCGTCGGTGTACGGCGCCTCGGGCGCGGGCTCGCCCGGCTCCCATCGGTGCGCCAGGGTGGCGAGCAGGTCGCGTCGGGCCCGGTACTCCGGGTCGTGCAGACCGGGGTGGTCGGCGCCCAGCTCGACGGTGACGGCACCGTCGGCCGTCGTCGTGACGGGGGCGTAGGACTGGCCTTCCTCGAACACGGGTCCTCCTGTCCGCGGACGGCCCGGTGGGGTCGCCCGCCGTGGGTGGGGTCGCGCCGGGGTGGGGCGCGGGGTTGACCGGGGCGTGGTGTGTCGCCGGTCACATCCATCCAACCACGCCGATCTTCGCGGGGACAGTGCGAGCGGGCGGCAGCTCGCGGCTCACACCTCTTCGCGGTGTCGTCGCCGGTGAGGTTCGCCCTGCGTCGAGGTGATGACAAGGAACGAGAGCTGCTTCGGCTGCTGATCGCAGGGTTCATCCTGGACGAGCGCCGGCGGTGATGCACACGCGTTGAGGATGGTGCTGCCGACGGTCGACGCTGGCATCTGGCGCGACGTCCCGATAGCCGAGTGTCGCGGCGAGTCCAGGCCCGCGTCGTCCAGGTGAAGAGCTCCAGCGTGACGTCGCCGCCGCGAACCCTGGTGGACCCGCGGACGGCCGGCGTTCCCCTACTCCCCGACGTTCCCGTCGAGCGCCTCGCGCAGGAGGTCGGCGTGGCCGTTGTGGCGGCAGTACTCCTCGACCATGTGGACGACGATCCAGCGCAGCGAGACGGGCTCACCGGTGCGGCGGTCGGGCCGGGCGGCGAGGGTGTCGAGCCCGTCCGGCGCGGTGTCGAGGAGGGCGTCGGAGCGGGCGACCGCCGACTCCCACAGGTCGCGGAGGTCAGCGGGCTCGTCGTCGACGGCCGAGTGCCAGTCCCAGTCGGGGTCGTCGGCCCAGGGCGCGTCGTCCCACGGGGCGGTGGGCTCCGCGCCGGTGAGGACCACGCCGAACCACCAGTCCTCGACGTAGGCCAGGTGCTTGGTCATGCCGCCGAGCGTCATCGTCGACGGGGGAAGCGGCGTGTGCAGCTGGGCGTGGTCGAGGCCGCTCGTCTTGAGCGCGAACGTGCGCCGGTGGAAGTCGAGGAACCCGCGCAGCGTGGCGGCCTCGTCGCCAGCGAGGGGAGGGTCGGTGCGACCGTGCTCGTCCGTCGTCGGCATCAGCCGAGCACGCGGTCGAGGTAGGGATTGCTGAACACGCGCTGCGGGTCGAGCTCGTCGCGCACCGCCACGAAGTCGTCGAAACGGCTGTACCGCTGGCGGAGGTAGTCGGCGTCGAGCGTGTGCATCTTGCCCCAGTGCGGCCGCCCTTCGTGGGCCGTGAACACGTCCTGCGCGGCGCGGAAGTACGCGGTCGGGTCGAGGCGGTGGTACTGGTGCACGGCCACGTAGCAGTTGTCGCGCTCGTGGCCGGTCGACATCCACACGTCGTCGGCCGCGGTGAAGCGAACCTCGATCGGGAACGCGACCGTCTCGTGACCTGCCGCGAACCAGCGCTGCAGCCCGGCGATCACGTCGTGCAGCGCACCCCGAGGCATGGCGAACTCGGACTCACAGAACCGCACCCGGCGCGGCGACACGAACACCTCGTGAGACTGGTCCACGTACTCGCGCGCCGAGAGCGCCGATCCGCTCACCTGGTTCACGCGCGGCACCGCCGACCGGAAGCGCGCACCCACCCGGTTGACGACCTCGAACAGCCCGTTGCTCAGCAGCTCGTCGTCGACCAGGTGCCGCAGTCGGCCCACCGGCTGGCGCTCCGTCCCCTCCGGCACGCGGTTGTTGCGCTTCACCAGCGCCTTCTCCGTGTGCGGGAACCAGTAGAACTCGAAGTGGTCGTTCTCCTCGACCAGCTCGGGCAACCGCTCGAGCACCTCCGGCAGCCGCATCGGCTCCTCGCGGGCGTGCAGCAGGAAGGCCGGCACGCACTGCAGCGTCAGCTCGGTGACGACCCCGAGCGCACCGAGCCCCACCCGGGCGGCACCGAACCAGGGGTGCCTCTCGTCGACCTCCACGACGTCGCCGTCGGAGGTCACCAGCTGCACGCCGACGACGGCCGCCGCGATGCCCTGCAGTCTTGCGCCGGTCCCGTGCGTGCCGGTCGACACCGCACCCGCGACGGACTGCGGGTCGACGTCGCCCAGGTTCGGCAGCGCCAGGCCGAGCGACTGCAACAGGGGATTCAGCCGGTGCAGCGACGTCCCCGCCTGCACGCGCACGCGCCTCGTCGCCGCGTCGTGCCACACGAGCGCGTCCATGCGGTCGAGGCGCAGCAGCACGCCCTCGGTGGCCGCGATCGGCGTGAAGGAGTGGCCCGCGCCGTAGGCCTTGACCGGCAGCCCCTCGGTCCGTGCCGCGTGCACGGCCTCGACCACCTCGGCCGTCGACGTCGGGTGCAGCACCCGCCGCGGGTGCGAGCGCACGTTCCCCGCCCAGTTGTGCCACAGCAGGCTCATCGTCGGCTCACCGGCCTGCGCTCGCTCGTCGTGTCCGTCATCCGAAGTTCTTCCCCTCGCCCCGGTAGGTCGGCACGGTCTCGGCGCGGCCGGCGTCGTCGACGAGCGTCACGGTGTCGAACCGCTCGCACATCTCCCCGGCCTTCGCGTGCCGGAACACCACGCGCTCGCCGATGCGCAGGTGCCGGGCCGCCTTGCCGCGCACGGGCGTCTGCACCTCGCCCACGCCCTCGGTGCCCACCAGCGACAGGCCTTCAGGCCAGACCGGCGTGGGCATGCGGTTGGCCTGCGCGGGCCCCGACGCGGTGTACCCGCCGGCGAAGCAGGTGGCCACGTCCTTGGCCGGCCGGCGCACGACGTCGAGGACGATGTACGCGGCGGGTCGCGCCTCGAAGGCGTCGTAGCGGTCGAAGAGCGTCGGCGTGAACAGGCCCGAACCGGCGGTCAGCTCGGTGACGGTCGGGTCGGCCCCGGTCACCTCGAGGCTGCCGGTGCCGCCGGCGTTCACGAGCTGGAGGTCCGCGTGCTGCGACACCGCCTCGACCACGGCGCGACGTCGGTGCGCGAGCTCCGTCGTCGACAGCCTCTTCACGACGCGCACGGCGGCCGAGGTGTCGGGCAGGCCGGCCACCTGCGCGTCGTAGAACATGACCCCGACGAGCTGGAAGCCGGGCCGCGCGGCGAGCCGTCGGGCCACGCCCGCCGCCTGGCGCGCGGTGTGCACGGGGGAGCGGCGCACCCCCAGGTGCACGGGGTGGATGCCGAGGGCCCCTGGGCGCAGCGACGCGTCGACGTCGAGGCAGATCCGCAGGGTCGGGTGCGACCCGCCGACCACGCGCTGGATCGCGTCGAGCCCCTCCTCGGAGTCGACCATGAGCGTGATGGCCGCCCGACGACGTTCTCCGGCCTCGCCGGGCTCTGTGAGCGCGAGCAGCCCGGCGCGGTCGACGGTGGGGTACGCGAGGAGGACGTCGTCGGTGACGCCCTCGTCGACGAGCCAGCAGCTCTCCGCGAGCGAGTAGGTCATGACGCCGGCGAACCCGGGTCGGGCGAGCGTGCGCTCGAGCACCGACCGCACGCGCACCGACTTGCTCGCCACCCGGACGGGAACCCCGCCCGCCCGGCGGACGAGGTCGTCGGCGTTCGCCCAGAGTGCCGGCTCGTCGAGCACCGCGAGCGGCGCGGACCGGTCGGCGGTGGCCGACAGCAGACGCGGGAACGGTGCGCTCACGAGCCCCAGCATGGCACGGAGGTGGGGGTCAGCCGCCAGGTCGAGACGCCGGCCCGAGGTCGAACCACGTGGGCGCCGCGGCGACGAACTCCGCCGGCGGGAGCGCACCCACTCCCTCGGGGACGACGGCGAGGAGCGGCACCCCGGTCACGCGGGGGAGGTCGTCGCGGTTGCACCGCTCCGCGAGGCCCGGGTAGGCGGGCCACGCGCCCACGACCACGCCCAGTGGCTCCACACCACGGGCCCTCAGCGCCTCGACGGTGAGCGCCGTGTGGTTCAGGGTGCCGAGGCCGGCCCTCGCCACGACCACGACCACGACCGTGACGTCGGACGGCGCGGCCTCGGTCAGCCCGACCGCGAGGTCGAGCAGCGTCCCGCCGTCGGTGTCGAGGCGGACGAGGAGCCCGCCCGCGCCCTCGACGAGCACGACGTCGTGGTCCGCCGCCAGCTCCAGCACGGCGCTCACGTGCTTCGACACCGGCGGGAGCGCCACCCCCTGACGACGCGCGGCGGTGTCGGGGGCGAGCGGGTCGTCGAGCGCCACCAGCTCGCGGCACTCGACCCCGGTCAGCCCTTCGACGGTGCGCGCGTCGCGCGGCTCCGGGTCGGCGCCGCCGATGCCGGTCTGCACGGGCTTGACCACCACCACGCGACCGCGCGCCGTCGCCGCCAGGGCGGCGACAGCCACCGTCTTGCCGACCCCGGTGTCGGTGCCGGTGACCACCACGACGCGGCTCACCGGTGCGCCCCCACGACGCCGACCAGCACGTCCAGGGCACGAGACCAGTCGTCGTCGGCGACGCCTGCGCTCGCCGTCACCCGCAGGCGCGAGACGCCGTCGGGCACCGACGGCGGCCGGAAGCACCCGACCCGCACCCCGGCGTCGAGCGCGGCGGCCTGGGCGGCGACCGCCGCGTGCGGCGACGGCATCGGCACCGACAGCACGGCCCCCGCGGGCACGGCGACGTCGAGAGCGGCGGCGAGCTCGCCGACGCGTCGGTGCACCGTCGCGGCCAGGTCGGGCCGGCGGCGCACCTCGTGCAGGGCCGCAAGGGCCCCGGCTGCCGACGCGGGTGCGAGACCGGTGTCGAACACGAACGCCCGTCCGCGGTTCACCAGGTGCTCGCGCAGTGCTGCGGGTCCGAGCACGGCGCCGCCCTGGCTGCCGAGCGCCTTCGACAGCGTGGCCGTGACCACCACGTGGTCGAGTCCGGCGAGCCCGAGCCGCGCCACCAGGCCCGGCCCGTGCACCCCGAGCCCGTGCGCCTCGTCGACGACGAGCAGACCGCCGTGCCGCTCGCACAGCCCGGCCAGCTCGACCAGGGGCGCCGCGTCGCCGAGCACGGAGTACACCGACTCGACGAGCACCAGCGCCCTCTCCCCGGCGTGCTCGGCGTCGCGCAGGGCGCAGGCCACCGCATCGACGTCGCCGTGGGGGACGATCGTCAGCCGAGCGCGCGACAGCCGCACGCCGTCGACCAGCGACGCGTGCACGTGGGCGTCGGACACCACCCGCGTGCCGCGGTCGGCCAAGGCCGCCACCACGGCGAGGTTCGCGTGGTAGCCGGTCGACGTCACGAGCGCCGCGGGCTGACCGAGGTCGCGCGCGAGGGTCTGCTCGAGCTCCTCGTGCACGGCGAGCGTGCCCGTGACGAGCCGGGAGGCCCCCGCGCCCGCGCCCCACTGCAGCGCTGCCGTCGCGGCGGCGCGGGTGACGGCAGGGTCGCGCGCGAGGCCGAGGTAGTCGTTGCCCGCGAGGTCGATCGTCGGGTCGTCCGCGCCGCGCGGTCGCAGCGTGCGGACCAGCCCCGCCTCCTCGCGCGAGGCGTGCTCCTGCGCCCACCAGTCCGTCCAGACGCTCATGCGGCCCGCACCGCCTCGCCGACCCCGGCCACCAGCTGCGCCAGCGCTGCGTCGTCGCAGACGTAGGGCGGCATCGTGTACACGAGGTCGCGGAAGGGCCGCAGCCACCCGCCCGCCGCGAGGGCGGCGTCGGTGGCCGCCGCGACGTCGACGGCGCGGTCGAGCTGCACCACGCCGACCGCGCCGAGCGTGCGGACGTCGGCGACGCCCTCGACGTCGCGCAACGGCGCGAGGCCACGGGTCAGCGCCTCCCCGACGCGCCGCACGTCGGCCTGCCAGCCGCGCTCGAGGAGGAGGTCGATGCTGGCCGACGCGACGGCGCACGCCAGCGTGTTGCCCATGATCGTCGGGCAGTGCATGAGCGCGCCGGACTCGCTGGCCGACACGCCACGCGCCACCTCGTCGGTGCACAGCACCGCGGCGAGCGAGACGTAGCCGCCGGTGAGCGCCTTGCCGACGCAGAGGACGTCGGGCGCGACCAGCTCGCTGACGAAGAGGTGACCGGTGCGGCCGAACCCCGTGGCGATCTCGTCGTGCACGAGCAGCAGACCGAGCTCGTCGGCCACCTCGCGCAGCACCCGCAGGCAGGCGACCGGGTAGGGATGCATGCCGCCCGCACCCTGCAGGAGCGGCTCCACGACCACGCCCGCCAGCTCGTGGGCGTGCCGGGCGGCGAGGTCGCGCACGCCGTCGGCCCACGCCGCCACCTCCGCGTCCGACGCGTCGTGGCGCGGCGGCCGGTCGGCGAACACCTGCTGCGGCAGGAGGTCGCGCCACATGGCGTGCATGCCGCCGACCGGGTCGGTCACGCTCATGCAGTCGAACGTGTCGCCGTGGTAGCCGCCGCGCACCGTGAGCATGCGGGTGCGCTCGGGGTGCCCCGTCCCGCGCTGGTGCTGCAGCACCATCTTCAGCGCCACCTCCCCGGCCACCGAGCCGGAGTCGGCGAGGAAGACGCGCTCGAGCGGGGCCGGCGTCAGCGCGACGAGCCGTCGCGCCAGCTCGACGGCCGGTGCGTGCGTGAGCCCGCCGAACATCACGTGGCTGAACGACGCGACCTGCTCCACGACCGCGCGGTCGAGGACGGGGTGCCGGTACCCGTGCACCGCGGCCCACCACGACGACATCCCGTCGACGACCCAGGTGCCGTCGACCTCGAGGCGGCACCCGTCGGCGCCCGTGACCACCCTCGTCGGCGCCGGCTCGGTCATCGACGCGTAGGGGTGCCAGACGTGCGCGCGGTCGAAGTCGCGCAGGTCGGAGGCGAGGGTCGCGGTCACGGCAGGGTCGGCGGTCAGGCGTTCGCCGGCACGTCGGTGCCCGCGCCGCGCTGCCGGATCGCCAGACCGGCGGTGCCGTCGTGCGACGCGCACCCCCCGCACGCGCTGCCGCAGCCGGTCGACGCAGTGCCGCACGGCGAGGGGACGGGTGCCGCAGCCGTCGGCTCGGCCGGCTGGTGCTCCGGCAGGTCGTCCGCGCCGAGGATCGTGAAGCCGTGGTCGCGGATCAGCTCGACGTCGGCCTTGGCGTCCTGGCCCTCCGACGTCAGGTAGTCGCCGAGGAAGATCGAGTTGGCCACGTGCAGCGCGAGGCCCTGCAGCGAGCGCAGGTGCATCTCGCGACCGCCGGCGATCCGCACCTCGCGGTCGGGGCAGACGAAGCGCGCCATCGCCAGGATCTTCACGCAGCGGGCCGGCGAGAGCTCCCACGTGTTCTCGAACGGCGTGCCGTCGAACGGCATGAGGAAGTTGACGGGGATCGAGTCCGAGCCGAGCTCCTTCAGCGCGAACAGCGCCTCCACGAGCTGCTCGTCGGTCTCGCCGAGCCCGGCGATGAGCCCCGAGCAGGGCGACAGGCCGGCGGTGCGCGCCTTGGCGATGGTGTCGACGCGGTCGTCGTAGGTGTGGGTGGTGACGATCTCGTCGTGGTGCGACGCCGCGGTGTTGATGTTGTGGTTGTAGGCGTCGACGCCGGCCTGCTTGAGCCGCTCGGCCTGGCCGTCCTTGAGCAACCCCAGGCAGGCGCACACCTCGACGTCGGGGTAGCTGTCCTTGAGCGCCTCCGTCATCTCGGCGACCTTCTCGACGTCGCGGTTCGACGGGCCGCGTCCCGACGAGACCAGGCACACGCGCGACGCGCCGCCGCGCAGTCCGGCGCCCGCCTGGCGCAGCGTCTCGTCGGTGGAGAGCCACGAGTACTTCAGGATGCGCGCCTCGGACCCGACGGCCTGCGAACAGTAGCTGCAGTTCTCGGGGCACAGCCCGGACTTCAGGTTGACGAGGTAGTTCACCTTGACGGTGCTGCCGAAGTGCGCGCGGCGCAGGCGTCCGGCGGCCGCGACGACGTCGAGCAGGGCGGCGTCGTCGGCGCGCAGCACCGCGAGCGCGTCGGCCTCGGAGGCACTGCCCCCGTCCAGGATGCGGGTGGCGAGCTGGTCGAACGATGCGGTCATCACGGTCCTCGACGTCGGCGGCGGTCACTGAACACCGTTCAGGTGAACAGTGTTCAGGTGACGATAGCCGATCAGGCCGGACGCGTCACGGGGTCATCGGCGAGGAGCGCCGGGCGCCGTCGTACCGCTGCAGCCAGTCGAGCGTGAGGCGACGGCTCGCGGCGGCAGCGGGCGTCAACGTCGAGGTCGAGTCGCCCGCGCTGTGCTCCATCCCGGGGTACTGCACGTACCGGTGCGGCACGCCGTGCCGCGCGAGGACGTCGACGAAGGCGCGAGCGCGGTCCGCGAGGACGAGGTGGTCGCGTGCTCCCTGGTAGACGAGCGTCGGCGGGGAGTCGGCGCCGACGTGGGTCGCGGAGTCGGTGGAGCGGTACCGCTCCGGGTACTGCGCGGGCGTCCCGCCGACGTACCACTGCTCGACCTTCCGGGCGATCGCCGTGCGGTCACCGATCCCGCTGAGGTCGACGGCCGGGTACCCGGCGATCACCGCGCGCACGACCGGCAGCGTCGAGCCCGACGGCGAGCAGCTGGACCTCAGGGTGTGCTCGGCGGACATGTAGGCGGCGTTGACGGCCAGGTTCCCGCCGGACGAGAGGCCGAGCATCGCCACCCGGTCGGCGTCGAGGTGGTGGGACCGACCGGCGCGGGCGACCCACGCCAGGGAGCAGCCCACGTCCTCCACCTGCGTCCGCCACGGGTGGTAGGTGGGGGAGGCCAGCCGGTAGTCGACGTCGAGCACGGCGTAGCCGTGGGCGGGCAGGTACCCGGTGTACGCGTTCGGGCCACGCGACCCGGTCGAGAACCCGCCGCCGTGGACGGAGACCACGACAGGCCATCCCGCTCGTGGTGCGCGTCCGGACGGGAGGTACAGGTCGGCGCGCAGCGTGGTGGTCCCGGCGGTGCCGACCGTCACGGTCCGGCTGGGGCCGCTGGTCAGGCCGGTGAAGGGCAGCGTCGGCAGCAGCGGGCTCGTGCCGGCGCCCGTGGACGCGATGGCGACGGCGAGCGCGACGCTCGTGGCGACGGCGGACACCGCGCCGAGCGACCCGGCCACCGTGAGCACGAGCGGGAGGCGTCGGCGGGGCCGAGGTCGCCGGCGCCAGATCGTCGCGGCGCTCACCACGCCGACGGCACCGACGACGACGTTCCACACCCCGAGCGAGTCCCGCAGCACGCCGAGGAGGATCACCAGGTACTGCGACACCTCCCACTGCAGCAGCGGCATCGTCCACGACACCGGGACGACGGCGAGCAGCTGCGCGAGCACCGTGAACACGACGGTCACGATCGCGACCGTCCACAGCGCCACGCGCCCGACCGCGCGCAACCGGGCTCCCGTCGGTGCGGACGTCATCGTGGCTCCGCCCATGCCATCGGTGCCGAGCCGAGCGGCCACGGAGCACTGCGGCGCAGGTCCCACGTCGGGGCGACGTCGAGGAGGCTGGGCAGGGCCGCCACCCGGCCGAAGGGACCGTCGGTCTCCACCGTCGGCACCTCGTCGAGGTGCTCGCGCAGGTCGGGGCCCGCGGAGACCTGGTGGGGGTTGTCGCCGAAGGACTGCACCCACGTGCAGACCTTCGCGAGGTCGACGTGGACGTGCCACGAGCCGCCCTCGGTCGCCTGCCGGTGCAGGGCGGTCTCGATCCCCGCCGCCAGGAGGAACGCCGCGACGTAGTCGTTGAGCAGGTAGGTGGGCGGGAGCGCGGCCCGGTCGCCGCCGCCCTCCTCCAGGGCGAACCCCGTGGCCGCGCAGGCGAGCTGGTCGAAGCCGCCGCGGTCCGACCACGGTCCTCGGTCGCCCCACCCGTGCACGTCGCCCACGACGATGCCGGGGTGGTCGCGCGCGAGCTGGGCGGCGTCGATCCCGAACCTCGCCAGGTGCCGGTAGCCGTGGACCACGACGTCGGCGCCGCGCAGCACGTCGTGGAGGTCGGCTCTCCCGGTCGGGGTCCGGAGGTCGCAGTACGCGTTCCGCTTGCCCGCCCCGGTCTCGATGATCATCGCGCTGGGGTCGGGCCGGTCCGGGCGCGTCACGTGGAGCACGTCGGCCCCCAGCTCGGCGAGAAGGCGGGCGGCGACGGGCCCCGCGATCACGTGCGTGACGTCGACGACCCGGACGCCGGCGAGGGGCGGCTGGGTGGACGCGAGGGGCGCCCGGGTGACGGGGTCGGCGTCGCCGGTGCGTTCGATGCGCACGAGCGGCTCGCCCGCGACGGCTCGTCCGACGTCGGAGGTCGCCCACTCCTCCCGGGTCCGGACCATCGTGGCCGTCCCGCCGGCCGCGACGATCGCCTCCTCGAGCTCCAGGGCGTCCCAGGTGGCGGCCGCCGCCGCGATCCGGTCGGCACCCGGCGCGCACCCGAGCACGCGGAGCGCGCGGTCGCGCAGGTGCGGGTAGGAGAGGAGCACGAAGACCTGTCGTCCGTCGCGGCACGTGTAGAAGTCGCTGTCGGCCAGCAGGTGCGGGTCCTCCATGGTCGCGGCGGCGGCGACGTCGCCGACCCTCGTCGCGAACACCGCCATGAGCTGCAGCAGGGCGTCGTCGGTGCGGACCCGCACCTCCCGGGCAGGTGCACCTCGGGAGCTGCCGAACGCTGATGCGGCGGCTCCGTGCGCCGCCATGGCCGCGGCCATGCACTCGGCGAGGCGGTGCGGCGAGGTCGTCGGGGGCTCGCTCCCGACCACGTGCGTGCGGCCGAGGTCGAGGGAGAACAGCGTCGCGAGGTCCTGCAGGGGTGAGGCGTCCACGCATCGAGTCTCGGACGCGCGGCTCCGGGGGCCCAGGATCGTCGGATATGCGGCATCCTCGTGCCATGAGCGACCACCGCAGCGTGGGCCGGATCGTCGACCTGCTCGACGTCGTGGCGCGTGCCGACGTCCCGCCGACGGTGAGCGACCTCGCGCGCCGCCTCGACGTCCCCCGGTCGTCGGTCCACGACCTCGTGAGCGGCCTGGAGCAGCACGGCTGGCTGGTGCGTGCCGGGCGTGGTCTGCGCATCGGACCTGCTCCGCTGGTCCTCGAGCTGCTCGCCGCACGCCACGTGTCGTGGACGTCGCTCGACGCGGACGCCTACGCCGAGCGGTTCGACCTCGCCGCGGCCGTGGCCGTGCTCGTCGGTCGGCACGTCGTGTACACGGCACGGTCGGAGAAGGTGGTCGACGAGCGCTACGCCCACGTGGCCGACCTGCACCTGCCGCGCGACCCTCTGACGACCGCAGCCGGACGTCTGCTGCTGAGCACCGCGCCCGCTGCGGTGCTGGCCAGCGTGCTGGACGAGACCCGCGCGACCGACCCCGGGCTCGTGGCTGACTACGAGGCGCAGCTCCCTCTCATCCGGCGTCGGCGGACCGCCTGGAGCGACGGACTGTCGCAGGACGAGGTCGCCGCGGTCGCGGTCTTCCCGCACCGTGACCGCCGCGAGGCGCTCGTGCTCTTCGGGCGGAGGGGGACCGATGCGGCGCGCCTCACGGCTGCCGCGCGCACCCTCGCGCGGGCGTCGTAGGCGTCAGCGGCCCATGATCGGGTCGAGCAGCCCGTCGAGCATGCCGGGGGAGGGGCTCGACGACGGCGACGGCGAAGGGCTGGGTCGCTGGGTCGGGGTGGTCGGCCTCGGGCTGGGCGGCGTCGGTCGCGTGGGGCTGGCGGCGGGCGTGGTCGGTCGGGGGGTGGTCGACGTGGTGCCGCGGTCGTCGCTGCGGTCGCTCGGGTCGTCGTCGCGGCCGGGCTCGCCGGCGTCGCGGGAGGTGTCGTCGGCCTCGTCGTCGCTGTTGTTCTCGCGTCCGTCGCGGTCGCGGTCGTCGGGGTCGGTGCTGCGGCTGGGGGTCGGGCTGCTGGTGGCGGGTCGGGGCTCGGCGGCCGCCGACGGGTCGCCGCCGTCGCCGAGGGAGGTGAGCGCGACCGCACCCACGGCGAGCATGAGCAGGACGGCGCAGGCCGCGGCGGTGCTGAGGGTGCGGATGCGCACGGGACCTCCCGGGGTGGACGACCTTCCACGGTAGACAACGAGGCAACCCCGCGCCGGTGACGTGCGCGGCCCTACGATGGGTGCGCACGCCTCCGTAGCTCAGTCGGTAGAGCGCCTTACTTGTAATAAGGATGTCGCGGGTTCGATTCCTGTCGGAGGCTCCGAGCGCCAGCGAGGAGGCTCCGACAGGAGTCGGGAGGACCCTCCACGGCGCAGCCGTCTGTCAGGGACGGATCCTGTCCCCCGCTCCGAGCGCCAGCGAGGAGGCTCCGACAGGAATCGGGAGGATCATCGCGGCGAAGCCGCCGGACGTGACGGCTCCTCGCGGGGCCGTGGCGCGCTCGTTTGCCTGGGGCCCCACGCAAACGTGCGTTCGGGGCGTCGGTTTGCGTGGGGGCGAGCCTGTTTGGGTGGGGCCCCACGCAAACGGGCCCAGGCGGCGGCGGGGGCGGGGCGGGACGCAGGTCGGCCCCGGACCGGGGTCCGGTGCCGACGCGTCACGGGTGGGTCAGGCGAGGTCGTAGGCCCGCTCGCGGTGGAGGGCGGAGTCGAGGCCGCCCTCCTCGTGGTCGGGATCGACGCGCAGGCCGATCGTCTTCTTCAGCACCAGCGCGATGACGAGGGTCAGCACGAAGGAGTACGCCAGCACCGCGCCGGCGGCGGTGGCCTGCACGCCGAGCAGGCGCAGCCCGCCGCCGTGGAGCAGACCGGCCTGGCCGCTGGGGGCGTCGGCCGTGGCGATCAGGCCGACCATGAGCGTGCCGACCACGCCGCCGACGAGGTGCACGCCGACGACGTCGAGCGAGTCGTCGTAGCCGAAGCGCTCCTTGAGGCCCAGGGCGAGCGGGCACACGATGCCGCCGGCGACGCCGACGAGGATCGCGCCCATCGGGCTCACCGCGCCGCACGACGGGGTGATGGCGACGAGGCCCGCGATCGCACCCGACGCCGCACCCATGGTCGTGGCGTGGCCGTCGCGGACGATCTCGACACCGAGCCAGGCGAGCATCGCGGCGCACGTGGCGACGAAGGTCGTCAGCATGACGACCGACGCGTTGTGGCCGGCGGCGAGGGCGGAGCCGCCGTTGAACGCGTACCAGCCGGCCCACAGCAGACCGGCGCCCAGCAGGGTCAGCGGCAGGTTGTGCGGACGAGGTGCGGTGCCCCACGTGCGCCGCTTGCCGAGGACGATGGCGATCGCGAGCGCCGCCGCACCGGAGTTGATGTGCACGGCGGTGCCGCCGGCGTAGTCGACCGCCTTCAGCTTGTTCGCGATCCAGCCGCCCACCGTCGAGCCGTCCGTCGCGTCGAAGGCGAACACCCAGTGCGCGACGGGGAAGTAGACCAGCACCGCCCACACGGCGGCGAAGACCATCCAGCTGCTGAACTTCATGCGGTCCGCCGCGGCGCCGGAGATGATCGCGACCGTGATCGCCGCGAACAGCGCCTGGAAGACGGCGAAGAGCGCGAGCGGCAGTGCGGTGTCCTTCTCGGTGAGCACCCCGCCGAGCCCGGCGAACTCGGTGACGTTGCCGAGCAGCCCGGCGCCCCCGTACGAGTCGCCGAACACCATCGAGTAGCCGAAGAGCACCCAGAGGATGCCGACGACGGCGACGGCGCCGAACGTCATCACCATCATGTTGAGGCTGCTCTTGACGCTGACCATGCCCCCGTAGAAGAGCGCCAGTCCCGGCACCATCATCGTCAGACCGATGATGCAGCTCAGGATGAAGGCGGTGGTGCCTGTGTCCATGTCCATGTCTCCTGCTGTGGCCCGCACTCCCGCGGGCGTCTCAGCACAGTGGACTCTGTCTACTTTGCGTTGACATGACGTCGACGTAACAACGTTGCGTCGCACAACCTGACCGCCTTCCCGATGCCCGGGGCGACCCGGTGCGCCGCCCCGTCTCGCCGCGACGGCCCCGTCCCGGCCGCTGGCCGTCACGGACTTCTCACGCTCGGGAAACACGTCCGTCATCTGCGTTCTGTCTACTCGAAGTAGACAAAGATTCACGCCAGTGGATAGGCTCGCGACGAGGGCCTCGCACCGGCGCGGCACCCCCGAGGAGCAGCATGACCAGCACCGCATCCCCCCTGGCGACCCTGGCCAAGGAGAGCGAGACGACGTTCATCCTGGCCCTGTTCGTCGACCTCACCGGCAAGCCCTGCGCCAAGCTGGTGCCCGTCGAGGCTGTCGAGGAGCTCGCCCGCGAGGGCGTCGGCTTCGCCGGCTACGCCGCGGGAGCGATGGGCCAGGAGCCCAAGGACCCCGACATCATGGCGATCCCCGACCCGGCCTCGTTCACGCCGGTGCCGTTCGTCAAGGAGGGCCTCGCCCTCGTGCACTGCGACCCCCACGTGGAGGGCGAGCCGTGGCGCTTCGCCCCGCGCGTGATCCTGCGTCGCATGATCGAGCGCGCCGCCCAGCGCGACCTGTCGGTCTACCTCGGTGCCGAGATCGAGTACTTCCTCGTGGCGAAGGACGAGCGCGGGGCCCTCGTCACCGCCGACCCCTCCGACTCCGCCGCCCGCCCCTGCTACGACGCGCGTGGCGTGACCCGCATGTTCGACCACCTCGCGTCGGTCTCGACCGCGATGAACCAGCTCGGCTGGGGCAACTACGCCAACGACCACGAGGACGGCAACGGCCAGTTCGAGCAGAACTTCGACTACGCCGACGTGCTCACGACGGCCGACCGCGTGATCACCGCGCGCTACCTGATCTCGATGCTCGCCGAGCAGCGCGGCATGACCGCGACGTTCATGCCGAAGCCGTTCGGCGACCGCACCGGCAGCGGGCTGCACATGCACCTGTCGCTCTGGAAGGACGACGAGCCGCTCTTCCCCGCGGCCGACGACCCGCGCGGCCTCGGCCTGTCGGAGCTGGCCTACCAGGCGATCGCCGGCGTCCTCGAGCACGCCAGCGCCCTGCAGGCGCTCGTCGCGCCGACCGTCAACTCCTACAAGCGCACCGGCGCAGTCGCGACGACGTCGGGTGCGTCGTGGGCGCCGCGCGTGCCCACCTACGGCGGCAACGACCGCACCCACCTGGTGCGCGTGCCCGACGGCAACCGCATCGAGCTGCGCGGCGGCGACGGCTCCGCCAACCCGTACCTGGCGGCCGCCGGCGCGATCGGCGCGGTGCTCGACGGCGTTGAGCGTCGCCTCGACCCCGGTGCTCCCGGCGGCAGCGACGACGCCGACCGTGCGCCCCTCCCGCTCACCCTCCTGCACGCGGTCGAGGCCCTGGAGGCCGACGCGGCCGTGTCGGGCGTGCTCGACAGCGTCGGCCCCGACGTGGCCCGCTACTTCGCCGACCTCAAGCGCGAGGAGTTCTTCACCTGGCACAGCCAGGTGAGCGCCTGGGAGGTCGACCACTACCTGACGGCCTTCTGAGCCGCCCCACCCCTGACGCACCTCGAAGGAGACACCCCATGTGCGGCATCGTCGGACTCCACCTCCGCAACCCCGACCTGTACCCCCGACTCGGTGAGCTGCTCACCGGCATGCTCTGCGAGATGGAGGACCGCGGCGCGGACTCCGCGGGGGTCGCCGTCTACGGCGACCCGACGTGGGCCCCGCCCGGCACGGCCACCGTCTCGGTCCTGGCCGACGGCGTCGACGTGACCGCCCTCGCCGAGGAGCTCACGGCGGCCGTGGGCAGCGACGTCGACGTCACGACCGCCGGCCCGACGCTGCTCGTGCACGCGGAGGTCGACGCCTCCGCGCTCGCCACGGCGGTGCGCGCGACGGCGCCGGACGCGCTGGTCATCGGCTTCGGCGAGGACCTCGCCGTGCTGAAGGGCGTCGGCCGTCCGCGCGACCTCGCCGCGGCCTTCGGCCTGCCGTCCGCGCAGGGCTGGCAGGGCGTCGGGCACACGCGCATGGCCACCGAGTCGGCCGTGACGCCCGCGGGCAGCCACCCCTACGCCGTCGGGCCCGACCAGTGCATGGTGCACAACGGCTCGTTCCACAACTACCCGACGATCCGCCGCGAGCTCGAGGCGCGCGGCGTCCGGTTCGACTCGGCGAACGACACCGAGGTGGGCGCCCGCTTCGTCGCCCAGTGCCTCGAGGACGGCCTCGACGTGGAGACCGCGCTCAAGGAGCTGTGCCACACGTTCGACGGCTTCTACACGCTGCTCGTCTCGAACCGCGACTCCTTCGCCGTCGTGCGCGACGCCATCGCCTGCAAGCCGGCCGTGGTCGCCGAGACCGACGACTGGGTCGCGATGGCGTCGGAGTACCGCGCGCTCGTGGGCCTGCCGGGCATCGAGTCGGCCCGCCTGTTCGAGCCGGAGCCGGAGCGGATCTACGCATGGACCCGCTGACCGCGACGCCCACCCCGCCCCCCGACCCGAAGGACCCCACCATGGCCGCCACGCTCGAGCTCGACCTCGCCGTCAGCACCCTCCGCGAGGTCAACGCACGCCTGCACGACCCCGACCTCGGTGCCGACGACGTCGTCGTCACGCACCCGGCCGGTCGGCACAGCGTCGCGGTCGGGCTCAACCGTCCGATGACCGTGACCGTCAAGGGCCACGTCGGCTACTACGCGGCCGGCATGAACCAGTCGGCCGACGTCGTCGTCGAGGGCAACGTGGGCGTCGGGGTGGCCGAGAACATGATGAGCGGCTCGGTGTGGGTGAAGGGCAGCGCGTCGCAGTCGGCGGGCGCCACCGCCCACGGAGGGCTGCTCGTCGTCGAGGGCGACGCGGCCGCCCGCTGCGGCATCTCGATGAAGGGCGTCGACATCG
>SXGQ01544334.1_pt1 | contig 18624 bp, 14 predicted proteins | sample 3178371 | NCBI WGS metagenome assembly SXGQ01 (sample SAMN11356859, study PRJNA531348) | freshwater metagenome | isolation source: freshwater sample F1-20 | place: China: Fuxian Lake, Yuxi | collected 2017-12-25 | reverse complement strand
ATGGGGATCGTTCGCTTCCGTTGTCCCCGTTCGTGGGGGTGACGTGGTCGGGAAGGACGATGACGCGGGGTGGACGCTGGGTATGTCACGGGCGCGACAGACGAACCGTCGCGTCGGTGACGCGGATGTCGCGTTCACGGCCATGACCGCCGCCAACGCGACAGCCGCACCCGAAAGGCGCCGCAGAACGACGAAACCCCCGTGAAGACGGGGGTTTCAGGTGACGCGCCCGGCTGGATTCGAACCAGCGACTTCTTGCTCCGGAGGCAGCTGTAAGACTCACGCAACGGCACCGTGTTTGTCCTGGAAAAGGGCAGGTTCTGGGCAGCCGACCGTGCGGTTAGACGGTTGGCCGTTTCGGCTAGTTTGGGCTAGTTTCGGCCTGGTTCTGCCTACGAATCGTCTACCAGCGAGCGGTCCGTAGCCCCGAAAGACCTGTTTGCGGCACGACGTGGGCGAGTGGGTTTACGTGACGAATGCTCGGCGGGTGCCGCCGGGCCATGAGCTCCGTCTTGGGGGATGCTGGGCTCGGTTTCGACAGGAGCGGCATCTACTCTCGACCGATGGTCGTTCAGGCTGAGCCGACCACCTCGCCACTGCTGGACAGCCTCAGCACGGCAATCCGGCGCACACTCATTTCGCGTCTTCCCGTGGACCCCTCCTGCACGATGAGCGCGCTCGATGTTCGGTCGCTGATCGGCGGTCTACGTCACGTGGAAAGAGCGGGTGTCTCCCACCACTCCGCGTCGTGTCCACGTCTCGCGAGAACTGCTCGCCAACCCCGACCGCGCGCAGTACGGCGATGGTCTGAAGTCGGATGTCCGTGAGATCGCGTTCGGGACCGACCTACGCCCGCGCATGAGCACGGGCGTTGACCACGCCTACGAGCCGTGGATGCATCCCGCGACTGAGCGTAAGCGGCGTGACGTTCGCCACCCTGACCGGCTGCTGGCTGAGTGGGGCGTTCACCACCTGCACCTGTGCACCTCGCCGCACCCGAAGCTGAGCGGGTGCAAGGCCCGAAGCCGACACGTTCTGTTCGCGGTCTTCCATCGCGACGACGCCTATCTGATCGACGTTTACGACCATGAGTCCAACGGGCGAGGTGGAACACCTACGACGGCACGAACGCGTGGACGTATGGCGGTGACGGGCAGTACGAGACCGAGCCCCCCGCGGCAGACGATGTACGCCGGCTGGGTCGGCGGCTGGGTCGGCCTCGGCGTTGGGCGCCTGGCGCAGGGCCGGATGGACGGCACGATCGACAACCACGGCAACGGCGTCATTGGAGTTCCCCTCTTTGGTGGACGGCGTGATCCCCGATTTCGGGCTTCGTGTAGATCAGCCTGGCTCACTCAGCCATCACCGACATGCCCCAGTCTGCAGCCCCTCCGGTCGGCAGACCGGGTAGCCGGGCCATCAGCGGCCAGCATGCGTGAATCGGCGGCGGCGGCGGCGGACGCGACGCCCGTTCGTTGACCGCGCACGCCGCCAGCACGAAGCGGGCCTTGAGGTCTCAGCCCCGGCACTATCAGACTGGCAACGCTGACACCGAGCCCGGCGCCCGCGCACCGCCGACCAACGAAAAAGAGCCCCGCGTGAGCGGGGCTCTGAGTGCAGCCTGCGTGACGAATGTTAGGCCGGCGGGAGGTCAGCCCTTCGTGCACTTCAGAGTTCGCGATGCCGCGAAGTCCGTTCCGTCGGCGTAGTCAAAGGTGCCTTCTCCGTTCCAGATTCCGCCGTCGCAGCGGTCGATCTCGATGATGCCTCGCGTCTTGCCCTTGATCTTTGCCGTCTTCTTGATTGAAATCGAGAAGAGGGTCACGGCGACCGGTACCCCCGGTGCGGGCTCTTGGAGGTTCGCGGGAATCGGGATGTCGGTGCGCAGGCCGTACTTGCCTGACACCTTGCTGATCTTGACGACGATGTTCGACTGGATTCGCAACGGGCTCGTTCCCTCAACAAACATGCTGAGAGAGGATTTCCCACCGTTGGCGATACTGATCTTCAGGTCGTTCTGCGTAATGGGACCAGGAGCGAGACCCGCGGCCTTCCCCGTCCCGATCATGGACCCGGCTGGGCACTCGTCGGTCGTCCTTGCTGACGAGATTGCGCTTGGCGCGCAGGTGGGGAATAGGCCGCCGTTCCAGCTCGAGCCGCGCGGAAAAAAGATCTGCACGTTCTTGGTCGATGGAGGCTGGGCGCCCGACGCGTCGCGGGTGCCGGTGCTGACCTTCAGATTCACGCTCCTGCGCACCTTCTTCGTGCTGGCCTTCGTGGGGGTCGCGCTGATCGTGAAGTCCTGAGTCACTTGCGCGTGGGCGGCAGTCGGCACGAGCACAGTCAGTCCGAGCGCCAGTGCGCCGGACAGTCGATATCTCACCATTTGTCTCCTTGGTCCACAGACACAGTGCCGCCCCTCGAGCCTCTCGACGAGGGAACGGTCGTTACCAATAGGCCATAGAACGTAGCAGTCATGGGGAGGTCGAGCTACCGCGGTCGGGCGAACGGCCGCATGGCGTGTGCCCAAGTTGGCCTGACCAGGCGCGAGTGACCTCGTTGCGCAGGCGCGCAGTGATCCCCGCGGCCAGGAGCCCGCGCGGTCCAGTCTCACTTACTCCTGAGCGGGATTATCGGCGATCGGCGGCTCGCGAGTCGTGGTAGGTCAAGGCGCTGCGAACGAGGGCGCTCACGACGGGCTCCGGCCACCGACTAGAACCCGAGCCAGACACGGGGGTCGCCGCGAAGGGTGCCCCTGCACCATGTCCTCCACGACACAATGGCCGCGATCGGCGTATGCTGCGTGAGCGATCGTTCACACGGTCGTGTGCCTGGGAGGCAGGAGAGAGAGGTCACATGATGCTCGTTGTTGGGTCTACGCCGGTCAGGCGCGGGAGTGCGATGGCGGTGGTTCTAGGGATAGCTGTGAGTGTGTCCCTCAGTCCACCTGTCTCGAACGCCGCCGTGCGCGTCACGGCGGCGACAGCGGTCCCGGTCACGACGGCGTCGACGTGTTCCGCCGTGTCGCCCGTGACGCCTGCGCTTCAGGCCGGAGCCCGATCCGACTTCTGCCTCGCGCTGTCGCTCGACGGCGGCCGTTCGGAGATCGACATCCCAGGTTTGGGAGACGACGCCCGGAACATCAGGATCTCGCTGCCAGCGGGGCAGATCGGCGACCCGTCGGCCGCCGAACTCTGTGCTCCGGAACGGTTTCGCAGCGCCTCGGGGTGCCCCGTCGCTTCCCAAGTCGGCGAGGTTACGGCCCGGGCCGATGCCGGAGTCACCCTCGGTGAGCAGCTCCTGCAGGGGCCCGTCCATCTCCTCTCCCCGTCGGGGACCGAGGCTGCGCAGCTCGGCGTTCAGATTGGTCTGAAGGTGGGATCGACCTCGACGGCGCTGGTCAAGGTCACGGCACAGATCAGGCTGCGCCCGGGGGACGGCGGCTTGGACGCGACGCTCGAAGGCATCCCGCGCAGCCTCTTGGGCATTCCGATCGAACTCCGCCGCGTCAACCTGCGGCTGTGGGGATCACCAGCGCACCACCCGACGCTGCGCGCGCCATTCATGACATCGCCGACGGCGTGCGCTGCGGCCACCACTCGAGTGACTGTCACCTCGTACGCCGGGGTTTCCACGTCCGGGCAGACCGCGTTCACCCCGACAGGCTGCGACGTCGTCCCGTTCGCCCCGGAGCTGATCCTGGAGGGAGACCGTGCGGTCGACGCCCCGGTCGAGCTCACGGCCGGGGTGAGGATGCCTCCGGACACCGGCGCGGTCGCCCAATCGCATGTGGGCGAGGCCACGGTCATCTTGCCGGAAGGCGTTGAGCTCTCCGCGACGTCGGGGAACGAGATCGCGGATGTGGGCTGCACCGACGACGAGTTCGACGTGGCGGGTGGCGGTCCCGTGGCGTGTCCAGCAGGCGCAGCGCTCGGTACCGCGACCATGAGTTCCCCGCTCCTTGCGACCTTGGGTGGAAGCCTGCCGGGGACGATCTACCTCGCGCAGCCCCGCCCGACCGATCCGTTGATCCGGTTGTTCATTGTCGCGCAGGCCGGCCCCGAAGTCGACGCGGTGCGAGTGAAGCTGTCCGGCGTCGTCACGCCGGACCCGGCGACCGGGCAACTCACCACGGTCCTCCGAGGCATCCCGCCTGTGCCGTTTCGCGAGTTTCGCCTCACGTTCAGGGGTGGCGAGGGGGCGATTGTCAGCTCCCCGCGTGCATGCGGGGCCGCGGTGGCCACCGGTGTCCTCGTCCCGCTTGCCGGGGGCGCGCCTGTGAAGCCGCAGGCGGCTATTGCCTACTCGGACGGGTGCAGCGACCCCGGGGCGTTCGAGCCGGGGCTGGCCGTGGCCGCTACGCCAGCCCAGGCGGGGGCGTCGACGGCGCTGCAGGTGCGGTTCTCGCGACCAGATCGCCACGCTCGGCTGGCGGGCCTTGAGGTGCGGCTTCCACCGGGACTCATTGGGCGGCTCACCGCAGCGCGCCTGTGCGAGCTCGACGTCGCATCCCGCGGGGCATGCGGACCGGAGAGCCTCGTCGGATCGGTCACGGCGTCGGCCGGCCCCGGCCCGCGTCCGCTCGAGCTCACGGGAGGAGAAGTGTTCCTGACCAAGGGTGACGGGGACGCACTTGCGGGCCTCGCGATCAAGATGCCGGTGCGCATCGGGCCGCTGGACTTCGGCAGTCTCCTGGTGCGCGGGCGGATCATCGTCCGGCCTGACATCGGTCTGACCCTGCGGGTCGACGAAATCCCGCTGCGCTTGTCAGTGGGCGTGGCGACGGGGATTCGGGACCTGACGGTGACCCTGGATCGTCCGGGCTTCATCGTCAACGCGACGAGCTGCGCGGCAAAGACGGTTGCCGCCACTCTGCGCTCCGATATCGGTGCCTTTGCGGAGGCATCCGCTGGGTACGAGCCGACTGGGTGCGACGCTCTCGGCTACGCGCCACGACTGGACATGCGGCTCGGCGGCGGTTCGGCCGAGACCGGTAGCGGCGGGCATCCCTCGCTCCAGGTCGATCTTGCGCAGGACCCGGGGCAGGCGAACACCAGTCGGGTGGAGCTGACCCTTCCGCCGTCGGTGTCGGCCGACATCGACCGCTTGAAGAACGCATGTCCGCAGGCGGCGTACGTGCGCGATGCGTGCCCGGCCGGTTCGGTGGTCGGGGCTGCGACCGCAGCGACGCCGCTGCTGGACGAGACGTTGCGGGGGCCGGTGACGTTCGTGTCGGTACCCGGCTCGCCGCTGCCTATGCTGCGAATTCGCCTTGGCGGTCCGCTCACTCTGGATCTGGACGCGAAGATCACGCTCACCAAGGACAACCGTCTCACGACGACGATCGAAGGCATCCCTGACGTGCCGCTTTCGAACTTCCGTCTCACGCTCGACGCTGGGCCACGCAGTCCGCTGACCGCGAATCGCGATCTGTGTACGGCGCCAGCGCAAGTCGGTGGGTCCCTGGGATCCCACACGGGGTCGAGCCTCGCTCTCAAGCAGGACGCGGTCGTGGTCGGCTGTGGTCCTGCCGCGACGTTGAAGCTCGGATCGCTGAAGACCGGCCGACCCAGCGCTGATCTGCGCGTGGTCGGCGGGCGCACGCGGATGACGAGCGTGACGCTCAGCATGCCGCGGGGCCTCGAGCTCGAGCGCTCGTCGAAGGTCCGGCGCCGCTTGAAGGTCAGCGCCACGGGTCTCCGCCGCCGGGCCCGGGCCACCGTGACCGTCAGCGGCAGCCGTCTTCGTGTCACGGTGCCGCGCGGGCAGTCGGCCAAGGTGCTGCGCGTGAGGCTCGCAACCGGCGCTCTGCGCGCAAGCAGGCGCCTGCGCCGAGCGGGGCGCCCGAGGCTCACGTTCAACTTGACGGCGGTTCAGGCAGATCGGTCGACGTCAAGGTCGCGCCTTCGTATCCGTCCGGCGGCTGCGTCGTCCGCGGCAGGAGGGCGCTGAGAAAGGTCCAGCTCGCCTCGATGAGCCGGTCGGTCGGGAACGCCGGGTCTTCGAGTGCGAGCCGCGCCTGCTCTTCACCGGTGCTGAGAAGGAGGCGCGCCGCAAGGTCGACGTCCATCTCGGGCGCCGGGTCAGCGAGCGACTCGAGCGCGCTCGCCATGAGCGGACGGAGCCGCTTCGCGAGCGCCGCGCGCCGCCTGTTGACGAGTGTCTGGAGGGCGCGTGGCGCGCGCTCAGGGCGCATGAGCGCGACGCGCCACGTGTCCGGGGCTTGCATCGCCGCCTCGAGCAGCGTTGCGAGCGCTTCCCCGAGGACCCGCACCGGATGTCGGTCGCTCGGCTCCGCCGGGAGGGCAGCGTCGAAGGTATCGCGCACCGCGGCGTCGAGACGGCGGAGCATCGCCAGCATCAGGATCTCGAGATTGGCAAAGCTGCGATAGACAACCGCACGGTTGACGCCGACGCGGCGGGCGATCGCCTCCATGGTCAGTGCTTCGAACCCGTTCTCGGCGATGAGGCCAACCGCGGCATCGAGGATCTGCACTCGTCGCTGGCTCTTTGCCATGCGCGCCCGCGGTGCACCCACTGCCTCCTGCTCGAGCGGGCCGCGGATACTCACCGACGGCGCCGGGCCAAGGTGTCGGACCGATGTCTCTACGCCGATCAGCAACGAGCCTGATGCGGCGAGAGCGGTGATCCGGCCCGCGGGAAACCGTCGGGGGTGCAGGAGGGTCAGGCGTGCCGCGTCCTCTCCGGCGGCCACGAGCAGCCGAGCAAGCACCCCGTGATCGAGGCCGGGGGGGCCGCCACGCGCATCGACGCCCCAGTCGATGAGGGCCTCGACAAGTCCGGTGACCGTGGCGCGGCTCCTGTCGATGCGGGTATTCAGCTCGTTTGAGGCGCCACGCGGGGGTGCGAGCAGGAAACGCCACGTGCGCGGGCGCGCGCGCACGGCTCCCAGGAACTGGCCGACGGCGTCGACGAGAAACGCTTCGGGGGTCACGCCCGTCCCCGGATGTGTTCCTACGATGCCGAGGAGGGGATCGAGCGCCGCCGCTTCTTCGCGGTCGATCAACGCAAGCAGCAGCGCGTCGAGGTCACCGAAGAGGTCGTAGACGACCGGGCGGGTCACTCCGGCACGGCGCGCGACGGCCTCGACGGTGAGCGCGTCGAACCCCCGGTCGAGGATGACGTCGAGCGCGGCGTCGAGCAGTTCCCTTCGACGGACCTCCGGGGCGAGTCGCGGAGTTCGCCGGCGGGAGCTCATGGGCCCAGCTTCGCACGTCCGGGGCGCGCGCGGACCGCAGGGCAGGACGACTTGCACGACCGGAAGCTTCGTGTAACACTCGCGTAGCTACGCTCCTGTGACATTACTTCGAGGCCCTATGCCCCTGCCCCATCACGACATAGCGATCATCGGCTCCGGCTTCGGCGGCCTCGGCACGGCGATCGAACTCAAGCGGTCCGGGCGCCACGACTTCGTTGTCCTCGAGCAGGCCGCAGGTATCGGCGGCACCTGGAGGGCTAACCACTACCCCGGATGCGCGTGCGACGTCCCGACCCCGTATTACTCGTTCTCGTTCGCGCCCGAGCCCGGTTGGTCGCGGCTGTTCGCTCCCCACACCGAGATCCTCCGCTACCTCGAGGGCTGCGCGGACCGCTTTGGCGTCAACCGGCATGTCCGTTTCGACGCGTCGGTCACCGCCCTGACGTGGGATGACGTCGAGCAACGATGGACGATCAGCCTCCGAGGCGCGCCGGCATGTACCGCGCGCGTCGTGGTGCAAGCGACCGGCGGACTCTCCCGGCCGGCGTATCCGGACCTGCCGGGCCTGCAGACATTTGGCGGTTCGACGTTTCACTCGGCCGACTGGGACCACTCGGTGGACCTGCGGGGCGCGGCTGTTGCCGTGGTCGGCACGGGCGCCAGCGCGATCCAGTTCGTACCTCGAGTCGCCGATGTCGCCGCGCAGGTTGACGTCTATCAGCGCACCCCGCCGTGGGTCATCCCGAAACCGGACCGCGAGATCGGACGTCGCGAGCGCGACCTCTACCGCCGGCTGCCTGCGCTGCAACGCGCGCAGCGAGGCGCGATCTGGGCGGCTGAGGAGTACATGGGTTTGGGCAACACGAGGTGGCACGCATTGATCCGCCCCTTAGAACGCCTTGCGCGAGCACACGTTCGCCGAGCGATCTCCGATCCCGCCGTGAGAGCCCAACTGGTGCCGTCGTACCGGATCGGGTGCAAGCGGGTGCTGCTGTCCAACGAGTGGTACCCGACGCTCGAGCGTGAGCATGTCGGCCTCGTCACGGATGGCATCGGGAGGGTGACATCGCGTGGGATCGAGACCACGACCGGCGTGACGCGCCCGGCCGACGTCATCATCTTCGGGACTGGCTTCCACGCGACGCAGTCGATCGGGGATCTTGCGGTCGAGGGGCGCGACGGCATGGACCTCCGGGCGTCGTGGAAAGAGGGCATGGAGGCCCATCGCGGGACCACCGTCGCCGGGTTTCCGAATCTGTTCCTCATGCCCGGTCCGAACACCGGCACCGGCCACACGTCGCAGGTGTTCATGATCGAGCAGCAGATCCGGCATGTGATCGGCGCCCTTGACCAGATGGACGCGCATGCTGCTCAGACCATCGAGCCGCGCCCGGAGGCCCAGGCCGCATTCAACAAGCGGATCGCCCGCAAGATGGAGCAGACGGTCTGGCTGCGCGGCGGGTGCACCTCCTGGTACCTCGACGGCCAGGGGCGGAACACGACCCTCTGGCCCGGGAGTTCCCTTGGCTTCCGCAAGGCACTCGCCACGATCGATGACACGGAGTTCCACTTCGAGCCGCGGCGTCAGGTGGCGCGCGCGACCGAGGTCAACCTGGCCGCGAGGGTCTGACCCGTGCCGGGCGACACCTCCGCTTCGGAGCCCGTCTCCGAACATACCCCTAAGAGGAGATGATCCTGATGCGTACAACGTTCGTGCCCGCCGCCGCCGCCACCGAGGTCGGCGGTGCGCCGGTCCGTGACATTCTCATTGTCGGCGGAAGTATCTCGGTTCTCACGATCCTCACGCTGGCGCTGGTTCTGTCTTATCGACGAGGAGACGCCCGTGGTCTTCGTCAGGTCGAGGGTGTGGTTGAGCGCGTACTGGGGATTCCAGGTTGGGCGGCGATCCCGAGCATCGCGGCGATCGGCAGCTCACTGCTCGCGTTCGCCGGCGGCTTCTGGGACATCGGTGTCCACATCGACATCGGGCGTGACGAAGGGCCGCTCGGCACCGTTGCGCACTACCCGTTCATGTTCGGACTGATCGGCCTCTTCCTTTCCGGCGTACTGGCCGTCGGCATGACCCCCACGGACAGGTCTGCCTCAAGCGCCGCCGGGGTTGAGGTGCCGAGCTTCGGTCGCGTGTCCGCTGCTGCGCTGCTACTCGCCGCGGGGGGGAGCTTCGCGCTCCTAGGCTTTCCGCTGGACGATCTCTGGCACCGACTGTTCGGTCAGGATGTCACGCTGTGGGGCCCGACGCACGTGATGTTCTTCGGGGGCGGGCTCGCGGGCGCGTTCGGTGCCACCTTGCTGCTCGTCGAGGGCGCTCGGGCCGCCGGGAAAGAGCCATTCTCCGGTGTGGGCCTGTGGGCTCGGCCGCTCCCGCTCGTGGCGCCGATCCTCGGCGGCATGCTGCTGTTCATCGGCACGCACGCCACCGACGAGTTCAACTGGGCGGTTCCCCAGTACCGAATGATCTGGCAGCCGATCCTCCTGGTCTTCTTCTCTACCGCTGGCCTTGTCGCCGCACGCATGCTGACGGCACGCGGAGGTGCACTGCTGGCACTGGCCATCTACCTGCCCATCCAGGTGCTGCTCGCGACCCTCATCGGCGGCCCGCTGGAGCGCACGCCGCCTGCCTATCCGCTCTTCATCGTAGAGGCCCTGCTGGTAGAGGCCGTCGCGTTTCGCGCGAGCCCGCGTCAGGCGCTCCGGGTCGGTGTCGTTGCGGGCGCGCTCGTCGGCACGGTGGGGTTCTGGGCCGAGTATGGGTGGTCGCACATCGCGATGCCGCTGCCCTGGCAGCCGGGCCTGCTGCCTGAGGCAATCCCGGCGGCGCTGCTCGCCGGAGTCACCGGTGGTGTGCTCGCTGCGATGCTCGTGCACGCGCTTCGCGGCACGCTCGGCATCGTCCCGCGTCCGCTCGCCGTCTCTGTGCTCGCCGCCGCTGGCGCGGTCGGGTTGGCCGCCAACGCCGCGATTCTGGATGCCCCGAAGGGCGTCACGGCTGCCATGGAGCTCTCGAACGTGAGGGAGGTTTCCGATGCGGCGGGTGGCGGGCCGACGACGGTGGCGGACCTCGCGGTCCGTATCAACCGGGCCGATCTCACCGAGAACCCGACATGGCTCTACGTCCTGGGCTGGCAGGGCGGTGGGCGCTTCGAGAATCGCCTCGTCGACCGCGGCGACGGATGGCTGCGCAGCACTGCGCCGGTGCCAATCGGCGGAACGTGGAAGACCTTCGTTCGCGTGCACAAGGGGCGCACCACGTTGGCCGTGCCCGTGCGCATGCCCGCAGACCCGGCTCTGGATTTCGCCGGGTTCCCGGCTCGCGCGTCGATCACCCGAGAGTTCGCCCGCGACACGACGTTCTTCCAGGTTGAGCGTCGCGATGACGCGCCGCGGTGGGCGTGGACGCCCGCTTCGATCCTGGTCCTATCGCTGAACATCTTCCTGATGGTGCTCGTGGCGGTTGCCGCGGTGCGCATCGGCAAGCTCGGCGCAGCGAATGAGGACGACGACTCGTCGTCGGCGACCAGCAATCAGACGACCCCGGTCACTTCGGTTCGCTGGGAGGCGCCGGCGGGAACGCCCGCCGGCTCCCGGTGAGGTGATGAGCGTGCGCCCAGAACACCCGAGCCCAGCAGCGGAGGCTGTCGCGGGCCTCGGACCGAACCAGGCCGCTTGGCGGGGTGCGCTGCGGTGTCGAGGGTCCCGCGCGACACCTTTCCCATGTTGGTCATAGCCCATGCCACACACTGGTTGACGAGTGCCGCGTTTGCCATGCCGGTGGTGCTGGTGCCGCTCGCGCTCTTCGGCATGACGCTTCTGGAGCGGCGCCGCGCCAAGCAGACAGGGGCTGGGGCCCGCGGCGGCAGAGACGCGCCAACTTCGCGCCGTCGTGAACATCCGCCGCGTGCAGGGCACTCAGGGCATCGCCTGGGCCCGCGCCGTCGTCGGTGAGGACGCAGAAGGGCGCGCTGTTCCCAGCCTTCGTGTCAGGGCCCCCTTCGTGCGCCCCGTCTGGGAGGTGACCCAGACCCCGTCGTAGGCGCGCGCGGGTGACCCGACCGCCGTGTCCCGGGCGGCCGAGGTTGGGCCCGCGGCGGGCTTGGCCCCGTCGTCCACCCCGGACACACCGATCCTAAGCCTCGATCCACCGTTTGATCGCGGTCGGGCGCGTCAGCGGCCGATCGTGGTGATCTTGATGGCGTGAGCGGGGCTGTGGTGGGTCGAGCGGCGGGGTGCTTGGTGGTGGGGCTGGTTCGAGCGGTCAGAGAGCGTCCCCGGGGCGGGGTTGTGGGCAGTCCGAGGGCCGGGCTCGTTGCTGCGGCTGGTCTTCGCGGGCGCCCGGCGGGTTCAGGCCGGCGGCGGCAGCGCCCGGAGCCGTCCGAGCGCGGCGAGGAACTCGGTGGCCCAGGGCCAGCGGGCCGGCAATCGCAGGGTTGTCCTGCGGCCGGATCGGTGAGGCGGCCGGGGATCGTGATGAGTCGGCGGCGCAGCGTCCGGGCGGTGCGGATGGTGCCGGCGGGCAGCGTGAGGAGTTGAGTCCGCCTGAGCAGGTTGTGCGCGAGGGCGGCGATGACCGTCCAGGCGGCGTTGGCGGTGAACCTGCCGGAGGGGAAGTGCGCGAGTGCTTGGTCTTTGAGGTCACGGATCGCGAGCTCGACGACGGCGTGCGCTCGGTGTTCGACCTCCACGAGTTCGAGCGGTTCGGTGCGGTTGGTGATGAACGCGAAGTGCCGCCAGTCCGGCCACATCACAGCCTGCGCGCCGAGCAGTCGAGTGCGGCGAACGACCAGCCGCCAGTCACCGATCTGGGTCTCGGCGATCTGCGCCTCGCCGCCGGCAGGGCAGTCCTCAAGCGGCCGCCAGTCGCTCTCGCAGATCGCGGCGATCGCTGCTGGGACCTGGCCCTGGCGGCGCACCCCGATCGAGTACTCCCAGCCCGCCCGCTCGAGCTTGGCGATGAGCTTCTTGTTCCAGAACCCCGAATCCGCGCGCAGGAGTTTCGGGCCGGTCGCGCCCGCGCGCTGGACGCGCGGGATGAGTTCTTCGACGAACCGCAGCGCCCCGCGGGCGGTGTTCGCCGATCCCTTCCTCGCGCGGATGTGCAGCACCTCGCCGGTGTCCGCGCGAGTCGCCAACAGCGGGTGGTAGCCGCGCTTTCCGGTGTAGCCGAAGCTGGCGCCCTGCTTGGCATAGCCGTGGACCTCCACAACCGTCGCATCGTTCACCATGAGGGTGACCTCCTGAGCGGGGCCGCGGCGGGCCGCAACCGCCGCTACCAAGCCCTGCTTGGGAGGTCACTCCACCCGATCACCCGGACGAAACGGTGGATCGAGGCTAACCCGCGGTGAATGCGACGGGCATCTCCTTGAGCTGGTTGACAAAGCACGAGCGCGTCCGCCGCGGCTCACCCGCCAGGCGGATGTCCGGGAATCGCGTGAGCGTCTCCTCGAAGAGCACGCGCAGCTCGAGTCGGGCCAGCGCGGCGCCCAGGCAGAAATGCCGGCCGCCGGCGCCGAACGCCTGGTGCTCGGTGCGCCGCCGGATGTCGAAGTGATCGGGGTTCTCGATGACTGTTTCGTCGCGGTTGCTCGATACGTACCAGAGCACGACCTTGTCACCCTCGCGGATTGTCGTCCCGTGGAGCTCGACATCGCGCTGCGCTGTGCGACGGAAGTGCGCGAACGCTGGGAAGCACCGCAGTGATTCCTCCACGAGGCCGGGGATCAGCGACAGATCGTTCTTGACCATCTCCAACTGCTGCGGGTCGCGGAGGAGCGCGAGCATCCCGCTGGCAAAGGTGGACCGGGTCGAGTCGTTGCCTGCGGCCGCGAGCAGCCCGATCCCTGTGAAGATCTCGATGTCGTTGAGCCGCTCGCCATCGACCTCTGCGTGCGCGAGGACGGTGAGCAGATCATCGGCGGGCTGGTCTCGGCGCGCGGCGACCTGCTCCATGAACTCACCGAACGCGACCTCAATCGTCGCGGCGACCTCCTCGAAACCGGGTGAGACTTCGTCGTCTCCGAACGCCAGTACCATGTTCACGCGTTCGGCGTTCTTCGCGTCGTCGGCCTCGTCGGTTCCAATGAACGAGCCGATGACCCGGGAGACGACCGGCTGGGTGACGTCGGTCACCAGGTCGCACCGACCCTGTGAGGCGACACGGTCGAGTGCGTTCGTCACGATGCCGCGAATGCGGTCTTCATGCTCGCTGATGCGAGCAGGCGTGAACCCTCGCTGAAAAATGGCTTTGATCCGGTCGTGGCGCGGTGGGTCCATCGAGATCATCTGCTGCTGCTGCATGACGAGCGGCAGCCCAGGCTCGTCGAGGAGCAGGATTCCACCGCGCTCGGAGGAGAACGTGGAGAAGTCCCGGCTGATTTCGTGGATGTCCTTCCACCGTGTGATCGACCAGAAGCCGGCCTCGTCCGGGTAGTCACTGAGTGGGCTCCAGTGAACCGGCGCGTCGCGTCGAAGTCGCGCGAACAGATCGAACGGCGGGCCCTCATCCCAGAGGGAAAGGTCGCTCAGGTCGAGGGCTTGCAGGTCGTTCTCGACGATGACGCTCATGGTCAACCTCCTCGGTTCTCGCCGGGAATCCGGCGCGGTTTGGAGCGGTGCTCAGGGTGCGAACCGCGAGCACGGCAAAGTGTACCGATCGGTGGCTTTCGGTAACGTGCTCGATCATGCGCACGGCTGCTGAGACCTTTCCCCATCGCCGCGCCGGCCACTGCGGCTCGGGCGCGCTCCGCGATCTGCTGGAGCATCGCGGCCTCGACTTCGGGTCTGGCCCGCTGTCGGAGGGGGTGGTGTTCGGGCTGGCCGGTGGGCTGGGCTTCTTCTTTGTGGAGATCCCGCAGATGGCACCGCCCATGTACCTGGTGGGACGCACAGGCGATCTCGAGCGTGATGTCGCCGCGCATCTGAATGCCGGAATCGAGGTCCGGGAGACCGATGATCCTGTCGAGGGATGGGCGTGGGTGACGGACGAGATCGATGCCGGCCGGCCGCCGATCGTGTGGGCGGACATCGCCGAGCTCGAGTACCTGCGTGTGCGCATGAGCAACACGCGCCACGACATCGTCGTCGTCGATTACGACAGCGCCGCGCAGGTTGCGTGGATCGCCGATAACGACCGCGACGAGCTGCAGCGGTGCTCACTGGAGTCACTGGCGGCGGCCCGGAACTCCAACGGATTTCCCGGGCCGAATCGCCACACCACCTTCCTGTACCGCTGGCCTGATCGGCTCCCCGACCCCGATATCGCGACGCAGCGGGCGATGGCGTGCGCGGTTCGGAACATGCGGACCGCCCCCGCGTCGGTGGGGGGGCTCGACGGGGGACTTGGGCTGGCCGGCGTGATCGCGTTTTGCGAAAGCTACCCGCGCTGGCCTGAGACGTTCGCGACCAGCATGGACGAGGTGCTTCGGGGCCTGCGAGTGTTCATCGTCAAGGCCGGGACGGGAGGGGCCATGTTCCGCTCTCTCCACGCAGAGTTCCTGCGCGAGATGGCGGACACAGTCGGCGGACCTGCGCTTCTGGCGGCGGCGTCGATTTACGAGGAACTGGCCGCGCAATGGGTCGACCTCGCCACGTGCGCGGAGGCGGGCGATCACGCGGCGGGGCTGCCGCTCGTCGAGCGGATCGGGCGCCTCGAAGTTTCCGGTGTCGCCGCGATGGAAGCGGCGCTGTGAGCGCGCCAAGGGGTCGCGCGATCCCGCCTCACCACGCGAAGTGCTTCGGCTGTGGCCCCGAGAACCCAGCCGGGCTGCAGATGCGCATGTGGCAGGAGGACGATCGCGCGTGCGCAGAGCTCGTGCTCGATACCCGCCACGAGGGCGCCCCCGGATTCGCGCACGGTGGCGCCGTGGCGGCGGCCCTGGATGACCTGTTCGGCGGGGTCCTGGTGATCCTCCGCATCCCGGCTGTGACGGCCAAGCTCAGTGTCGACTACCGGGCGCCCGTGCTGCTCGGGCGAGCGCTGCAGCTGAGCGGCTCCTGCACCCGCAGGGATGGACGCAAGCTGACGATGCAGGGCTCGATCTTCGACCGAGACCGTCTGGTCGCCGAGGCGCAGGCCCTGTTCGTCGAGGTCGCCGTGGATCACTTTCGTCAGAGCGGCAAAGGCGGCATGGAGCAGTGGGGAGTCGATCGGGTCGAGCAGCCGGGCTAACTGCGTCACGCTCCGGGCGGCACCGACGAGACACCCTCGAGGAACACGCGGAACTCCGCGATGCCGTCGTGCAGGTCCGGCGTACTCCCGCGCTCGACATACTCCAGGATCAGCCCCTGGATACCGGCCAGGATGAGGACGTCAAGCGCCGGCCGACGCATATGGAGGACGCGTCCGCGGGCCAGCGCGTTGTCGATGAGCATCGCGATCACGGCGCGCATGCGATCGGTGATGTAGTTGGCGGCAGGGCGCAGCCCGTCGTTGGTGATCGCCTCGGTACGCAGGCCGAACCATGCCACGAGCAGGGCTCGATCACTGGTGATCGCCTCCCACATACGCTCGAATCCGCGGGCGACGATGTCGGCTGGCTCCTCAAGCCCAAGCACACTCTGCTCAATCTGGTCGACCAGGCGCCCGCCGACGACTCGGACGACATGATCGAACAGGCCGTCACGTGAGCCGAAGTAGTAGACGACGGCACGTTTGCCAAGTGCGGACTCGTCGCCGACACGCTGGAGCGAGGTCCCCGCGTAACCGTCGCGGGCCAGGCAGCGGAGTGCGGCGTCGACGATCGTCTCGGCCCGCTGTTCGCCTTTTCGTGAACGTTCCGCAACCGTCCGCATCGTCAAAAGCCTAGGTTACGGCTCGTGCGGGTTCACGTTCGAAGGTCCTCTGACTCGAGCGCTGATCGCAGACCGTGGGTGACGCTGGGCAGCTCACCACCGAGCCCTCGAACCTGCGCAGTGAACGAGCGTTAGCGGTCTGGTATGGTTTCCACGGTGCCGACGCTCCGCGACAGCAGGACGCTTCCCCCGAAGGTTCGTCTGCCAGCGCTCGCGCAAACCGCGTGGTTCCTGAAGAGTCCGCATGGTTTCCTCGAAGACAACGCGCAGCGTCTCGGGCCCGTATTTCGTGCCCGAATCCTCGGGTTTGGGAGCGGGGACTTCGCGTTCGTCTCGGACCCGGCCCTGATCGAACGAGTGTTCACACACCGAGGGTCGAATCTGCTCGCGGGACGAGCTGCGTACACGACTATCGAGCCGGTCGGGGGTGCCAACTCGCTCTTGGTTCTTGACCCTCCCCGGCATCTTGAAGAACGCAAGCTCATGCTGCCGGCGTTTCACGGGGACCGCATGCGTTCCTACCGTGACGTTATTGCTGAAGAGACCCGAAGGTCGATAGCGTCATGGCCCTCCGGCGTGCCGTTCCCGTTGCGACCGCGCTTTGCGGAGATCGCGCTCGATGTGATCATGCGCGCGGTCTTCGGCCTTGCCCACGGGCCGAACTACAGCGATCTTCGTGCAGCGCTGCTCTCAGTGGTTGAGAACGACCGCATGATCAGCTTGGCGCTCATGCTGCCCGCGATCAGGCGTGATGTCGGACCCTGGAGGTCGTGGTCGAATTTTCGCCGTCAGATCCGAGCGGCCGACCATCTGATCTTTCGCGAGATTGAAGAGCGCTGGAATGACCCTGACCTTGCGTCGCGAGACGACATTCTTTCGATGCTGCTGCTCGCGCGTCGGGACGATGGCTCGGCTCTGACAATGGAGGAGCTTCGTGACGAACTCGTCACCATGCTCCTGGCTGGCCACGAGACAACCGCAACGGCGCTGGCGTGGACGTTCGACCAGTTGTTCCACAATCCGCACGTGCTCGAAGAGCTCCAGGCGAACGTCGCCTCGGGCGCTCCGGACCCAGCGCTGATCGACGCGGTGATCTACGAGGCGCTCCGCGTGCGCCCGGTTATCCCATTTGTTGTGCGCACCCTCACTGAGCCGTGGGAGCTTGCGGGATTCGAGCTTCCAGCCGGGTGCACTGTCGCGCCGGCGATCTACGCTGTTCATCGGGATCCGCGCGTGTATCCCGATCCAGGTCGTTTCGATCCCACCCGATTCCTGGAACGGCGTCCGGGCACCTATGAGTGGCTGCCGTTCGGGGGAGGGACCCGCCGATGCATCGGGGCGAGCTTCGCACTGTTCGAGATGCGCACCGTGTTGGAGACCGTGCTTGCAGAGACGACGCTGCGTCCGAACTCGGACCGCCCGGAGCGAATCCGGCGCAGGGCGTTCATGCTCGTTCCCGCACATGGAACACCGGCAGTCAGGTACCCGCTTCAGACTGCCGCTTGACATGTGAGACAGTCTTCTGCGTCCCCCAACCCGAGCACATGCTCAACCAGCCGGTCGGACGCAGTTGAGCGCACGTGTCTCCTACGCGATGCGTGCGCGCCGTCGGGGGGTGCCGGGGTTCGTCCTCGGTACCCCTCGACGTTTCGATACGCTGGCGTCAGTCGTCCGGGCGGTGTCTAGTGCCCGCGAGCGCGCCGAGGCCGATGGACACCAGCAGCCCAGGTAGATCGTCAACCTTTCGGGCATCGCGTGGCCAATACGCCGCCGACAGCAGGAGTCCGATTGTCGCGAACGCCGCGGTGACGAGCTCGCTCGTGGCCCTATCGGGATAGCACCGGGAGAGAACCTCCACCCACCGGTCCACGTGCTGTCGCTGGCGGCGGGCGAGGCGCCGCCGCGCATCGGATGCCAGGGATCGGTCCTCCCGGGCGTAGATGCTCACCAACGCCGAGTCGGTCAGTGAGAATTCCGCCTGGGCGCGGACCAGTGCCTCAAGGTCGTGGAACGGATCGTCCGTCGGGACGGGCACGAGTAATAGGAGACGATCCATCGCTTCGTCAAACAGCGTCGAGAGGATCTCGTCCTTCCCGGCGAAGTGTCGGTAGATCGCTGGGCCAGAGACCCCCGCGGCTTCGCCCAGCTCATCGACGCCGACAGCGTCAAAGCCCCGTTCGTAGAACAGCCGCGTGGCTGCATCCAGGATCTTCCGGTCCCGCACGTCGGCCCATACTACCTGTCAGGGATGTGGGGCCACACGTCCGCCCAGCGATCGCAGCTTCGAGCCGGGCGGGATCTTGGCGATCGCACGCTCAGCCAACGCGGTGATCGTCAGGGACGGATTCACCCCGACGTTTGCGGGGATGGCGGCACCGTCGCAGACCAGGAGGTTCTCATACCCGAACACGCGCTGTTCCGCGTCGATCACGCCGTTCTCCGGGGTGCTGCCGATCACGGCGCCGCCGAGGATGTGGGCTGTGGTGGGGATGGACATCGTCGCCTCGGTGAAGACGGCCTGCGGGGTGCCACGCAGTTTCTCTGTCAGCCAGGCGGCCGCGTCATACGCGGCGGGAATCTGGTCTGGGTTGGGAGAGAGT
>SXGQ01336705.1_pt1 | contig 18625 bp, 13 predicted proteins | sample 3178371 | NCBI WGS metagenome assembly SXGQ01 (sample SAMN11356859, study PRJNA531348) | freshwater metagenome | isolation source: freshwater sample F1-20 | place: China: Fuxian Lake, Yuxi | collected 2017-12-25 | reverse complement strand
GGCCTTGTCGGCGAGCTTGTGGACCATGGAGACGAAGTCCGACGGCGTCTGGCCGGTGTAGCCGCCGTCCTGGTTGACCTGGTTGGACGTGGCTTCGATCAGGGCCGGGCGGCCTTGTGCGGCGCACTCGCGCAGCGTGGCGGCGATGACGACAGGATGGGCCGAGCAGACGGACGGGATGCCGATGGGCGCGGTGCCGGCGGCAGCTTGCTTGTGGCGGCGCACGAGGTCGAGCATGAGCTTCATGCGGCGTCTCCTTGAACGGTGGGTTGGGATGCGGAAGGGGTTTCGGGCTGCAGGGCCAGCAGCAGCGCGGCGAGCAGGGCCAGCGCCACGCCCAGCAACTTGCTGCCGGCGGGCATGGCGCCGCTGAGGGCCATGGACAGCACGGCGGTGAGCAGGGGCGCGCCGGCATTCACCAGCGGCGAGACGACCATCGCCTTGCCGTAGCGGAAGGCGTACACCAGCGTCAGCGCGCCCACGGCGTTCAGCACCTGCGTGACGGCGGCCAGACCCGGGCCCTGCCAGCCCCAGTTGATGGGCTGGGAGAAGTCGGTCATGGCCAGCGCGACGGGCACACACAGCAGGCCGCCGACCATCATGTAGAAGAAGATGCTTTCGGCGCTGGTGGTGGCGTTGGCCAGCTTGATGAAGTACGCCTGCAGGCCCCAGGCGGCCATCACGATGAGTGCCAGCCCGAACCACAGGCCCAGGCCGCCGGCGTCCTGGCCGAGTTGCAGGTCGAACAGCGGCAGCGAGCACAGCGCCAGCACGATGCCGGCCACGCCCAGCTTGCCGGTGCGCTCGCCCAGCAGACCGAACGACAGCGCGATGGTGAGCGCCGGCGACAGCGAGACGATGGGGAAGATGAGGTAGGCCGGGCCCGACTGCACCGCGCGGAACAGCAGCATCTGGCCGCCGGCGCCCAGCAGGCCCACGGTGAGACCGAGGATGACGGAGCGGCGGTCGCGGTCGATGCGCCAGCCGCTGCGCGCCAGCACGATGACGGCGGGCGGGATCATCGTCAGCGCCCAGACGACATAGATCAGCGTGTCGGGAAAGCCGTGCTGCGAGGGCAGGCCGGCGAAGGCGCCCCACACGCCCCAGAGCAGCGTGGTGACGAGGGCGTGAACTAGCCATTTGCTCTGCATAGGGGCGTCTTTTCGTGAGGCGTGAAGAGGTGTTGATGACTTTCGAGCGAAAGCATAAACGAACAAAAACGAAAACACAACGGCGGAAACACTTTCGTATTCCAAATCCCGCGCTTGAGGGGCAAATGTCCATATAGCTCACGCTGTTCTCTCCATGTCAGCGTGATGGAAGGCTTTCGTGGCATGCTTCATCGAAAGCATTCGGCATCCGTAAAAACGATATGCGAAATTAAACGAAAGAATTCGTAGACTTGCGGCAAGCCGGCTCGGGGCACACCAAAGCCGGCACCCGCACCGGGGAGCCGCCCCGGCATCCACAAGCAGATCGCCTCGTGCTGCCCTGACGGCAGCCAAGACATAAAAGGAACCGTTCGATGAGTCCTCGCCTGCAACCTTTCCAGCCCGCCAGCTTCTCGCTGCATCCCCTGGCCGCCGCCGGTCTGGTGATGATGGCCACGCTGGCCGCCCCCGCGCTGGCCCAGGAGACCCCCAAAGCCGCCGACCCCGACCAGACGCTGGAGCGCGTCGAAGTCACCGGCACCCGTGCCAGCCTGCAGAAGTCGCTGGCGCTGAAGCGCAATGCCGCCGGCGTGCAGGACAGCATCAGCGCCACCGAGCTGGGCCGCTTCCCCGACAACAACGTGGCCGACTCGCTGAGCCACATCACCGGCGTGTCCATCTCCCGCACGGCCGGCGGCGAAGGCCAGAAGGTCAGCATCCGCGGCCTGGGCCCGGAGTACACGATCACCACCTTCAACGACCGCCTGCTGGGCACCGACAGCGCCGGCCGCTACTTCGCCTACGACGTGCTGCCGGCCGACGTGATCAGCGGGGCCGACGTCATCAAGTCTGCCCAGGCGTCCATCATGGAAGGCGCCATCGGCGGCCTGGTGAACCTGCGCTCGGCCAGCCCGTTCGACCAGAAGGGCCAACGCGGCCTGCTGCGCGTGGAGGCCGACCGCAACCAGATGAGCAGCCTGAACGGCCAGAAGCTGTCCGGCACGTACAGCAACACGTTCGGCGACCAGTTCGGCGTGCTGCTGGGCCTGGTGTATGCCAAGCGGGACGTGCGCACCGACACGGCCGGCACCGAAGGCGGCTGGTCGCGCAACGCCATTCCCAACGACCCCGCCTGGATGTGGGGCAACACCTGGGGCGGCGCCATCGATCCCAACGGCAACGGCGTGCTGGACCCCGAAGAGGAGGGCCTGATCGGCCCCGGCCAGTTCCGCTTCGGCTCCATCATGGAGAAGAAGAAGCGCCTGGCGCTGTCGGGCAAGGTGGAGTGGCGGCCCAGCAGCGACGTGAAGGTCGTCGTTGACGGCTTCAAGACCCGGCTGGACTCGCCGCAGGTTGGCTACCAGCTCTCGTTCTACCCGCTGTACGCGCCGGGCCGCTGGTCCAACATGAAGATCACCAACGGCGTGGTGACCGACCTGACGCTGGACAACACCGACCCCGAGATGCGGCTCAACCCCGAGCTGCTGAACAAGACCGAGTACCGCGTCGTCGACACCGCGATGTACGGCGTCAACGCCGAGTGGAAGGTGTCGCCCACGCTGAAGGTGAAGGGCGACCTCTACGAGTCCACGTCCCGGCGCCACTCCGGCGGCAATGACAGCTATGTCGTGCTGCGCATGAACCAGCCCAACGTGACGCGCATCCAGCTGACCGGTGGCGCCGTGCCCGACGTGAAGACCACGTTCGCCGATGGCCGCGACCTGCAGAGCGGCCTGGCGCAGGGCCTGTTCACCGCCAGCGACTTCAACACGCACTACTACAAGCGTGAAGGCGACAACATCGACGACAAGATCAATGGCGCCAAGGTCGATGCCGAGTGGACGGTGGACCGCTTCTACATCGACCGCCTGAAGTTCGGCCTGAACCAGACCAATCGCAAGAAGTCGCGCGACATGGTCAACAACACGTTCAACTCCGGCGCCGACCATTACTCCGGCGCCAACGCGATCAACGTGGCGACGTTGGGCGGCAACATCATCAACCGGTCGTTCAGCCCCAACGGCTTCATGGCGGATGTCAGCGGCAACTTCCCGCGCAGCTTCCTGGGCTTTGACGTCGCCAATTACGCCGAGATGCTGAAGGCCTGGGACGGCAAGCCCCGCCCGGGCGGCGGCGTCTACAGCTCCACACTCTCATCGCCGCAATGGAACCCGCTGGAAAGCTACCGCGTGACGGAGAAGACGACCACCGCCTTCGTGCAGGCCGACCTGGCGGGCGACAGCTGGAACGCGGACGTCGGCGTGCGCTTCGTGCGCACCAAGACCACGTCGCAGGCCTGGGACGCGAAGATCCTCGACATCATCACGAACGGCCCCTGGAACTACCAGCCGGTCTACGCGTCGCCGACCTCCGTGCAGCAGGAGGCCAGCTACAGCTTCGCGCTGCCGGCCGTCAACTTCACCTACCTGTTCACCAACGACCTGCAGCTGCGCCTGGGTGCCTCCAAGACCATGGCGCGCCCCGCGGTGGACAAGCTCGCACCGTCGAGCACGACCGAAGGCATCTCGTGGGGTGACTTCACGAAGCGATACACCGGCAACGCCGAGCTGAAGCCCTACAGCGCCCGCCAGTACGACGCCTCGCTGGAGTGGTACTACGCCAAGGACTCGGCGCTGACCTTCGCCGTCTACCAGAAGAACATCAAGAACCAGATCACCAACCTGTGGCTGACGGGCCAGGACATCGGTGCGCCGGGGGGCCGCCTGTTCAATGTGGAGCTCCCCATCAACGGCGACAAGGCCACCGCGCGCGGCCTGGAGGTGGGCTTCCAGCACCTGTTCGACAACGGCTTCGGCGTGCGGGCGCAGTACACCCGCAACAAGTCGCGTGCCTGGGTGGGCGGCGAGGAGCGCCCGCTGGCAGGCATCGCGCCGGCGACCGCATCGCTCGGCGTGCTTTACGAGAAGGGCCCGTGGAGCATGAGCGCCACGGCCGACCGTACCGATGCCTTCGTCACTGCCAGCAACATCATCGGCGGCTTCAACGAGATCGCCAATCCAGTGACCTGGGTGACCGCCCAGGTGGCCTACGAGGTCAACCAGTGGCTGCGCATCAGCCTGGAAGGCAACAACCTGACGGATGCGGTGCAGGCGCCCAAGCTCACCAAGGGCGACATCAGCCTGCCCAACGGCTACTACCGCTACGGCCGCGCCTTCACCCTCGGCGCCTCCATCAAGTTCTGATGGAACGGCGATGCTTGCGGCGTCGAGTCGCAAGCATCGCCACGCGGGTCGGCCTGAGAGCGGCCCGGCGCTCGGCCTGAAAGACTGGATTTGGATTGCTGATGAGAAACCTGTTGTCTCTGTTTGCCGCCCTGCTTGCCGGGGCGGCCCTTTCTCCCGCGGTGGCGAAGGATGCGCCCAGCTACACCATGGCCGACTACGGTCGCGTGGTGAAGATCGATGCCCACCTGCACCTGCACAACGCCAACCCGGCCTTCATGGCCGCGGCGAAAAAGCAGAACTTCAAGATCCTGACGATCAACGTCGACTACCCCGACTTCCCGCCGCTGGACGACCAGCAGCGCGTGGCCATCGAACTGCAGAAGCAGTTCCCGCAAGACGTCGCCTGGGCCGCCAGCTTCTCGGTGGACGGCTCCGACCAGCCCGCCTGGCTGCCCGCCACGCGCCAGCGCATCGCCGCCGCCATGAAGGCCGGCGCCGTGGGCGTGAAGGTGTGGAAGAACATCGGCATGAGCCTGAAGGGCGCCGATGACAAGCTGGTCATGATCGACGACGCCCGCTTCGCGCCGCTGTTCGACGACTTCGTGAAGCAAGGCATCCCGCTGCTGGGCCACCAGGGCGAGCCGCACAACTGCTGGCTGCCGCTGGAGAAGATGACGGTCAACAATGACCGTGAGTACTTCAAGGCCCACCCGCAGTACCACATGCACCTGCACCCCGAGATGCCCAGCTGGGAAGCGCAGATGGCCGCACGCGACCGCATGGTGGCGGCGCACCCGGGCCTGCGCTTCATCGGCGTGCATCTGGCCTCGCTGGAGCGAGACGTGGACGAACTGGCCGCCTTCCTCGACAAGTTCCCCAACGCCGTGGTGGACGTGGCCGCGCGCATCGGCCAGCTGCAATATCAGAGCCAGAAGGACCGTGAGCGCGCGCGCCGCTTCTTCATCAAGTACCAGGACCGCATCATGTACGGCAGCGACCTCGCCCAGGCGCCGGACCAAGACGGCGCCGCCATGGGCAAGGAAGCCGCCAGCGTGTGGCGCATGCACTGGCGCTACTTCAACACCGCCGACAGCTTCAAGGTGGCCGACCTCGACAAGCCGGTGAAGGGCCTGGCCCTGCCGCGCGACGTGGTGGACAAGCTCTACCGCATCAACGCCGAACGCGCCTTCCCCGGCGCGTGGGGAGCGAAGCAATGACGGCCCGCCGCGCGTTCCTTCAATGGCTGGGCGCCGCCCCTTTGGCCACGCAACTGTCGCTGGCCAACGCACAGTCGGCTGCCGGCGGCAAAGGCCATGTGCGCGTGCAGGACGCCGCGGTGTCGCTGCAGTTCGACGAGCAGATGCGCTGCCGCATCGTCAGCCTGCTCGGCAAGCAGTCCGTCACGCTGACCGGCTTCGACGCCAGCGAACACCTCGTCGTCAACGGCAAGCCGCTCGCGCGCTTCACGCTGCAGAAGGCCGAGCCCGCCAAAGTCATCACGCCGTTCGGCGCCGGCCAGGCGCTGCGCCTCATCGGCCGCTCGGCGGACGGCATCGAGAAGCGCGTCACCGTCACGCTGCTGGACGAACACCCGGGCGTGGCGTTGCTGGACGTGGGCTACGCCAACACCAGCGACAAGCCGCTGGTGGTCGACGCCTGGGTGAACGCCGCCCACCGCCTGGCTGCGCCGCCACGTCATGCCGGTGGCTACTGGACGTACTCCGGCGCCAGCCACGCCGACCGCCGCGACTGGGTGCTGCCCGTCAAGCGTGGCTTCGAGCAGCGCAACTTCATGGGGATGAATGCGTCGGACTACGGCGGCGGCACGCCCGTCGTGGACGTCTGGCGCCGCGATGTCGGCTTGGCCGTCGGGCACTTGGCGCTTCAACCGCAGCTCGTCGCGCTGCCCGTGAAGGCGGCCGGCGACCAGGTCGACATCTCCCTGCGCGGCGACGAGCCGCTGACGCTGGCGTCCGGCGCCACGTTCCTCACGCCGCCCAGCTTCATCGCCGTGCACCGCGGCGACTTCTACGCGCCGCTGGACCGCTACCGCCGCCTGATGGCCGCGCAGGGCCTCGCCGCGCCCGAGCCTCCGCAGAGCGCCTACGAGGCGCAGTGGTGCGCCTGGGGCTACGAGCGCGACTTCTCGCTCGACTACGTGCGCGCCACGCTGCCCAAGGTGCAGGAGCTGGGCTTCAAGTGGGCCGTGCTGGACGACGGCTGGCAGGTGAAGACCGGCGACTGGACGCCCGACCTCGCCAAGTTCCCCAAGGGCGCGGCCGACATGAAGGCCTTGGTGGCCGACATCCACGCCCGCGGCATGAAGGCGCGGCTCTGGATCGCGCCGCTGGCCGTGGCCCCGGGCAGCGACGAACTGCACGACCACACCGACCTGCTGCTGCTGGACAAGGACGGCGCGGTGCAGGACGTGACCTGGTGGAACAGCTTCTACCTGTGCCCGGCGTATGAGAAGACGCAGGCGCGACTGGCCGCGACGATCAAGATGATCATCGGCGACTGGGGCTTCGACGGCCTCAAGGTCGACGGCCAGCACCTGAACGGCGTGGCGCCTTGCTACAACCCCAAGCACAAGCATGCGCGGCCGGAAGAGTCGGTCGAGGCGGTCTCGACCTTCTACAAGGTCATGCACGACGTGGCCCATGCGGCCAACCCGGAAGCGGTGGTGGAGGTGTGCCCGTGCGGCACCAGCTATGCCTTCCACAACATGCCGTTCATGGACCAGGCGCCGTCGTCCGACCCGCTGTCCAGCTGGCAGATCCGCCACAAGGGCAAGACGCTGAAGGCGCTGATGGGCCCGTGGTCGGCCTACGCGGGCGACCACGTCGAGCTGAGCACCGGCGGGCAGGACTTCGCCTCCAGCGTCGGCATCGGCGCCGTCGTGGCCACCAAGTTCACCTGGCCGGTGGACCCCAAGCCCAAGGACTCGTTCCTGCTGACACCCGAGCGCGAAGCGCACTGGAAACAGTGGGTGGACCTGTACAACAAGCAGCGCCTGGCCGAAGGCCGCTACCGCGGCGAGCTGTACGACCTGGGGTTCGACAAGCCGGAGACGCACGTCGTCGAGCGCAGCGGCGCACTGCACTACGCGTTCTATGCGGAGCGCTGGGACGGCCCGGTCACGCTGCGCGGCCTGAACGCGGGCCGCTGGACCGTGCGTGATTCGTTGACCGGCAAGGAACTCGGCACCGTCACGGCCGACAAGCCCACGCTGCCGGTGCGCTTCACGCACAGCCTGCTCATCGAAGCGCAGCCCGAGGCGCCCGACACGCTGCCCATCGCCTTTGCCGGTGCGGTGAAGCAAGTGGGTGCCGACGGCTTCCCGCGCGCCTCGCAGTGGGCCGATGCGCCGACCACCTTCTTCCGCCACGACTGGCAAGGGAAGGCGCTCGCCGGCCCGCAGTCCACCCGCGTGCAGCTGCTGCGCGGCGCGAACGCGCTGTACCTGCGCTTCATCTGCAAGTACGAGGCGCTGAGCACCTACGACCGCGCTGGCTCAGCGACGGACATCTGGCCGCTGTGGGACCGCGATGTCGTCGAGGTCTTCCTGCAGGCGCCGGACCGCGCGGGGCTGAAGAGCTACCGCGAGGTGGAGGTGTCGCCCAACGGCCTGCTGTTGGAGATCGCCGTCGAGGCGTCGGGCAAGAAGCGCATCGTGGGCGAGAGCCGCGCGAAGGCGCACATCGACGCGAAGAACAAGGTGTGGACGGCCGAGCTGGCCGTGCCCCTGCGTGGCGCGGAGGACGGCTGGCGCCTGAACCTGTTCCGTGTGGAAGGTCGTGAGGGCCAAGGCCCGGGCCGTGTGTACTCCGCCTGGAGCCCCACGAAGACCGCCACGCCCGACTTCCACGTGCCCGCCGCCTTCGGTCGCCTCTTGCCCGCTGCCTGACGATGAAATGCCTGCTGCCCCTCGCCCTGCTCGTTGCTCTGTCGGCGCAGGCGCAGCAGACGCTCAACGCCACCGGCCGCTGGCAACACCAGCCCGTGGGCCATGCGCTCACGCCGCCCATGGGCTGGTCGAGCTGGAACGCCTTCCGCGTGGACATCACCGAGCAGAAGGTGCTGGACTCGGCGCAGGTCATCGTCGATTCCGGCCTCGCCGCCGCGGGCTACCGCAGCATCAACGTGGACGACGGCTGGTGGCTGAAGCGCCGCACCAGCGACGGCCGGCTGCTGGTGCGCACGGGCCTGTTCCCCAGCGCCAACGTGGGTGCGGGCAAGGACTCCACGCTGCGCCCCTTCACCGACAAGATCCATGCGATGGGCCTGAAGGCGGGCCTGTACACCGACATCGGCCGCAACGCCTGCTCGCAGGCCTACGACGCCGACAGCCCCAACCTGCCCGAAGGCACGCATGCCGAGCGCGAGGTGGGGCTGATGGGCTTCATGCGCCAGGACGTGGCGCTGTTCTTCGGCGAGTGGAATTTCGACTACCTGAAGGTGGACGGCTGCGGCCTGTCGTCGTACGGCAAGGACCGCCCGCACGTGGCCTCGGGCCAGTACCGCGAGTACAAGCCGACAATCGTCGAAGGCAGCATCAACCAGTCCGACATCGAAGGCACGAAGAAGCTCTACGCGGGCTTGAAGCAGGCCCTGCACGAGGTGCGCCCACGCGGCGACTACACGCTGTCGGTGTGCCTGTGGGGCACGGTCAACGTCCGCGCATGGGGCCAGGACTACGGCTCCATGTGGCGCACCAGCCGCGACATCTGGAAGGGCTTTGCCCAGATGGTGCACAACTTCGACACCGTCGCCACGCGCGAGTTCTACGCCGGCCCCGGCCGCTGGAACGACCCCGACATGCTGGAGATCGGCAATGGCGACTTCGGCGCCGACCAGCTGCTGCAGGCACGCACGCACATGGGTCTGTGGGCTATCGTCGCGGCGCCGCTGATGATCGGCACCGACCTGTCCAAGGCCTCGCCCGCGGTCATCGACGTGCTGAAGGCGCCCGAGGTCGTCGCCATCAACCAGGACCCCGCCGGCCACCAGGGCGTGCTGGCCTATGCCGACAGCGACCGGCAGATCGTCGTGAAGACACTCGCCGACGGACGCAAGGCCGTGCTGCTATTCAACCGCACCGAGTCGCCCGCCAAATTCACGCTGACCGCCGCGCACCTGAAGATGGATGCCACCGCGCCCATCGCCCTGCGCGACGCGTGGGCGCGTGCCGACGTGGGCACCTTCACCGGCCAGCGCGAGTTCACGCTGAAGCCGCGCGAGGCGCTGCTGTTCACCGCCACCGGCAAGCATGTGCTGCCACGGGGCTACTTCGTGTCGGAGCGACCTGGCAACGTCTACGTGGCGCGCGACGGCCTCCGCGCGCTGGAGCAAGACCCGGTCGTCTACCGCGCACTCGCCTCGTGGTCCACCACCGACAACGGCGGCACGCGCCCGGCCTACGCGGGCTGGGGCGGCCCGCGGGCTGACTCCACGCCTTACGACCAGGCCCTCAGCGTGCAACGCCAGGCCTTCCGCCACGGCGTGGGCGTGCTGGCCGACTCGCGCCTGCAGGTGCAGGTGGCGCCCGACGCGCAGCGCTTCACCGCCCAGGTCGGCGTGGATGACTCCACGCGCGGCACCACCGCCGCGGTCAGCTTCGAGGTCTGGGGCGACGGCCGCCGGCTCGCCAGCACCGCACCGCTCAAGTTCAACCAACCGGCGCGCGAACTCAGCGCCGACCTGCGTGGCGTGAAGCTGATCGAGCTGATCGCGCGCCAGCACGGGGCCGACACCGCGGGCCCCCTCGTCGTGACCTGGGGCGAGGCTCGCATCGAGTAGCCGCCCCGCCACGCCACCGTTCTTTGTCCATCACCTTTGGCACCGGTCGCGCCGGTGCCCCGGTCGCGCTCGCGCTGACGCGCCCGGCCCATCCCTCCCAGCGCACCGTGTGCCCATCCAGCCGGGCCTGACGCCCGGTCTTCATGAGGAGAACCTGATGCCTTCCATCCGCCCCTGCCCCTTGCCCCGCACCCGCACCGCCATGACGCTGGCGGGTGGCCTGGGTGCCGTGCTGCTCGCTGCCTTGCCCGGCACCGCGGCCGCCGTGCCGGTCGTGGCCAACACGCTGAACGCCTGCCTGGAGGCCAAGGTGGACACCTGGGACATCCGCCTGGCCACGTGCAACGGCGGTGCGTTGCAGGACTTCACGCTCACGCCCGTCAGCACGGGCAGCGCGATCTACACGCTCAAGAACGCCCAGGCCAACCTGTGCGTCGCGGCCACCGGCACCAGCTCCGGCGCATTCGTGGAGCTCAACAGCTGTTCGTCCACCAGCACGAGCCAGCGCTTCCAGACGGTGGCGCTGGCCGGCGGTTCGACATCGCAGCTCAAGCTCGCCGCCAACAACCTGTGCCTGACCGCGCCGACAAGCGTGGGCACCGTCGCTTTTTCCGTGGCGACGTGCAGCGCCGGCAATGCCAACCAGGCCTGGCGTTTCGCGACGCAGCCTCCTACGCAGCCGCCAACCCAGCCGCCCGCGGGCACGGTGGAAACCAGCTTCACTGTCAGCACCGCCGAGATCGCCAATCCCGAGCGGGGCTTCTACACCTGGTCCCACGAAAGGAACTTCCTGGAGTGGACGCAGGCCGCGGCCAATGCGCAATTCGCGGCCGGTCACCGCATCGTCTATGCGCCCGTGCGGCTGGATCCCTACATCGCCGCCAACGCGCTGCCCGCCGACGTCATCACGCAGCTCAACCAGCGCTTCGCGATGGCGCGCGCCGCCGGCTTGAAGGTCATCCCCCGGTTCACCTACAACTACCCGGACAACGAGACCGAGTACCAGAACGCCAAGGACGCGACGCTGGCGCGCGTGCTGGCCCACATCGAGAACCTGCGGGGCGTGCTGACGGCCAACGCCGACGTCATCGCCTTCCTGCAGGCCGGCTTCATCGGCGCCTGGGGTGAATGGCACACCTCGTCCAACAACCTGACGGACACGGGCCCCCGCACGCAGATCCGCGACAAGCTGTTGAGCGTGCTGCCCGCGGACCGGTTCCTGCAACTGCGCTACCCGGCCTACCTGAGGGCGTGGCAGTCGACGGTGCCGGGCTGGCGCGATGGATCCGCGGCCTCCCGCATCGGCCTGCACAACGACTGCTTCCTGGCCTCGGCCACCGACGTCGGCACCTACGACGAGAACGCCACGACGCGTCAGGCCGAGCGCAACCACATCGACGCCCTGTCAGATGTGGCGCCTTTTGGCGGCGAGACCTGCGACCCGCAGGACGAGGCCGGCGCGGTGCCGCGCACCACCTGCGCCGACATCCTGAACGAGGGCCGGCAGTACAACCTGACCTACCTGAACAAGGACTACCACCGCGAGAAGTTCCACGTCAAATGGGAGCAGAACGGCTGCATGGCCGAGGTCCAGCGCAGCATGGGCTACCGGTTCGAGCTCGCCACGTTGCGGCACAGCGCGGCGGCGTCGGTCGGGCAGTCGGTCAGCGTCCTCATGACGGTGCGCAACAGCGGCTGGGCACGCGCCTTCAATCCGCGGGCGGTGCAGGTCATCCTCAAGCACAAGACGACGGGTGGCCTCGTGCGCGTCGCGCTGTCGTCGGTGGACCCGCGCACCTGGCTGCCCAACAGCACGAGCACCGTGTCGACGGCCTTCACCGTGCCGTCAGGCACGCCGACGGGTGCGTATGACGTGCTGATCGCGCTGCCGGACGGCGCCGCCTCGCTGAGCAACGATGTGCGCTACAGCGTGCGGCCCGCCAACGCGGACAACGCCGCCAAGTCCCAGGCCTGGGATGCCGCGCTCGGTGCGTTCCGCGCGGGCACCACGCTCACCGTGCAGTGATCCCTGAAGCCGGGCGCCGCCGCTGGCGGCGCCCACCCTTGACTGACTTTCGAGGATGAAACGCATGTCCAACTTTCAATGCAGGCTTGCTGCTGCCGCCGTGCTGACCGGCCTCACCACGCTCGCCCCCGCCGCCCCCACCGGCTTCGGCATGGTGGCCTACTGGGGCGAAACCGCCAGCACCTACGGTGGGCAGATCCCCAGCGGCGCCTACGTCGTCATCAACCCCAACAGCGGGTCCACGGGCTTGAACGCCAGCCAGGTGACGAACTGGAAGGCCGTCATCGCCAACATCCGCGCCCAGGGCGGCAAGGTGCTGGGCTACGTGGCCACCGGCTACAACTACAACACCGCCGACGAACTGGCGCGCTACAACGCCATCAACGCCAACCTCACGGCCTACAAGACCACGCTGGACGGCGTGGACGGCTTCTTCTTCGACGAGGCTGCCTTTGACGACGCCGCGCTGACCGACGCGCAGAAGTGCAACGGCACGCCGTCGAAGTTCAGCGCCGTGCGCGCCAAGATGTCGGCCACCGGCACGGGCGGCACCGTGGTGTGGAACGCCGGTTGGCCCGGTGCCAGTAGCTGCTTCGTCAGCGCGGCCAGCTATGGCGAGCACATCGTCATGTACGAGGCCGCGTACGCCGACTACCTCAACGCCGCGGGCTGGCTCAACGGCGGCGTGCAGAACCTGGCCACCTCGCTCGGCGTGAAGACCTGGCTGCTGGTGCATTCCGCCACGCAGGCGCAGATGCAGGCCACGCTGAAAGGCACGACGGCCAACTACGTTTTCGTCACCAGCATGACCTACAACCCCGCGCTGCCGTGGGGCGGCCCGATCTGGAACTACACGCCCACGTACTGGGGCAACAACACGCTGTCGGGTTCCGAGCGCTGGTGCTTGAACAGCCTGAAAACCGGTGGCAACTGCTAACCCTAAGGAATCACTGACATGAAACGCCTGAAGACCCTCGTCGCCACGCTGGCCCTGGCCGCCGCGTCACCCTTCGCCTCGGCCATCGAGATCATCGTGCCGGCCTACTTCTACCCGTCGTGGATGCCGTCGCAGAACGAATGGCACCAGCTCACCTGGGCCGCGCAACAGGGCGCGCAGGTCACGGCCATCATGAACCCGTGGAACGGGCCGGGCACCGCGTTCAACAGCGACTACGCCGCCTCCATCAACAGCCTGCGCGCGGCAGGCGGCAAGGTGATCGGCTACGTCTACACCTGCTACGGCATCAACCTCTGCACGCCCGAAGTGCCGCCGACACGCTCCACCAGCGACGTGCTCGCCGACGCGCAGAAGTACGCCAATTGGTACAACGTCGACGGCGTGTTTCTCGACGAGATGGCCACGCAGCCCGGTGCGCTGCCGTTCTATCAGACCGTCAGCAATTCACTGAAGGCGGCGCACCCGACCTGGGAGATCGTCGGCAACCCGGGCGTGGCGCCCACCGCGGGCTACAACGCGCTGGCCAACACGCTGATGAGCTTCGAGGGCTCGTACACCGACTTCGTCAACGGCCCCTTTCTGGCCGGCCTGACGAACGCGGCCGGCACCGGCGCCATCGTGCACACGGTGATGACCGAGGCGCAGATGCAGGAGGTGATGAGCCTGGCCAAGCAGCACGGCCTGGGCGCCATCTACATCACCGACGGCACCATGGCCAGCGGCAACCCCTACCTGCACCTGCCCAGCTACTGGCAGGCCCAGGTGCTGGCCGCCACGGCGCCGGTGCCAGAGCCGGAGCAGGCCGCGCTGCTGCTGGCCGGCCTGGGCGTGCTGGCCTGGGCGCGTCGCCGGTCGGCCCGGCGTTGAACGTGCGCCGTCAAGGCACCACCAGCCCCGTCTCCACCTTCACCCGGTCCAGCGCGATCAGCGAGCGGTAGCTCTTCACCGACTCGTTCTCGGCAAACAGTCGCCGTGTGAGGCGCTCGTAGGTGCGCATGTCAGCCGCCAGGATGATCAGCATGAAGCTGGCGCCGCCGGTCACGTAGTAGCACTGCTGCACCTCGGGCGTGTCGCGGAACAACGCCTTCGCGCGGTCGACCGTGGCTGCGTTCTCGTCGTGCAGGTGCACCTCCACGATGGAGGTGATGGTGACGCCCACCGCATCGGGATCGACGAGCGCCACGTTGCGGTGGATGACGCCGGCCGCTTCCATGGCCGCGATGCGCCGCTGCACGGCGGCGGCGGAGAGGTGCACCTCGTCGGCGATGGTGCGCTGCGGCGTCTTGTTGTCGCGCTGCAGCAGGTCGAGGATGGCACGGTCCTGCCGGTCCAGGGCGAAGTCGTCGCTGCGCGGCTTGCGGGGCATGGGCGAGTTTTTGTTGCGTTGAATGTCAGAAATTGGAGCGCAAAGCTCTCTATGGCGCAAATAAAGTGCGCCGATGACATCGATTGCCCCCACCGCCCCTGCCACCGCCCTTCCGGCCGACAAGCTCACCGGTGTGGCCTGCGGTGTGGGCGCGGGCGCGTTGTGGGGCCTGGTGTTCCTGGCGCCGAAGCTGGTCGGCGACTTCGGCCCGATGCCGCTGACCATCGGCCGCTACCTCTGCTACGGCCTGATCGCGCTGGCGCTGGTGGCTTTTCGCTGGCGATCACTGGTGGCTCGGGTGACGCGGTCGCAGTGGCTGAGCCTGGCCTGGCTGGCCTGCGCCGGCAACACGCTGTACTACCTGCTGCTGGCCGGCGCGGTGCAGACCGGCGGCATCGCGATGACGTCGCTGGTGATCGGCTTCCTGCCCATCGCGGTCACGGTGATCGGCAGCCGCGACCACGGCGCCGTGCCGCTCGCACGGCTGCTGCTGTCGCTGGCGCTGTGCGCCGCGGGCGTGCTGTGCATCGGCTGGCAGGCGGTCGTGCAGCCGGCCTCGGGGGCGCTGGGCACGCAGCTGCTCGGGCTGGCCTTCGCCGTGGGCGCGCTGGCGTCGTGGACGGCCTACGCGGTGGGCAATGCGCGGGCGCTGCACCGCCTGGGCGACGTGACGCCGCACGAGTGGAACCTGCTGACGGGCATCGTCACCGGCGCGCAGAGCGTGGCGCTGATCCCGGTGGCCTGGCTGCTCGGCGCGGGCGAGCACAGCGCTGCTGCGTGGGCGTGGCTAGGTGTGGTGTGCCTGGGTGTGGCCGTGCTCGCATCGATCTGCGGCAATGGATTGTGGAACCGCATGAGCCGGCTGCTGCCGCTCACGCTGGTGGGCCAGATGATCTTGTTCGAGACGCTGTTCGCGTTGATTTACGGCTTCTTGTGGGAGCAGCGACTGCCCACCGTGCTGGAGGCTGCCGCGCTGGCGCTGGTGGTGTTGAGCGTGCTGTCGTGCCTGAAGGCGCACCGCGCGGGTGAGCGCGCGATGGCCTGACCGTCGTTCAACGCGGCTGTGCGGCCTGGGCGGCGCGGGCCTTGTCGACGTACATCTTGTACTGCGGGATGGCAATCGCCGCGATCATGCCGGTGAAGAAGACCACGGGCAGGATCAGGCCGAGGATCCGGACGCCCCAGCCGTTGGGTGGCGGCGGCGGGCCGAAGCGGTTGGTGCCACGGGTGCCGGGCCAGAAGATCCAGGCGAGTGCAATGACGGGCACGATCAAGGTTGCGCACCACCAGCCGCTGATGTTCATGTCGTGGCACCGCTTGATGCCGGTGATGACGTTGAACCAGAATAGCGCCGCAAACGCCACCACGGAAACGACCAGGGACGCTTGGGAACCCGTCAACCCGATCAGCAGCACCGTGCTGACGATGCTGTGCACGACAGACGCCACGGTGGCGTACGCCAGGTAGCGCAGCCGGCCGATGCGGCTGCGGTGCGAGAAGAGCTTCAGTTCCGACACGCCGGTGTCGGACGGGATGTCGGCCACATCGGCCAGCGGCGGGGCGTATTGATTCGTTGTCGCTTGGTTCATCGGGTCTCCCTTGGCATCGGCATGGTGTTGGAAATTCAGGGCAGGGCGCGGCGCTTCATTTCAGGCTGCGCCGCAGCCAGAGCCAGGCGCAGAAGCCGAACACCAGCAGCTCGAGCGCCCAGATCACATAGGCATCGCCAGGAACCCGGGCTGCGCCTCGGCCGGCAACGATCTGCCGTGCGAACAAACCGATGTGCAGCAACAGCGGCACGAACACCCACCGCGAGCGCCAGGCTAGCAACGCGCCGGTGCTCACCACGAGCAGTTCGAGCGCCAGCCAGGGGTAGGGGCTGTAGGCAGGATCGATGATCATGCTGTCAGTGAAGAAGCGCCAGTTCATGGCCAGGATGGCCACGCGCCACAGCCCCAGCAGCAACAGTGCAGCAGACAACAGCCATCGCATCAGCAACATCACGGGCAAGCGCGCCGAGGCGCCTGTGGCCATTTGGGTGGTGATGTCGGTCACCTCGGCCTGCGGTGCGGCGTAGGGGTTCAGGCGAGGCTCGGTCATGGATGTTGTTGTGTCAGATGCGTTCACAGCAGCCCTGCCCGCTTGACCTGGTGATAGCGGTTCACCAGCGTGGCGGCCAGGGCGCGCGGTTCGACGTCGATGGACAGCTTGTCGTGATCGACGACGCGGGCGAAGGCGTCATGGCGGGCCTGTGCCAGCAGATGGGCGCTGGCCACCGCCAGCGCGTCGTCCGTTGTGGTGATGGGTTGTTCGGCGATGCGGCCCAGTGCGGTCTCCTTGAGGCTGGCCAGCAACACCAGGTGGCGCTGGCGTAGCAGGCGCAGGGCGGGTTGCAGCTCCGGCGAGTCTTCGTCGCGGAAGTTGGTGAGCACGATGACCAGCGAGCGGCGGCGCAGGCGGCGCGACAGCGTCTCGGCCGCATCGAGGTAGTCCGAATGGTGGCCGCCCGGCTGCAGGTCGTGCATCTTGTTCATCAGCGCGTTCAGCGTCCCCATGCCCTTGCGCGGCGCGCAGTCGCGTCGGGCGCCTTCCTCGCAGCCGAAGGTCATCGCGCCCACCTCGTCGCCCTCCGACAGCGCCACGTACGCCAGCAGCATCAGCGCATCCAGCGCGTCGTCGAAGTGGCTGTTCTCGCCGGCATCGGCGGACTGTTCGTCGGCGCGCATGCGGCGGCCGCAGTCGAGCAGGAACATCACGCACTGGTCGCGCTCGTCCTGGTACTCGCGCACGACCGGCCGGCGGTGGCGCAGCGAGGCTTTCACATCCAGGTGGCGCAGCGGGTCGCCGCGCTGGTACTCGGCGAGCTGGCGGAAGTCGGTGCCCTGGCCGCGCTGCACGAAGTTCTTGATGCCGATCTGCGTGAGCCGCCGGTCACCCGACAGCCAGGCATAGCGCGCCAGGGCGGCGAAGTTCGGGTACACGCGCAGTGGCTGCGGCGTGCCCAGGCGTTCGCGCACTTCGAAGATGCCGGCGCGGGTGCGCCACAACACCTGTGTCAGCCCCAGCGTCACGATGCCGCGCTGCCGTGCCGTGACGTGGAAGCTCAGGTCGCTGCGACTGTGCGCGGCCACGGCGAGCCGGCGCGGCAAGCCCTCGAAGTCGAACAGCGGGTCCAGCTCGTCGAACACCTGCAGCCGCCAGGCTCTTGGGCCGGGGTTGATCAGCGCCAGCTTCAGCTCCGTGCGCGCACCGATGGCAAACGCGGCAGGCAGGCGACGCTCGATGTGCAACCCGCCCGCGCGCCACAGCCGCAGGCTTCGCCACAAGTCCAGCGCGGCGGCTGCCAGCAGCGCCAGCAGCAGGCCCGTGCCCAGCGGCGCCACCACGGCCAGTGGTGCGCCGAAGCTCAACGCCAGCGCGGCAGCCAGGCCCAGCCCGGCCAGCACGGTGATGCTGGCCCGGGTGGGCTGGACGACGCGGCGGGGACGGCCTGCAGGCTTCAAAGCCGGGGCGCCTCCACGCTGTCGAGCGCGGCCTGTAGCAGTTCTTCGATGTCGCGGCCTTCGATCTGGGCGTCAGGCGCCATCGTCACGCGGTGGCGCAGCACGGCGAGCGCCTGCGCAGCCACGTCGTCGGGCGTGACGAAGTCGCGGCCGTTGATCAACGCCATGGCGCGCGCAGTGCGCACCAGCGCCACGCTGCCGCGCGGGCCGGCACCCACCTCCAGCCCCGGCCAGTTGCGCGTGGCACGCACCACGCGCACCGCGTAGTCCATCACCTTGGCATCGGTGTGCACGAGGCCTGCCAGGCGCTGCAGCTCCTGCACCTGCACGTCGTCCAGCACAGGCTGCACAGCCTCCAGCGGCAGCTCGTTGCCGGCGCGGCCGGTGGTGACGAGCTGCACCAGCGCAGCTTCCTCGTCATGGCTCGGGTAGCCCACGCGCACCTGCAGCAGGAAGCGATCGAGCTGGGCCTCCGGCAGCGGGTAGGTGCCCTCGGTGTCCACCGGGTTTTGCGTGGCCATGACGAGGAACGGCCTGGGCAGCGGCAGCGTCTCGCCCTCCAGCGTCGCCTGGTACTCCTGCATCACTTCCAGCAGTGCACTCTGCGTTTTGGCCGGCGCGCGGTTGATCTCGTCGG
>SXGQ01661010.1_pt1 | contig 18628 bp, 15 predicted proteins | sample 3178371 | NCBI WGS metagenome assembly SXGQ01 (sample SAMN11356859, study PRJNA531348) | freshwater metagenome | isolation source: freshwater sample F1-20 | place: China: Fuxian Lake, Yuxi | collected 2017-12-25 | reverse complement strand
GAGGCCAATGTTGCCATACATGCACCGCCTAGAGCTCCACAAGGCTGTTACTGGTGCTACCGAGAATTTCGCATACATCCAAGCCGAAATGCATGCGCAAGTTCTTGCTTCTTCCAACCGTACTGAGATGGTTGAAAAGCAGGCTGAAAGAAATGCAGCGCGTGGAGTTCGAAGTCGTACGCGGCGACAAAGGCCTGCAAGCCAACAAGATCCGGGTGATCTGAGCATTCATTACCCGCTCGGGTCTGCCCCATGATCCGCCCTGCCATCCGCGCAGGGTGGATTTTGTCCACCCTTGTCCGGTTCAGTGAAGCGTACGACTGCCTCCGCGGCTTGCCAAATCGTACAACTCTGCCACTCGCCATCCGTTCATGAAGTGCTCGGTACCCAGGCCGCCGTCAAGCATGCCCTGTATCTCGCCCAGCACCCTTGCATCCATGCCGTCTACGAGCTGACGAGCGTCTGCTTCAAAGACAGAGACATCCATGTCAGGGGATTCGGTTTGGATGGAACGCAGAACATCAAACAGCAAACCCACGTCAGGTTTGCTGTGCTCCATACCGAAATAGGAAAAAAAACCGATCAGGTAATACGATTCAGAGGCCATCGACAATCTCCGCAAAACGCTACATTTGTCTAGGACAAAGATAGCGTATCAAAAGTTCACGCCGACAGCAACGATTTTCAGTCGAGCGCCTTTGCCACCTGAAGACCCAACGCACGGTCGACACTGCTGTCTGTCAGACCGCCTACTGCATATCCCTGCAAACGCAAATCCTTGTCTATCTGATGCGAAATGAACAGCGTGACTTCGCGCTGTCCCTGCACCCCTGCCACAGAGGACTGACGGTGATCATAAATCAGGCCGCTCTGCGTTTTTTTCGTCATCGCCAGCGAAATACCAAGCGACCCGAACGTTGTATCACGGAAGTCGATGGTTGGGGTATCACCCATCTTCTTGTAGCCGATAGTGCCGAAATAAGTTGCCTTGCCAACGACAGAATATCCATCGAACTGTACGAAATAGTCGCGTTCGCCGGTTCCCAAGCCCTGCTTTTCATCTGCGGTCGGAAACTTCACCTTGGTGACCAGATCCACCCCGTAGCCAGCCGGGTTGCGTCCGATATTGATGCCCAGAGAGGCCACCACGTCACCCAGACCCGATGCGCTGCGGCGGGCAACCGTACCTGTATTGCCACGCGTGACGATCGGAGTGCCCGCGCCGCCGATCACGTTGGACGGTCCGGTGATGCTGATGTGCGGCACGGTCAACTTGAGCACAGTATCAGCATTTTCCATTTTCAGAGTCAGCGGGACATACGTGATGTCCGTGTTTTGCGACCCACCAAACTTGCCGGAACTGCGGTCAACGCCAACAGACACCGACGTGCGGAACTCATCCGGATCCCGTTGGGCGGATGCTTGGGCAAAACTGTTGGTTGAAAAGACCACTGCGACGGCCGCAGCGGCACCTGCGGTCCATCCAAAAAGGCGGGGGCGATATGAAATGCGCAAATCCATGGTGTCTCCTGAGTTCTTGTGCGCCTATTATGCGTCAACGCTCACCCGTGATGCCACCATCCTCCTATAAATTGTCGCGGCCTGGGTACGACTGCTGGCATTGAATCTGGCAAACACATCGGTCAGGTGGTGCTTGACGGTATCTGGACTCAGATCCAGACGTTTGCCGATTTCCTTGTTGCTGTAACCCATGGTCACCAGTTCCATCAGCGTTTTCTGTGACGGGCTCAATTCGATCACCTGAGACCCCGTCACGGTCATCTGACTGATACCCTTCAGGCCAGATAATGCAGCAGACTCCAGCGAGCTCTGCATGCGCCAGGTCGGAGACAGGCCAACTGCAATCATCACATCTGCAATCTGCTCGACGAACACCTGAAAATCACTGTTTTTGTCCAGCCGCCAGAGATTTTTTGCAGGATCATCCACCGTGCTTTCGAGGAACGCTTCATCCGCCGTTGCAACAATCAGTGGCAAAAACTCGTCCACTGCCCGCAAGGTATGCACGGTCTCAAAACCCATGCTGTCGCCCAGATTCAGGTCTGCAATCACCAGATCCGGAAGATATTCACAGTAAATCTCCTCAAACCCGGCCAGGCTGTCCATGCGACGTATGTCAGTGCCGGGCGCAACCAGGCTCACCACGTCGCAGATACTGGCTGCAAACATGGGGTGGTCTTCGATGATCAGGACACGGGCAGCGGCCGACATGCGCTTGGACTCCTTCGAGATTGACAGACTGTAACGAACCGGAAATTCGTTTACACGATGTCACATTGTCCCGGCATGGCCCAAAAGTCGTACCCCCCCGTTAGGGTCACGTGCATCAAAGACACAGGGTTTTGCTGCCATGTCGCGCCATATCGGTCGGCAAAGCGTTTGGGGTAGCTCTCCTCGCCGACGGTCGGGCGACGGGGAGGTGCCCATGCGGGGAGTGGGATGGCGTAAGGCAAATTCTTACAGTGCCTCATCAGCAATCGCTTTTGAAAGCACTCCATGAAACACCGTCTGCTTGCCATCGCCCTCACCGCTCTGCTGAGCACACTTAGTCTGGAGGCGGCTGCCCGTGACCGCATCATCGTCAAGTTCCGCGACGATGTGTCAGGACGACTGCAAACATCGGAGGCGGCAACAGCACGCGCTGCCGGCATCATGCAGGCCAACACGCCGGATGCCCGCTGGGTACGTGCCCGTGACCTGAACACACACATCTATCGTTTCGAGCGCGCTGGCAACACCTCAGGCGACCTGCAGGCCCATATCAACCGTCTGAACAGTGATCCGCGCGTGGAGTACGCCGTCATCGACCGTTGGGTGCAGTCCAATGCCACATCCAACGACACGTTTTTCCGTGATCAATGGGCATTGGCCGCACCTGCCTCATCAGCAGGAGGCTCCAACTTCACCGGCGCCTGGGACAAATTCAGGGGCACCGCATCCACGGTAGTGGCTGTCGTGGATACCGGCGTGCTTCGCGACCATCCAGACCTCGTGGGTCGACTGTTGCCCGGCTATGACCTCATCGACAGGGCTGCGGTGGGCAACGATGGCGACGGTCGGGATGCCAACCCGTCAGATCCCGGCAGCTGGGTCAGCGCGGCAGACCGTCAAACGTCGGAATTCTCCCAGTGCAGCGAGAGCAGCAGCTCGTGGCATGGCACCTACGTAGCCGGCCTGATTGCAGGCAACACAGGCGATGGCGTCGGAACCGCAGGTGCCAACTGGAATGCCCGTATCCTGCCGATCCGGGCACTGGGCAAGTGCGGCGGTTACCTGTCTGATGTGATGGACGGCGCGCGCTGGGCCGCCGGCATCTCAATCCCCGGAATTCCCAACAACCCGACACCGGCTGTCATCATCAATATGAGTCTCGGGTCGCCCGGCGCGTGCGACAGCGATACCCAGTCAGCCATCAACCAGATCAATGCGCGGGGTGCCGTGATTGTGGCAGCAGCCGGCAACGGCAGTGGCGCGATTGATTCCCCCGCCTCGTGCGGCGGCGTCATCGCCGTCGGTGCGGTGGACGAAGACGGACTGCGTGCAGGCTACAGCGCGCTGGGCAGAGCCATGACACTGATGGCGCCCGGCGGCGACTTCACGCCGATGACCGGGCCGGGCAACACAGGGCGTACAACACCGGAAACCAACGCATGGTTCAACAAAGTGGGCACCAGCTTTGCAGCACCCATGGTCAGCGCTGCCCTGTCCCTGATGCATGGCATCACCGGGCGCATCAATTTCAACGATGCGCTCAATTCACTGCGCAGCAGCGCCCGCGCCTTTCCCTCCCGGACCAACGCCGCCGTCTGCACCGAGAGCACGGGCAGGGCAAAGTGCGTGTGCACAAGCAACGTTTGCGGCGCCGGCCTGCTGGATGCCAATAACCTCGTCAATCAGGTGCGGGCGGGCATCACGTTGTCCAATGCCACGTTCACCCAGAGCAACGGCAACTGGGTACTGGACTCCAGCAACAGCGTGGCTGCCAGCGGTCGCGCAGTAGTCAATCACACGTGGGTGCAGATCGCCGGCCCGCAAACGGTCCGTCTGACTGCGTCAGGCGTCCCGGGTCGCATGCAGGCGGTAGCACCGTCCTCAGCTGGTGAATACATTTTCCGGGTCACAGTGGAAGACAGCGCTGGCGCATCCCATCAGAGCACGGTGGCCCGTACGGTCGGCGTGTCTGAACTGGCTGACAACGGCGGGACTGCCACAACCCCCGGCAACGGGTCGGGCGGCGGCATGGCCGGTGGCGACTCACAGAACACCCCGGGCGACACCACCACGACCACACCGATTGCAGGCGGCACCAGCGGCGGCGGAGGTGGCGGCTCCCTGCCAGCCTCGGGCGTGCTGGCCCTGCTGACAGGCATGATGCTGCTGCGTCAGTCGTGCAGAAAAGTGGTGAAGGCCTGAACCGGCTCACGCTCTGAACGCAGGCGGTTTTCAACTGCCTGCGTGTCTTCATATCCCAGAGACATGCCGCAAACAACCTGCTCATGCGCCTCAAAGCCCAAGACGCGGGCAATCGTCATCGGAAACTCTGCAAAAGCCGCCTGGGGACAGGTATGCAAGCCGCGCCCCCGTGCAGCGGTGGCAATGGCCTGCAGAAAAAAGCCGTAGTCCAACCAACTGCCCTGCCCCAGCCGCCGGTCGATTGAAAAGATCAGACCGACTGGTGCACCGAAAAACCGGAAATTGCGTCCCATCTGGGCATGCATGGCCGCCTTGTCGTCCTTGGCGATGCCCAGCAGCCTGTACAGCTCAAAGCCCAGCTTGCGTCTGCGGTCCACATAGGGACTGAACCACTGGCGGGGATAGTAATCGTACTCAGCCTTGTCGGTTGTCGGCCCGTTGATGGCATTGTATTCAGCCATGATGGCGTCTCCGAGCCGCTGAAGGGCCGAGCCGGTCAGCACCCGCACCCGCCACGGCTGGGTATTGGTGCCCGATGGCGCACGGGAGGCCACCCGCAGAATATCCTCAACCACATCGCGCGCCACAGGCTCCGGTAAAAATGCCCGCACCGAGCGGCGACTCGTGAGGGCTTCATCGACGCAGCGGCGGAGCGTGTCGGGTTCTGCGGAAAATTCAAAAGAATCGCTCATGGTTTTCCAGTCGTCTGGCTTGGTGGTTTGGATGGGGTGGTGACCAGCGCCACCGCGGACAGCGCGATGATCATGCCAGCGATCGCAGTCCAGCTCAGTTTCTCGTCAAACAGCAGCCAGGCCAGCATGGCCGTCACCGCCGGGGTCAAATAAAAGAGGCTGGACACGCGTGTGGCATTGCCGCGTCGTATGAGCTCAAACAGCAGCGCAATTGCACCGATGGACAGGCCGAGCACGGCCCACACATAGGCGATGGTTACATCCAGATTGATCGTGAAGGGCTGCCCCTGCTCCAGCCAGACAGCCAGCGGCATGGTCAGCAGACCGGACGCCAGATACTGGATGAAGGCACCGGTGCGCGTATCAAAGGCGCCACAACGGTACTTCTGCCACAAGGTGCCCGCCGTGATGGAGACCAGTGCCAGTACGATGCAGGCCAGATTGTCCCAATGAATGCCGTCGACCGACCATTTGGTCGACACCGTGATGGCAACGCCGGAAAAGCCGATCAACAGCCCCAACCACTGCCGGGTGGTCACAGACTCGCTGAACCAACCGGCCGCAATACCGGTCAGCAGGGGCTGCATCCCCACGACCAACGCGGAAATACCGGCTGGCAGCCCCAGCTTGATGGCCATCCACACGCCACCGAGGTAGCCTGCCTGCAGCAGCAACCCCGCCACCGCAATGTGCCTGAATTGCGCCATGGCAGGCCAAGGCGCCTTTTGCAGCATGACCAGCGGCAACAAGACCACACAGGCACCTGCATAACGCCAGGACAGGAATGTCAAGGCAGGCGCATGCGGCATGGCCAGACGGGCAATGATGAAACCGGTGGACCAGATGAAGACAAACAGCCCCGCAATCAGCGCCGTGTTGCCGCCGGGCTGCGCCGCGATGACTGTCGGCGCAGTTGCCGCATTGCCATGTTCTGAGTTTTGCATAGATGGGACTTGTTTTTCTTACCGACCTGCAGCCGGCTGCTCCAGAGAAAGCCATTGTCGCTGAAATTGAGCCAGGCGTGAGACGCTGTTGACCTGAATGTCCACCATGGCACTGAGGTCTTTGCCGTATCCGCCCGCCATGCACATGGCCACCGGCAAGCCCCGGCGCAAGCACCAGTCAAACACCATGATGTCCCGTCGGGCAATGCCGTCGGCCGTCACGCCCAATCGCCCCAACCGGTCGTTTTCATGGACATCGACCCCCGCCACATAAACGACCGCATGCGCGCTGAAGCGCCTGTCCACCTGCACCAGCGCCTCCTGCAATGCCTGCAGGTAGAGCTCATCCGTGCAACCTGAGGGCAACTCGACGTCCAGATCGCTCCGCGCACGCGTGAAGGGATAATTGTCCCGCCCCTGCAGGGACAGGGTAAAAATGCTGCTGTCACCGGCGGTGATGGTAGCTGTGCCATCGCCCTGATGCACATCCAGGTCGATCACCAGCACATCCATCCGCCTGCCCTGCGCGGCTTCCTTCTGCTGCAGGGAACGGGCCGCCACGGCGATGTCATTGAACACACAAAAGCCCGAGCCTGCCGCGGCATGCGCGTGATGGGTACCACCGGCCAGATTGACTGCAGCGCCCTGCGTCATTGCCGTTTCGAGTGCGGCCACCGTCGCACCCACTGAGCGACGCGAACGCTCCACCATAGGCGCAGACCATGGAAATCCGATGTCCTTCATGATGCGGGCATCAATACTGCCGTCGATGATGGCACTGACATAGGCCGCATCGTGCGCCAGCAGCAGCTGCCCATCGGTGGCGGCCGGTGCCTCCTGTATGCAGACCCCAGGCAGACGATCTGCAATTCGCTCGCGCAACCATGCGTACTTGGCCATGGGAAAGCGATGACCGGCTGGCAACGGCAGTACGAAATGATCTGCATAGAAAGCGCACAGGCCACGATGGACCATCTTGACCCCCTTGTTTTGTTGCGCCGCACAAAATACTGCTTGACAGACTGAATTAAAACTCTACAATGCGAGTTGTTGCGTTGCACAACCGCGCTGCGTAAAGTTTAAATCAAGCACCAACCAAGCACTATCTCAGGAGTTGACATGTATACCCCCGAACAGCTGATCGCATCCCAGAAAGAACAGATTGAAGCCTTCCTGGCCCTGAGCCAAAAATCGTTCGCTCAGGTTGAAAAACTGGTCGAGCACAACCTCAGCACAGCCAAGGCCAGCCTGGAAGAAACGGGCGACCGCCTGCGCGAAATCCTGAACGTCAAAGACGTGCAGGAACTGGTCAACTTCAATTCCGGTCTGCTCCAGCCCACCCTGGAAAAGGCTGTGGCCTACAATCGCGGTCTGTACCAACTGGGCACCGAAGCCGGTACCGACGTGAGCAAAATGGCCGAAGAAAACCTGGCCAAAATGAACAAAGCCATCGCCACTGCGGTAGACACCCTCTCCCGCAACGCACCGGCTGGTTCAGAGTCCGTGGTTGCCATGATGAAGTCTTCTGTTTCTGCTGCCAACAACGCATTCGACAGCTTCACCAAAGCGGCCAAGCAAGCCGTTGAAAGCACCGAAGCCAACCTGAACGCTGCTGCAAACGCCACCATCAAGGCCGCTAACGCTGCCACCGGCACTGCAACAAAGTCCAGCAAAAAAGCAGTCTGAGCAACACTTCACTGACCTGCGCCTCCGGGTGCAAGTCTCTGCTGTAGTGCAAAAAACCGGTTCAATGCCCACGCATTGCGCCGGTTTTTTATTGTTCCTACCCCCCTAAAATCATCGCTGCAGCGCGTTCTGCAATCATGAGGGTCGGAGAGCACGTATTGCCCGACGTGATGGACGGCATCACGGACGCGTCCACAACCCGCAGGCGTCCCACCCCCCGGACCTGCAGCCGGGTATTGACCACCGACAGCGTTTCATCATCGCGCCCCATCCGGCAGGTACCGACCGGATGAAAAATGGTCGTACCGATATCACCCGCCGCACGGACCAATTCCGCGTCGCTCTGCAGTGTCGAGCCCGGCAGATACTCCGTCGGTTTGAAATCTGCCAGAGCCGACTGCTCCACCAGTTTGCGCGTCAGACGCAAACTCTCCACTGCCACATGCCGGTCTTCTGCGCTGGCCAGATAATTAGGCGCAATCATGGGCGCCTGCTTGAAGTCCCGGCTCTGGATATGCACATGCCCACGCGAAGTCGGACGCAGGTTGCACACACTGGCGGTGAAGGCATTGAAGGCATGCAAGGGTTCGCCAAACCGGTCCAGCGACAGAGGCTGTACATGGTATTGCACGTTGGGAGTCGCTTCGCGATCATTGCTGCGGGCAAAAATGCCGAGCTGTGACGGCGCCATGCTCATGGGGCCTGTACGCTTGGTCAGGTATTCAAATGCCATGCGCAGCTTGCCGAAATTGCGCTGCATCAAGGTGTTCAGCGTCTCCACGCCCTCCACCTTGAACACCATGCGCAGTTGCAGGTGGTCCTGCAGGTTTTCCCCGACACCGGGCAAGTCCAGCCGCACCGGAATTTTCAACTTTTCCAGATGTTTTTTCTGACCGATGCCTGACAACTCCAGAATCTGAGGCGACCCGACGGCGCCTGCGCACAGGATGACCTCTTTGCGTGCAAACACCTTTTCTTTCACACCCATGCGCTCGAAAAAAACACCGTGGCATACCGGGTCGCCGGGGCCTTCCTTGAACAACAGGCGCCTGACCTGAGACTGCGTGACCACCGTCAGATTTTCGCGCTTCATGGCCGGCTTGAGAAATGCAGTGGACGCACTGCACCGGATGCCCGAGCGCTGGTTCACCTCAAAATAGCTGGCACCAAAATTGTCGCCCCGGTTAAAGTCATCGGTACGAGGAATGCCGATCTGACCGGCCGCTTCGATGACATGTTCCAGCAGCGACCACGACAGGCGCTGCTTTTCCACGCGCCAAGGACCGGCTGCGCCGTGATGCTCAGTCGCACCCGCATGATGACCCTCATGGCGCTTGAAATACGGCAGCACCTGATCCCACGTCCATGACAGGTCGCCGGTGGCTTCGGCCCAGCGGGCATAGTCGGCCATTTGACCCCGCATGTAGATCATGCCGTTGATCGATGAACTGCCACCGAGTACGCGACCACGGGGATACAACAGAGACCGCCCGTTCAGCGTTTTTTCGCTGCGGGTGCGAAACTGCCAATCCGTGCGCGGATTGCCGATGCAGTACAGATACCCCACGGGAATCTTGGTCCAGATGTAGTTATCCGTCCCGCCTGCCTCGATCAGCAGCACATCTGTCTGCTGATCCTCTGACAGACGGTTGGCCAACAGACACCCTGCCGTACCACCGCCCACTATGATGTAGTCAAACGTGTCTTTGCGACCCGCAGTCAATGCCACTTCGAATGCCTCTTGTATTCCGGTGCGATGAGCGTTACGCCCACCGGACGCGCTTGAGAAAATGTCTATGACTTTACTTGGCCACTGGCATGGTGAACTCAGGCCCCTGCCTTGAGCCATCCGGCCAGCGCTGCATCACGCTCTTGTAGCGGGTGTAAAAGCGGATGCCCTCTTCGCCATAGGCGTGGTGATCGCCAAACAGCGATCGCTTCCAGCCGCCAAACGAATGCCACGCCATGGGCACCGGGATGGGTACGTTCACACCGACCATGCCGATCTGCACACGGCGCGTGAATTCGCGTGCCACCGCGCCGCTGGCGGTGTAGACAGACACACCGTTACCGAACTCATGCGCATTGATGAGATCTACCGCTTCGGCCAGCGAGGCAACCCGCACCACTGATAATACCGGCCCGAAAATCTCTTCACGGTAAATCTGCATGGCAGGCGTCACATCATCAAACAGTGTGCCGCCAGTGAAGAAACCTGCTGTGTTGCGACAGGCATGCTGACGGCCGTCTATCACCAGTCGGGCACCTTCCTGCACGCCTTTTTCGATATAGCCTTCCACTTTGTCGCGGTGTGCTGCGGTTACCAGTGGCCCCATTTCCGAGGAGGCCTCTTCACCGCTTCCGATATTGAGCACGCGCACCTTGTCGGCCACGCGCGCAACCAATTCGTCGGCCACATCGCCCACCGCAACTGCAACTGAAATGGCCCTGCAACGTTCGCCGGCAGAGCCATAGGCCGCACCGATCAATGCATCCACAGCCTGATCGATATCCGCATCTGGCATGACCACCAGATGATTTTTGGCGCCACCGAGCGCCTGCACACGTTTGCCGCGCAGCGTGCCCTCACGGTGCACATACTGGGCAATGGGTGTGGAACCGACAAACGACACGGCTGCTACATCAGGGTGCTGTAACAGCGCATCAACGGCCTGTTTGTCGCCTTGCACCACGTTGAACACCCCATCAGGCAAACCGGCCTGAGCCAGCAAGTCCGCAATCATGAGCGAGGCAGAGGGGTCTCGCTCGGAGGGCTTGAGCACAAACGTATTTCCTGTTGCCAGTGCCATGGGAATCATCCACAGCGGCACCATGAACGGGAAATTGAAAGGCGTGATGCCTGCACACACACCCAAGGGCTGGCGCAGGTTCCAGTGGTCTATATCGCCACCGATATTGTCGGTGTAAGCGGTTTTGAGCAGGTGCGGCGCACCGGTTGCAAATTCAACCACCTCCAGACCGCGGGTCACTTCGCCGCGAGCGTCCTGCAAGACCTTGCCATGCTCGCGCGTGATGCACAGTGCCAGATCGTCGTGGTGCTTCTCTATCAGTTCCTTGAACTTGGCCAGAATGCGGGCCCGCTTGAGTGGCGCCGTTTCCGCCCAGGCTGGCCACGCCTTGCGGGCAGCGGCCACAGCCAGGTCCACCTCGGACTTGCCGCCCAGCAATACGCTAGCGGAGACTTCGCCGGTGGCAGGATTGAAAACATCTGACTGACGCTCTGTCTGACAGGCTGTAAAAATGCCGCCAATGAAATGATGGATGATGCGCACTGCTGACCTCGTTTGAATGATTGTCTTCCCAAGCGAACGAGACTATAGCAACTCCGATGGCTGCTGTATTGGGACAGATACCATGCAGACCCGCCGCAAACTCATCTGGGGACCCGACGCAACAAACACCTGAAGATGTTTCAATTGATGCCCGGGCGCTTTCAGCGGCTGTTAGGCCTGCGCTGGCCCCGGCTGCGCGACCACCTCATAGCGTAGTCCATGCGCCAACACACGTTTTTGAAGTTCTGCAAAAGCAGCCTCCACCCGCGGTGCCGCATCGGGCCCGGTGGACTTGGCACCGAGTTCAATGTGACGAGGCAATTTATCGTCGCCCACATGCGGCAAACTGAACACGGTAACGCCCGGGAACTGCGCTTCAACCGCCTCCATATCAGGCGTCAGCAATGCCTCATAGCCACCGAACACATGCATGGACAAGGCTTTCTCCAATTGCGTGAAATGCAGGTGTTTGAGCTTTTCATCGAGCACCCAGTCAAACATGGGGTGAGCCATGACGGGGAAGCCGGGCACAAAGTAGTGGTTGCGGATGGAAAAACCCGCAATACGGTTATACGGGTTAGGAATGATATCGGAGCCTTCCGGAAACTCGGCCATGCGCAAGATGATATCGGTCACCTCGCGCCCAGTCTCTTTGGCTCGCTCCTCTATGAAACCGCGGGCTTGCGGATGAATGTGCAAGGGCAGTCCCAATGCCTCTGCGGCCGCCTGACGGGTGTGGTCATCGGGTGTGCCACCGATGCCGCCACAGGAGAACACAGTATCGCCAGATGCGAATGTGCGTTTGAGTTCATCCACCAGCAAAGGACGGTCATCGCCCAACATGCGGCACCATGCCAGTTTGAGCCCGCGGGCAGTCAACTTTTCAATGAGGACAGGTACGTGCTTGTCCTGCCGGCGTCCGGACAGTATTTCGTCACCGACAACAATCAGACCGATGCGTGTTCCCATATAGTGGCGTCTCCATGGCCGTTACCGCCACCGGGCCCGATGATGCGGTCAGATTCCCGCTGCCGCTCCAGCAGCGCGAGATAGTAATGCGTAAAGGCGAGCGCCGAAATGACCGGCACCAGAATGAAAAACGGTGGAATGACACTGAGCACGGCACAAGCGATACCCAACACCCATGCGCCGCTCGAATGCTGATCGTACAGCCGCTTATATTCATCGCGGGAAGCGTGCTCGGTCAGACAGTCAAAGCTCATCACGGCCACCAGCAGGTAAGCTGTCCAGATAAAGGGCAATATGAGCGCCACACCCGGCACCAGCCACAGCGGCAAGGTCAGGACCCAGCCAAATACAAACACTGCACTGGCTTTAACAGCCTGCCACAGGCTGGCAAAAAATGCGCTGCCCCCACGCCGCTGCAATTGCGGATAGCTGCCACGCGCCACGTGAGAAATGACGAAGGGCATGACTGTGACACTGGCCACAATGACAGCCGTGCTGGCCACCAAGGGCCATAGCAGAAAAAAGACAATCAGGGGCACGATCATCGATTTGACCCACGGCCCGAACAGGTCGCTGGCGAAGGTGACCGATGAAGGTACCTGACCGTCCGTCATCACCCAGCCGTGCACCCAGCTAAGCAATGGATCGATGGCCTGCCACACTGCAAAAAACCAGACAGCAATGGCGGCTGACAAAGCCATGAGCGTGAGCAACAGCATGCGTGGGTGAAACGCACCCAACAAACCGCGACCCAGTGCATAAAAAGCATCAGCCATACGTGGCCCCGTGTTTCATCATTTCAAACCCACCATGCGACACAGCGAGCGCCACTGCTGCGCGATAAAACCATCGCCATAGTCACGCCCTTCCAGTTGATCTGCGATGCCCGTAGGCTCATATCGGATACGCATATCAGCTGTTTTGAACACAAGATCCCACATCGGAAACAGGACTGCAAAATTGTGGCCGCGCGCATCGTTGGATACATCGTCGCGAATGGAATGGTGGATGCGGTGAAACCACGGCGCAACAAACATGCGGTCACCCAGCCATCCCATGGAAACGCGCAGGTTGCCATGCTGAAAGCTCTGCATCAGGCGCGTCAACACCACCACCCACAAAAACTGCGAGGGCGGCAAACCCAGCAAGAGCGCGGCGGTGGCCATGATGGCATCGCGCAGGAAATCATCAAGCAGATGATTGCGGTTGTCGGACCACACCGTCATGGTCCGCTGACTGTGATGCAGTGAGTGCAGTGCCCACCACCAATTCCAGCGGTGTTGAGCGCGGTGTATCCAGTAATCGACAAAGTCCAGTGCAAGCAGATACAGCGCAAATACGAACAGCGGATGGCGCCAGGTATCCGGCAGCAGGTCTTCCAGCGAGGGGCGTACGATGCCCTGCATGCGCAGCATACCCTCCAGCGAATCAAACAGCGGAGTGAGCAGCACAAACACAAATAGCGGAAACAGACCCGAACGGTGGATGAAGGTGTAGAAGATATCCACGCTCACCTGCCGGTTGTGCAACCACGACTGTTTTTCAGCCGGCAGCAGACGCTCGAACAGCAGACCCACGCTGGCAATCAGCATGATCTCCACGATGCCCGCCATGAACCACTCCACCCCGTCGTAGGCCTGTTCAAGCAGGTGTGATCCGCCACTGGCAAACAGCAGGGGGGCCACAGCAGACTCGAACAACCATGTCTGCAGGGAAGCCCACAGGTCAGAGAATGCCTGCATAGTCCGGATGTTCCTTCAGTGTTGCAAAACAAAAGCCCTTGTCCTGCAGGCCCGCGACAATCTCCCGGAACGCCGGCAAGAAATGCTCCTGCCGCGACCAGATACCCAAATGCGCCAGCAGGATGTCGCCATTGCGAACCCCTTTGAGCGCCTTGTTGATGAGCATACTGTTCGGGAAGCGTTTTGAGTCGAGTTCATCCCCTAAAAACCCGGTATCCGACCAACCCACGTGCGTAAAGCCACATTGGCGCGCAGAAATCAGCGCAGCATCCGACAGTTTCCCGCCGGGAGCACGCCAAATACCTGACAAGGCCTGCCCGGTATAGGACTGGAACACCTTGCTGACAGATTTCAATTCCTCGCAGAACTGCGCAGATGAAAGCGACAGGCGCTCACCGGCCTGCTCGCCAAACTGCGGACGGTAACTCACCTGCTGCGGGCTTACCGCACCGTCGGCATAGATGCGTCCGTGCCGCAACGTATGGCTGCCAAACACATGCCCTTCTTTAGCTCGTTCGCGCCAATAATCTGCCCAACCGGCATCCAGCGCATGACCGCCCTGAAAGGCTTTTTCATTGGCCAGAAAAAACGTGGCCCGAATGTTGCGCGATTTCAGAAACTCAGCGATGGGAATGGCATCCCGCATATTGCCGGTATCGAGTGTGAGATAGACGGTCTTTTTACACGCCGACGGATTGGCGACAGCCAGCAGTGGTGTGCCCAGCATCAAGAGCGCAGCCAGCAGAAAACGCACCTTCATTACAAAAACTCCAAAAACCGCACAAAATGTAATAAATCACAGAAAAGCCAAAATGCAAAAAAATGGATGCTCTACATCACCCACATCAAGCCGCACATCAGCCACTTGCTGGATCAGACAAACGCATCAGTAAAAAGATGCCCTGTCATGAAAATAAATACCATGGGGGGAACGCCCCACCTTGATGGTTTTGATGACTTTGCGTGACGCAATATCCACCACCGCCACCTGACGGTTGAATCGGGTGGTGGTCCACAGCGTTTTACCGTCGGGGGTAACTTCCATGCAATCCGGTCCGCCCGGAATCATGATGTTGTCCACCACCTTCATGGTGGTGTAGTCCACAATCGAAATGCTGGATGTCACCCGGTTGGACACCAGCACATGCTTTTTGTCACCCAAGCCGCGCAGGTTGTGAGCTCCCTTGCCAGTGACAATGCGACCGACCGTTTTCTGGGTTCGCCAATCGATCACCTCGACATAGTCCGCCCCCATGATGCCCACCATCAGGTGCTTCTGGTCGGGCGTCAAGAAAATGCCGGCTGGTTGCAAACCCACGGGCAGGGTCCATGCAACGTTCTGGCTCACCAGGTCGATCGCAGCAATCTGATTGCTGCCCTGCAGGGTAATGAACACCCAGCGGTTATCGTCGGTAAAGGCCATGTGGCTGGGCGTTGACGGCGTACCCAAGCGCTTGAGCAACTTGAATTCAGGCCCATTGGGCGTGGCAGTGTGCTGGTAGATATCGACGTGATCCAGACGCAATGCCGTAGCCACGAAAAACTTCTGGTCCGGAGAAAAACCGATCTGATAGGGGTCGACGATTTTGGGAATGCGGGTTTTGAGTTCGCCCGACACCGGGTCGACCAGCATCAAATCGTTGCTGGCTGCATTGGCGACAATCAGCGTGCGGTTATCCGGCGTGGGCATCAGATGGTGCGGCTCTTTGCCCACGCTGTAGCGTTTGACCTCTTCCATGGTGACGGGGTCAATCAGGCTGACGCTGGCATCTGCCGAATTGAGGACGACCACGCGCTGGCCCACCGTTACGGCAGGAGTCGAGGTGGGCAGAGCGGCTGTCGTGGCGGCAGGCGCAGCGCCGGGTGCCGGTGCCGCAGCGGGTGCTGGTGCTTTCTGCGCAAATGCCGATGCGGCCGCAACACAGAGAACAAGGGAAGCAAGGATTGAAGATGTGGCCCTGAGGTGAATCGACATGGATAAAACTACCTTTTGGTGGATGTCTGGTGACGCTGTGACAGCGTCTCCCATGATTTTTGCAAACGTTTGACAGATACGGGCATTGGGGTTTTCAGCTCCTGCGCGAAAAGCGACACCCGCAACTCCTGCAACTGCCACGCGAATTCGTCCAGAGCGGGGTCACTGCGCCCTTTGAGCGCCGCCTGTGCCTTCTGCCACCCTCCCTGCAGGATGTGGACATCGCGCATGCAAGCCGTATCCCGGGCGGGGTCGTTGCGCAAGCGGTCAATCCTGACTCCCATGGCCTTGAAATAGCGCGGATAGTGCGCCAACTGGGCCCACGGTCTTTCCAGCAGGAATCTTTTAGGTAACAAAAACTGCACCTGAAGTTCAATATCCTGCGCAACCGGCGGAAAGGTTTTATTGATGCCGCTCAACTTACGGACAATCTGCTGCCATTCGGTGAGTATCTGCAACAGCACTCGGCCGATTTCCTGCGCAATGAGGTTCAAGCGCGTTCTGCCCTCTTTCACACAGGCTTCAAACGCATCTGCGCTGTCGGGCCAATTACCGGACAGACACGCCCGATCAATGGCCAGCGCAATCCATTGCTGCTTGAGTTCATCAACGCTGCCCATGGGCATGTAGAGCATGGCGCATTTCTGCAAATCGGGCAGATTGCGGTCCAGGTATTTCAAGGGCTCTTTGAGCGCAATACACAAGAGGCGGCGCAAACCCTTCACATGCTCACGCTGCGCTTCTTCGGGTTCGTCGAACACATCAAGTCGGCAGGCTTCGCCCTCGTCTACCAGCGCCGGATAGCCCATCAACGTTTGCCCGCCGCGGCGAATTTCCAGCAATTCGGGCAAGGTACCAAATGTCCACGCGGTGATTTTGGCTTGCTCTTTGGCATCCAACCCGGTGGCTGCAGTCGCACTGGCTGCCGCCACACTTTGAAACTGCGCCTGCGCCTGTTTTTGCCATCCGGCTTTCAGCACGCCCAGACTGCGCTGCATGTCCAGTTGCCGACCATGCTCATCAATCAATTTGAAGTTCATGGTCAGATGGGCCGGCAGCGTTTCAATGCGGAAGTCCGACACAATGGGGCGGGCGGGCGTGTTCATCGACACGTCTTTGATGAGCGCATCCACCAGCGGCAAGCGACGCGCTGCATCTTGCACATGCCGGTCACAGAAGCCTTGCGCATAGTCCGGCAAAGGCACGCAATGGCGGCGCAGGCGCTGCGGCAAACTTTTCAGCAGCAGCAGCACTTTCTCTTTCAGCATGCCCGGCACCAGCCAATCGCAGGCCTCTATGTCCACCTGGTTAAGTGCGACCAGCGGCACGGTCATGGTGACACCGTCGCGCGGAGAACCAGGCTCGAAGTGATAGCTCACATCAAAGGTCACACCATGCTGGCGGATCTGTTTGGGATACTGCTCAGTGGTAATGCCGCCGGCCTCTTTGCGCATGAGGTCGTCGCGGCTGAGGTACAAGGTTTTGCGGATACCGTCTTCTGTGCGACTCCACCAGGCATCCAGCGTGCGGGCGTCGAACACATCGGCCGACAGCGCCTGATCGTAAAACGCAAAGATGAGTTCATCATCCACCAGCACGTCCTGCCTGCGGATTTTATGTTCCATCTGTTCGACTTCGCGCACCATGCGCTGGTTGTGCGCATAAAACGGCAGACGCGATTCCAACTGGCCACCCACCAGTGCTTCGCGTATGAAAATCTCACGCGCGTGAACCCGGTTCATAGGCGCATAGGCCACACGCCGGTTGCTGTACACCACCAAGCCATGCAGGGTTGCACGTTCAAGTGCAACCACCTGCCCGGCTTTCTTCTCCCAGTGCGGGTCGTGCCAGCTTTTGCGCAGCAAATGAGCGCCCACACGCTCCAGCCAATCGGGTTCGATGCGGGCCACGCAGCGCGCATACAAGCGTGTGGTTTCCACCAGTTCTGCAGCCATCAGCCAGCGGCCAGCCTTGCGCACCAACGGTGATGATGGATGGATATTGAACTTGATGCCGCGCGCGCCCAAATAGATATTGTCTTCGTCCTGCTTGAAGCCGATATTGCCCAGCAAGCCTGTCAGCAATGCCTGATGCAGCGCTTCATAGTTGGCTGGCGTTGAGTTAACTCGCCAGCCCTGCTCGGCCACCAGCGACAGCAATTGCGAATGTACTTCACGCCATTCGCGCAGGCGCAGCGGCGAGAGAAACTCAGCCTTCAAACTGTCGTGCATTTTGCGATGCGACTTTTTGTGCAACAGTGCGTTTTCGTGGTGCGCCCAGATTTTCAGATACGCCAGAAAATCGGATTTTTCGTCCGCAAATTTTTTGTGTGCGTTATCCGCCGCCTCTTGTGCAGCCATGGGTCGCTCGCGCGGGTCTTGCACCGACAGTCCGCTGGCGATGATCAGCATTTCGTTAAGGCAATCGTTTTTGCTGCCCGCCAGAATCATGCGACCCACGCGCGGGTCTAGCGGCAGGCGTGCCAGCGTTTGTCCTGTCTCGGTCAGGTCGCCTTTGTCATCAATGGCATTAAGTTCTGCCAACAATTGCTGACCATCTGCCACCGCCCGCCCGCTGGGTGCTTCCACAAACGGGAAGGCGGCAACCTCACCCAATCCCAGCGACTTCATGCGCAGAATCACGCCCGCCAATGAGGAGCGCAGAATTTCGGGGTCTGCAAACCGCGGGCGCGCATTGAAATCATTTTCGTCGTACAGGCGGATGCACACACCGGCGGCTACACGGCCGCAACGTCCGGCACGCTGATTGGCAGCCGCCTGCGCAATGCGCTCCACCTGCAGCAATTCAACCTTGTTGCGGTAACTGTAGCGCTTCACACGCGCAAGCCCTGAGTCGACCACATAACGTATGCCCGGCACCGTCAGCGAGGTTT
>SXGQ01280872.1_pt1 | contig 18631 bp, 23 predicted proteins | sample 3178371 | NCBI WGS metagenome assembly SXGQ01 (sample SAMN11356859, study PRJNA531348) | freshwater metagenome | isolation source: freshwater sample F1-20 | place: China: Fuxian Lake, Yuxi | collected 2017-12-25 | reverse complement strand
GTAGGCTCTTTAGCTCTGCCTTTGCAACCATATCCATTTGTGGCACAAGAGCTAAATAATGCTATAACAAGGAACAATACAACGATGAGTAGAAATATCTCTACATACGGTTTTGGTTCATTTTCTGGTGACATAGCTATTTGATTTAATGTTTAAACAATCTGTGGCCATATAGGCTATTTCGAGGGCTGACTCATAGTTTTGAGCCCATATCTCGCAATTAGCAATGATCCACAATTTCTTACTTCCATCCTCAGCAATAGGCAAAGGATAGGTGATTAGAGCTTCATCATGCTCTGAATGATACAAATTTGCCATAATACGTTGATTTTAAATTGTTTACATTAAATCTTCCCAATCATCGCTCATATATCCCGTCACACCCCATCCAATAAGGACAACAATGTTTAGAATAGGAGCGATGATAAGAAAGCCTACAACTTGCCATGTAGAGCGAATGTTAATACTATTCACTCTACTAATGGCCAATGTGAACATTAGTGTCCACACAACGATAATAAGAAGTGCAATCATGTTAAATGAATTTAAATTGTTGATTAATAAGGAATTATAAAAAAAAGAGCCCAATTAAGGGCTCTTATCTATAACCATATTTTTTAGCAAGTTCTACCAATTCTTCTCTTGACATCTCGTACATATCTGTATTTTTAGGCTCAAATGCACGTATGAACTCATAAAGTGGCTTGTTCTTTTCATGCTGTATTTCTTCTTCTAGCCTTTGTATCCTCTGATGAGACTTTGTAACCCATTTAAGTTCTATGGTGTGCTCTTGGTGATCAGTTTTTCTGCCATCATACGTTAGCACATTATCACCACATCCAAAGAATATCATGTCTCTAACACATTCAAAATCGTATGTGTCATCTGTTTGTTCTTTGAGAAGTTTGTAGCCAACAAGTCTGTTTTCTGCGTTACGAATTAATTCTAGTTTCATAAAATTGTTTTAAATGATTGATTAATAAGGATTTAGATAAAAATATATGGTTTTGCATCACCAAAAAGCCTCTATTCTATGAAGATGAGAACAGATGAACACCTTAAATAGTATACCAGTATGTCTGACGTGATGATGCAGACTGTACCCTCTCTCATGGTATATACTGTATACATATCCCTCTGCACTCAGCTGTAACCAAACCAATGCTTTACAGGAAGATTGGTTTTGCCTGAAACACGTTACAACCACTAGCCCTTGGGAAGCTAGAATGGTGCATTAAAACAAGAGAGCCTATGATAAAGCTCTCTAGTCTAAATCGAGTGCCACTATATCGTCATAGATAGATGATAAGTCCATCTCAAACATAGTGACACACCTGGTCTGTACTGAGTTATCAATCCAGCCATACAGGATTACAGACTACACTCAACGCCTGTTATATCTATCTACAATAGGCTTGTAGAATTGCCTTGCTCAATATTGAGCGAGTAAATAAGTGTGAGCAAGGTTAATCCAGTTCACAGCGTAAACAGATGTATCCCCTTGCTCCAAAGATCACGTATGATCTTCCACATTTAATTAAAAAAGGCAGTACAAGTGTATATGCAGTAGAATCTTCTACGCTTCAACCATTCTTGCCTATTTAATGCTATATATATTCTTTGTAGACATCTTAATCGGGCATGTCTAGTTTTACCCGTCAAAACATGGAATGGGTCACACTACCACTCTCTAACTCACAGAGAATCAATTGATTGTGTATCGATTATAGTCCCACCCACGCAACATTTCATGTTTCCCCACCCATATATATAATGAATAAAAGAAAGTCTCCCCTAATTGAGGAGACTTTCGTAAATCATTACACGAGCGAGTTAGCAAGAATGCTGTTAACAGCGGACTCGCTGAGACCAGCTGTTGTAGCCTTGCTACGAATGTGTTGCTGTACTGCAAGTTCAATGTCTGAACCAATAGTACGCTCTTCGATTGCACAAGTCTTCAACTCTTCAAGGTCTTTGAACACGGATAGTGCACTGATTCGAGCAACCTGAACAGGCTTTCCGTCTTCTCCAACCGCAGGATTGCCATCCTTGTCAAGCTGACCAATCATAGTGGTATCAACCACCGCGTAGAATGGGAACTTAACTGTAGGATTAGACCACTTTCCACTTTCATCCTGTTTGTTCTCATAACCCAATTCGGTCATTTGGTTTCTGTGGATAAAGAAAGTTTGGCCATAGGCTGTCTTTGCAGTGAAGTTGCCTTTCGCTGACCACACGCCTGATTTAACACGCAGTTCTTGTGCCATAATATTCGACAGTTTTTTACAAGGTGACTCCTTGTTAACGAATTACACGGGGGGTGGCTCCCACCGCGCACTCTGCCCCCCGGTCCTTGGTGTGGAGTAAGCTCCCTACTCACGGATAGGGGGGTTTTTCCAGATGGTAAAAAACAGGGGGGATGTGTTTCATGTGGAACCTGATAGGGGGGATATGGTCAAGGGATAGCTTGACACTAGGGGGCTATTTGTCAAGCTATGGCTTTACTAAAAAATAAATTTGGAATCTATACTGAGGATGTTGTAGCTTTGGGGTGGTGGGTGGGTTATTACTATATCTTCTTCCTACATATATAAGCTTTTTTATCCCTTCTGGTAGACAGAGATAAGGGAAATAAGACATAATATAGCAATAGGTTAAAAGATTGTATTTGAATATGTTATAAATAGTCCCTATCTTTGTACTAACTAAATCTATGAAGAACATTGTATTACAGAAGCTAAGGAAACAAGAAGGGGATAATGTCCTTCTAGCTGAGAGGTATTACACCCTCCTGTCTGCTGTAAATGATCTAAAGCTAACACAAAGAGAAATACAGCTCTTAGCCTTTGCTGCTGTGAGGGGTAATATTTCTTACGCTAACATACGTAAGGATTTCTGTGAGAGATATGGCACCACCAATGCCTCCATAAATAACATCATTTCTAGGCTGAAGAGATTAGGAGTGCTGGTGAAGGATGGGACAAAGGTGAAGGTGAATCCACAAATTGTATTAAACTTTGATAATGACATCACCCTTGAAATCAGACTTGTTCACGGATAAACCTATTAGCCTGTCTGTCAAGGACTATCTAATCAGGAGAATGGCTGTGAAGATGATGATAAGTGAGAAGGTGCTGGAGGCTGTGGTGAACCACCAGTTTCAAAGTGCACACGAGGCAATGGGTCAACACAAGAGCTTGGAAATCAGTGGGTTTGGGAAGTTCTTTTTTAACAATGGGAAGGCGGTGAAAACAATGGAGAAGTATTTGAGCCAAAAGGCCCTGTTTGAAAAGAAGGCAAATGACGAAGCGCTGCCAGAAGCCAAAAGAAGGGTGGCTGGTATGAAGCTGCAGTCAGCTCTTGACAATATAAGAGACTTAAAACCAAGGATATATGATTTCTCAGATTTACGAGGGGTGGAGGAACAACCTGCTGCCGCCCAAAAAGTTGAGGAGCACGATAAAGGAAACGAGTGAACAAAGGTTGGCCATCTGTAAGGGGTGTGAATACCATTCTAGAAACAGAAAGAACTATAAAAGTGTTAGACCAGATGCACATTGTACACATTGTGGGTGCACCCTGTCTGCTAAAACTAAATGTCTTTCATGTGCCTGTCCATTAGAAAAATGGATGGCGCTAGTTACACCAGATGAGGAAGAAGAAATGACAAGCAATGGAAAATAGACAAGAAATCACTCTTAAGAAGATACCTCTGAAGCTTTTCATTGAGGTGCTTACAGACGCTTGGAATAAAGGCGCTGATTTTGTGGATATTATAGGTGTTCCCAATGAGTTACAAGATAATATAGGAATTAATATTAAGGAAGAATATTACACCAAAGGAGATAAAGAAGAAAATGACTTTGATGTAGAGGTGGAGATTGACCCCTCTAAAAAGCTTGATGACGAAGATTTAAACCAACTAATATAAATATGAATCCAGTAGTAGAAGCATGGGTGGTTATTGAAAAACTAGGAGCTCTAGTTGCCACACCAGGTATTTCAGATGATGTAAAAACGCTAGCTAATGAAGAAATAGCTAAACTAATCAAGAGTGTTGTTTCACCAGGATTAGACAGGCTATCTGCTGCAAGCGCTGGCTTGATAGTAAAATAAGCTGATGAGAAAGGCAAGTTATTACAGTCAGGTGTTGACAATTCTCCAACAACTACACACTGCCTATCCCAATTATAATATGGGTAGACACCTAGCCACTGCGCTTGATGAGTATGGAGATATGTGGGGACTGACAGACAAAGAGATACTGTTTGCTTTAGAAAAGTATAAATCCCAGCTAGAACTAGACATTCCTCATACAGATGAGAACGAACTTGACCAGATTATAAAGGATGGCATGAATCTGGATGACATTTTAAAAGAACAAGATGGCGAAGACTATTAAAAAAACTACATATATAAATACAGAGCTTGATTGGGCTGAACAACAGCTCACATCATGGAAAGCTTATGTAGATGCAAATCCCCTTCATGAACTGAAGGATAGGATTGAGTGGAAACCTACAGCTAAAGGAGGTATGTTACCCATGGTGATAGCAAGCATTGAAGCACAGGGTAAGTTCATACAGGAAACGATGAAAAACTACCTTGCTCTTCTAGAGGTTGTGGAAAAACTGCGTGAGAAAGAAGAAGCTAAGGTGGAGGTGAGAGGAAACGGAGAGTTGAGCTCAATGGCTGAAGACTTCCTCAGGAGCAGAAGATAATGAATAAAATTAAAAGCATAGACTACAAAGACTGGTATTTAAACCAGGGGCGTATTCCTGACCGTGAGTCAGCTGAGTATAAACCCTTTTTTGATTTCCATAGAGATATATGCTTAAATGGTGCTATGATGAACGGGGTGTTTATCAACCCTTTCCTCTACTGGCACCTAAACATCTGGCACACTGAAGTGGATGTTATTGATGAACGTGGAAGAATATCACAGAAATATGCCAACCCACTCCTTCGTGATAATGAGTGGATTGTGACAAACGAAATAGAAAGGGCTCAACAAGACAAGAAAGGACTAGTAATACTAGGAATTCGACGTTTTGCTAAGTCTGTTTTAGAGGCTTCTTACATAGGGTGGGGCGCTACATTTGATGAGAATTCCCAGAATGTGATCGCTGGGTTGAATGCCCCCGATATAAAGCTGATCACGGATAAGCTGGACAAGGGCCTCAATTTTTTGCCTGAAGCATGGAGATGGCAGAGAGTGGAGGATAACTGGAAAAACCAAGTCACCCTAGGTATTAAGACCAAATCAGGAGAACGTATACCCTTCTCTCAAATCCTCATCCGTAACTTGGATGAGGGTAATAATGAGGAAGCAATTGCTGGTACCAAACCCCGTAAATTAATTATTGACGAGATTGGTAAGGGTAACTTTCTTCGTGGTTTTCAGGCAGCTGTACCAGGTTTCACAACTCCTTATGGATGGGGGTGCTCTCCAATTCTTACTGGGACTGGTGGTGACATGAAGCGATTCATGGATGCCAAGAGTCTAATGTTTGATGTGGACAACTTTAACTTCCTAACATATAACAATGAAAAGGATGAGAAACGTATTCATGGCCTGTTTATTTCGTATAAATATCGAATGGAGGCTAAGGAAGAAAGTACCCTTGGTACATTCCTAAATCAATCCAAGGATAGTGACTTGTATAATGTAAAGATGTTGGTGAGTAATGAGGACAAAGCTAAAGAAATTACAGAGTCTACATTAGAGCGTCTTAAAAAGGCTGGAGATAGGGTGGCTTATTTAAAAGAGAAGATGTACTACCCGCTTGAGGTGGATGACATCTTCCTAAATGAGGACACAAACATATTTGATATTGAGACAGCTAAACGTCAAAAGGCTAGACTCATTGGTCAAGAACGCACAGGCACCCCTGTTATATTGTTTCATGATGGAGAGAAGATTAGTCATGAGTTTACAGACAAACAACCCATTACTAATTTCCCTCTTAAAAACAGTGATTTAAAGGATGCTCCTGTTGTCATATATGAGTTTCCTTTAGAAAACCCACCATACGGATTATATGTAGCAGGTGTGGACCCTTATAGACAAGGACAAGCTGTTTATTCTACATCTTTGGGGTCTGTATATATTTATAAGAGAATGCACGACATAACTGGTGAGAAATACCAAGATATGTTCGTAGCTTCGTATTGTGCAAGGCCTGATAAGAAAGAAACCTGGGAAGAACAGGCTAGACTTCTTATTAAGTATTATAATGCACGAACGCTCTGTGAAAATGATGATATCTCCTTCATAGAATATATGAAAGCAAAAGGAGATGCACACTATCTTGAGAAACAACCTGAGTGGTTGAAAGAAGTGGTGCCTGGTACCACTGTCAAACGTGAGTATGGGGTGCATCGCTCAGCAGATAAGATAAGAGACTATCTGCACAACTGTTTGAAGAAGTATATGGAGGCTGTTGTATATCAGGAAAAGAACGAGGATGGTGATATTATCAAAGAGGTGACAGGTGTGTCAAAGATATTTGATCCTGTTCTGTTGGAAGAGATTATTCAGTATAACGATCAGGGTAACTTTGACCGTATTGTAGCAGCAGAACTAGCTATTGCTCAGGCTCTTAAGATGGACCCCATTCTAGGCAGGGTGGGTGGATCAGGAGATGACAGAATGAAAGCATTGTTTAGACCAAATAAGAAAAACCAATTGTTTACAGAATCAAGAGGGTTATTCCAAAAGAAAAAAAGTAAATTGTTCTCATAATGGCAATTATTAGATATACGAAAGATGCTACCATCAGGTATGCCTATCTTAACATCTTCCCTGACCAGTTTAAAACTGATAAGGAAAAGCAAGATGAAAGCTGGATTAAAAACACAATGGACTACTTTGCAAACAAAGCATATGCTGAGTATGTAAAGAACCGTGACACGTTTGTTAAAAACTATGACCTAATGAAAGGTATCCTGAGGATGGAAGACTTCTATCAGGAGCCACAAGTACGTTCATTCACAGATGTACTTACAGCTGACTTACAACTTCCTGCATATGTTAAGATGTATTCCATCATCACCACTCCTGTTAATGAATTAGTGGGTGAAATAAGCAAGCGCCCTGACACATTCAGGGTGAAGGCTTTTGATGATGATAGTAAGTCTGAAGAACTTGAATTTAAAACAGAGATTCTTCAGCAATATGTTCTAGGAAAAGCTAAACAGCAAATCTTAGCAAATGCTGCTATAAGTGGTCAAGAACTATCTGATGAAGAGGTGCAGCAAATGACAATGGATGATGTAAAAGACACTTTGGATAGCTATACATCTGTAGCTGAAAAGTGGGCTAACCATGTGCTTACATGCCAGAAAGTTGAATTCAATGTAAAAGAAAAGAGCGAAGATGCATTTCGTGACATGTTAATTTCTGGAAGAGAATTCTATCACATATATGAAGACAATTCAAAGCTTGGATTTAACATTGATGTGGCTAACCCAAAGAATACATGGTTTCTTACAACTCCTGATAGGAAGTATATTTCTGACCCTACAGGTAGAGCACAGGGTGCCTATGCTGCTGGTACAGTGCAAGTTATGGAGCTTTCAGAAATCATTGAAAGCATTCCTGATCTCACTAAAGAAGAAATAGACCATCTAAGAAGTTCTCTTCAAGACTACGGATTAATCAATGTACGTGAATCAAATCTGGGTAATCCTAACGTAGTGCCTGGTATTGATTCAGTGACATATGATACATTTGATCCTCTTGTTCTTCAAACACGTATGATTATTGAATCAGAGATGAAGGAGAACAACGATGGTCTTAAGGACTTCTTGGGACTCACATCTAATGTTAGTTCTTTTGGATATAAATATGTTGTTGTTCGTTGTTATTGGATGAGTAAGAAGAAGATTGGTAAACTCATCTATTTGGATGAGCTTGGTAACGAGCAATCTGTTCTTGTAGATGAAAACTATAAGAGTGGCACTATTCCTACACAACAATCGTTAGAGTGGGGATGGATTAATCAGTGGTATCAAGGAACAAAGATTGGTCCAGACATCTATCACGTTAAACCTTTTAAGCTTCTTAATTATTGTCCCATCATTGGTATAACCTTTGAGGTGAAGAACACAGAAGCTAAATCTCTGGTTGACTTGATGAAGCCTTTCCAGGTGCTGTACAACGTATGTATGAACCAGCTTTACAAACTCCTCGAGAAGGAAGTGGGTAAGGTGTATTTGACATCCATCAGACATATTCCTGTTCCTAAGGATGGTGATGCCCAAGATGCTTTGGATGTATGGGAATTGGAAGCAAGAAACAGGGGTGTTGTCTTTATTGATGACAGCCCTGAGAACCTGAAGAGTCCAAGTTCATTTAATCAGTTTAGAGATATTGACCTCACACGTACACAGGAAATCCAATCTCGTTACACACTAGCTCAACAATTAAAGAACGAGTGTTGGGAGCTCGTGGGGATGAGTAGACAACGTATGGGATCTATCACCGCTAGTGAATCTGCTACAGGTGTAAACACAGCTGTACAACAGTCTTATTCTCAAACAGAACCTTTGTTTATAGCACACGAATATGTAATGGGTCAGCTCTATCAAGCTATTATTGATGCTGCTCTATATGTAGAAAGTAAGAAGCCTCAGTCTACACTTAGTTATATTACTAGCGAGGGTGAGAGTGCTTTTGTGTCTGTCAATGGTTCTGATCTTAAGTTCCGTGACCTGAAGGTGTTCTTGACAAATCGTCCTGAGGATACACAAATGTTTAATGAGCTTCGTCAATTGGCCCAGCCTTTGATGCAGAATGGTGGATCTCTGTATGACGTAATTGAGTTGTACAGCACCAAGTCAATGAGACAGATGAAGAAGGTGTTTAAAGAGCTTCGTGATAAACAAGACGCTATACAACAGCAACAGTTGCAAACTCAACAGCAGCAAGTGGAACAACAGGGTCAGATTGCTCAGGCTCAATTGCAACAATCTCAAATACAGAAAGAGCAGGATATTGCAAATGATAATTATCAGAACGAACTTGATCGTATAAACAAGAAAGAGATTGCTCTGATAAATGCTGAGGCTAAATCTATGGGTATGGGACTTGCAGATGTTGATGCATCAGGAACACCTGATGTATTGGAAATCAGCAAGATAGCTGCAGAACAAGAAAGAACAACCAAGGATTATCAGATGAAGATGGCAGATATCAACACAAAAAACAGACTGGCTGCTGAAAAGATTGCGCTCGAAAAGGAAAAACTACAAGTGGCTCGTGAGAACCAAAAGAACGATTTAGCCATAGCTAAAGAGAATGCAAAAGGAAGAGCAAAAAAACCTAAGAAAGACTAATGGATAAAGAGGAAATTATAACAGACGAGATTTTTCCTTTTGATCCTATTCCTCATGAAGACATCACAGCCTGCATACAGGCCATGGGTGTGATTGAGGACATGGACACTGTTCTTATGTCTGAGGAAGAAGTTGAGATGGTGAACGGAATAAAAAAGATGTCATTACTAATTACTTATCAGGCTCTTAAAGAGATATTTGAGGGAAGTCAATATGGAAATAAAGAATCCACATAAGGTTGAACACCGTAAGTTGGGAAAGGAAAGAGCGTGGGGAATAGCGTGGATGGAAGAAAATAAGATAAGTATAGATCAAGGATTGACAGGATATAGATATCTTCTTTATCTTCTCCATGAGCATTTCCACCTAAAACACCCTGACTGGAGTGAGACAAAGGTTAGAAAAGAGTCCTCTCTGACAGCCAGATTCCTATGGAAGATGGGTTTCAGGTGGGTGGAGTTAAAGTGATTTAGTTAGAGTGAATTACATTAATGCTATATTATCTACGAAAACAGCTGATATAGACATCTAACTCTTTGTTATTCAATAGGTATTATATACTTTTACGTTTCATAAACCAATCAAAAACAACTACATATGGCTGAGAACCTTGAGACGCCATCATTTGGCAACTTTAGTATTGAGAACACCATGGAGATGGGACCTGGTGGAGCAGAACTTCTAAACGATCTTCTTTCTCCTGAAACCTCTACAAGCAGTCCTGATCAACTTCAGGAGATTGTAAAAGAGGCTAAACCACCTGAATCACCCAAAGCACCAGATGTTCCAAAAGGTAAAGAGGTTGTTCCTAAAACAGATGGTGAAGAACTAACAGGTCAAGACCTGATTTCTAGTTTCCTAGGAGATAACACTGGGGATGAGGATAATACAGAAGAAGCTGATCCTCAACCAGTTAAGAAGAAAGCTCCAGTTGCAGAAGCTAAACCTGCTGCAACAGAAGAAACTAACACTGATGAAAATACAGAAGTAGATGAGCAAGTGAGTCAATTCACAGCTCTGTCTCGTGATCTCTTCAAACTGGGTGTCTTTTCACAAGATGAGGATGAACAAGAAGTTAACATCTCCACTCCTGAAGAGTTCCTTGAGCGCTTCCAAAGTGAGAAGAAGAAAGGAGCTGTTGAAATGGTACAGAGTTTTATTGGTCAGTTTGGTGAAGATTATCAACAAGCGTTCGATGCTATATTCGTAAAAGGTGTTAATCCAAAGGAATACTTTGGTACATATAACAATGTTGTAAGCTTCGCTGATATGGACTTGTCACAAGAGAATAATCAAGTGTCAGTTATAAAGCAAGCGCTAGCTGATCAAGGGTTTGAGCCTGAAGATATTAGCACAGAAGTTGAAAGACTCAAAAACTACGGTGATTTAGAAAGTGTAGCAACAAAGCACCACAAAGTGCTTGTTAAGAAGGAAGCCCAGAAACTTGCCCAAATGGAGCAAAAAGCTGAGGTGGAGCTACAACAGAAACAAGCTGTCAAGAATCAGTATATTAATAACGTTCAGCAAGTCCTTCAGGATAAGCTGAAATCCAAGGAGTTTGATGGGATACCCCTCAACCCTAAGTTGGCAAACGAACTACAAGACTTCCTGCTGGTAGATAAGTATAAAACAGCAACAGGAGAAACTCTTACAGATTTCGATAAGACCATCTTAGAGTTGAAAAGACCTGAAAACCATGCAACTAAAGTGAAGGTTGCACTGCTACTAAAGATCTTAGAAAAAGATCCTACACTATCTACCATCCAAAGAACAGGCGTTTCTAAGAAATCAAACGAACTGTTTGGGGAAGTGGCTAGACAGGTGACTAAGGTTAAGTCAGGAACTAGCAGTGGCTCTCAGCCTTCTAAACAAAATTCATGGTTTTTATAATTTTTTCATAAACACAAAAGAATAAAAAATGGCAATTCAAACAATCCCAGGTCTAACTGGCTTCACGTATGCTCGTGTCGCTTCTATGGACAAGCGTGCTGTAGGTAAGCTAACTGACGCTAATCACCTGGAGAGCTTTCACTCAACTGAGCCTGCTGATTACGACAAGAAAATCATCAGCCTCTATACACAGAGCTCTCTGTACAGCAATGACTTCCTTGACATGATCAACAAAAGCACGCCTTATTACATTGATAATAATAGCGATGCTTGGAAATGGCAAGTAGCTGTTCCCTACAAATTCCCCAAAATCATCGATGTACCTAACTCAACTCTTGAGTTGAGCAAGCCTGGTATCGATGGACAAGAGTTCCAATTGGTACTTGACACAAACGAGTTCTCTAAGAACGCAATTGTTTCTGTTGGTAGCCGTCAGTATGGTCCTCGTTTCTACGTTATTAAGGACCCAATTCCTTGGAACATGGGATTCCTTTATAGCTTCACTTTGGTTACAGATAACCCAACTGTAGACTTCGTTAGCTCTACTTTCTTACAAGTAGGTATCGAGCTTGAGTTGGTTGATGCTGCAATTGGTGAGTTTGATCAAGATTTGTTAGGTCTTCCTCGTTTGGGTGAGCAAATCACAATGTTTGAATCTTTAGGTTCTGCATATGGTTTTGAGCACAAAATCACTGAGTGGGCTGATGACAAAATGATGCGTGACTCTGCAGGACGTCCTTTGGATATCCTTGTATATGCACCTCAGCGTCGTAACCAACTTCCTTTAACTCGTAACGATGTTAAATGGGAGCCATTTATTGAGTTCTGGATGCGTAAGTCTATGCTTGAGTTAAAAGTTAAGCGTATGATTTGGTCTCGTCCTGGTACTGTTAAGACTAACGGTAGCAAGCAAGAATTAAAGCGTACATCTGCTGGTGTTTACCACCGCATGCGTAACAACGGTAACCTGGTTCAATACAACCGTGGTGAATTTACTGCCAACCTGATTCGTTCTGTGTTTGGTGACCTGTTCTATCGTCGTGTGGATGTTAAAGACCGTCGTGTTAAAATGTACACTAACGAAGCAGGTTTTGACGTGTTCCAGCAAGCTTTGAAGACAGACGCTTTGAATAGCGGTCTTACCTTCATGGCTGATAGCGGAAACCGTTATATGCAAGGAGAAGGACAACACATCACTTACAACTTTGCATTCGATGCAATGGTAACTCGTGAGACTGGTCGTGTTGAACTGATTCACCTGAAGGAACTTGACCTTCCTCAATCTAACCTAGAGTTTGGACAGAACAAGAAGTCTACACCTGTATTCATGGTGTTTGACGTAAGTCCTATGTCTGATGGCTCTATGGTTAACAACATCCGTGAAGTTCGTATGAAGGGTGCTCCTTCTATGACTTGGGGATATATCGATGGAACTCGCCACCACTTAGGCTTTGCTAAGTCTCAGGGTATGAGCTCTGCGAACAAATTCCCAGGATATGAAATCTGGATGAAAGACCGTTGTGATGTATTCATTGAGGACTTGTCTCGTACAGTTCTGATTGAAGAAATTCCACAGTTCTAATAAGAATACAGCTATACGCTGTTCTTATAAACTACCGAGGAGAGATTGCCCCCCACTTCAGAGTGGGGGAGCTCTTCTCAAATTACAGAGGTGAGGATTGGGGTGTCTCCCAATCGCTATGAGGTTCGGTCCTTACATCTCTGCAAATAAACCAAATAAATAAACTACATATGGGTAAGTTAGGTAAAATCTCAACGCTTAAGAAGGAGTATAACAACTCACAACTTCAAACAATGCAAGGTGGCCTTTCTTTAAGAGGGCTTACACGTATCCCTGGAACAGGGGTGTTTAAGTATCCTTACAAGGAACTTGATGGTAAATACCGCACAGGTATTGATCCTGATGCTGCTTACATACGCAGAATCTCTGATCCTCTAGAAAGAGAAATGGAGACTGAACGTGTAACAGCACTTAGAGACAAGTTGCAATCTGCACTTGGTGATGTTGATTTAGGTCCTCGTTCTAGTTTCTGGAACTATGGAATGTCTACATCTTCAAATGACACTTTGCATATTCAGCCTGTAAAGCTGCTTGATGGAGACAACTTCTTTGATCTTTCTATTCCTTTTCAGGAGTTAGCCTTCTCTTGGTTACGTGTTCATCCCACCATTGCAAGCTCTTATCAAGCTTGGGAGCGTGGTGAGTTTCCTGCAGATACACAGTTTTGTGTAGCTGACGAGGATGTTGAGAATGCAGTGATGTTTAAGAAAAAGCAACTTATCAACAAGGCTATTGTCAAGTTTGACAGTATGACCCCTGAGAGAAAAAGAAAAGTGGCTCGCTTGTTAGGACTACCTGTAACTGATGATACTAAAGAGGAAGCTGTTTACAATCTTGTAGACAATGTCCTCAAACAAACCGAGTTTAAGAACGGTAAGTATCAAGGGTTAAATCCTGTTGAAGTGTTCACACGCTTCGCAGACATGAAGGATAACTTACTCCATATCAAAGACTTAGTGAAACAAGCTCTCACACATTCTATCTATAGGGCAAGACCAAATGGTAAAATTTATGAGGGTGAGTTTGAAGTAGCTAAGGATGAAGATGATTTAATTAAACTACTTGCTGACGATGATAATCAGGACTTGCTCCTCACTCTCGAAGGTAAGTTGAAATCTAAGAAATTAGCTGCAGTATGATACCAGTAGATAGTTTATTATATAAGATTGACCAAAAACTAAATAAACTATCGACCAACATACACCAGCAAATAAACTTAGAAGATAAGATTCTGGCTCTCAATGAGGCCCAGATTAAGCTGATAAAACAAAAGGTTGATGGTTTTAGTGTAATAAGTGGAATGGGTCTCGATGCTTTTAAGAAGCGTTATGAGGACCTCCAAAGCTTAGTAGTCACTTACAACAATCAACCTCTTGATCTAACTCTCAGGAACGCTGAACTAAATCAATGGTTTGCTAATCTACACGCACTTGTTCCTAAGTACATGTTCTATATTGATGCATATGTACTAGCTGACAAAGGGGTGTGTAAGGACAGAAAGATTTGGATTAACAGAGACTTGGCTAAACATGGTGACCTTCAGTTTATTCTGAATAATGACCACTACAGGCCCTCTTTTGAATACCAAGAGACTTTCAACTTCCTTTCGACAGATGAAATATCCATCTTCACTGATGGTACCTTCACTCCAAGTAAGATATATATGTCCTACATGCGTTATCCTTTGTACATAAACAAGACAGGATACATTATGTTAGATGGCCAACCATCATTTGACCAAGACTGCGAACTTGAACTATATCTAGAGGATGAACTGTTAGACTTAACAGTACAAAACCTTGCAATGTACACTGAGAACCAATCTGCTGTTCAAAGTGCACAATTCAGGATACAGACAAACGAATAGATTTTTTAATCACCTAAAATAAAACAAAATGGCTGATTTTTCATTAACTACGCTCTTCGTAGTACCAGTAGGGCAAACTGCGCTCCCTAGTTCTGGATCTACGCAAAACTTGAGCGCTGGCCAAGTGGGTATCTTCAGAAATGACTACACCCTTGCCACAGCTGCAAACATTGCTGCTGCTCCTTATTTCTATGTTGCGCAGGGCCGTACTAATACTTATCTGCAAGGCTCTAAGCGTTCTGATAAGATTAAAGGTTGTCCTTCAGGAACTGGTTGCAAAAGCAACGTAACTGAGTGGTACAAAGTGGTTGGTTGTCCAACCCCTGTAACTCAGGTTACAGATGTAGTAAACTGGAACGTACAGTGTGGTGACATTGTTACCTTAACACTTCGTGCCCACTCTAGCTACCTAGACACTCTGTATTTCAATGGTTTCACTCGTTCAGTAACTGTAAATGCACCTTGTTGCGATTGCGATGGTGATCCTTGTGATATCGTAGATGTACCTGCTTTGATTGATGACATCATCATTCATTTGAACTATCAAGCTCCTGGTAACAACCCTGACAACATCACTTTCTCTGACTTCTATCAATTCCAAAGAATTGGTAACGACCAAAACGCTTTCTTGCGTATCACTGGTAAGCCTCTTACCAAATATGGTCAGCCTTGTGATGTGGCAGCATTCCCCTTCGAGTATGACAGAATGTGGTTCCGTACATTCGTGTTTAGTGGACCTGCAACAACTGCTGATTTCATTGTAGCAGATCCTTGTAACACTGTAGCTGATCCAGTAATTATCCAGCGTTCTTCTTACGCTGTTGGTACTTCTGCTGAGATTGCTCAACTGGAGAAGAACTTCTACAGCTATCAAGCTGGATATTTGAAGCACCTCTACAGAATGAATGGTTATAACGAGAACTTTGAAAGCTGGGTAAGTGATGGTGTTACTTATGACACCTACTACATCAAGTTCAACGAGTACAACAAGTCTGAATATCAGTGGGGTGACTACATCTATGAAGATAGCACTGTAATCATTGCTACTCCTCAAACACAATCTAGCGGGGCTTCAAACCCAATTGGTGGATTGATTGAGGCTGTTCTTGAGGCTGGTCTGGGTACTGTAACTGCTGATAACTCTTGTATCACCACTACATCTACTACAACCACTGTATGGCCTTCTACTACTACTACATCAACTCTGATTCCGTAATAGTAGGGACATAGAAACATTCATATTAACCTAAGCCAGAGGTGAGAGGATTAAAACTCAGATCCTCTGGCTTATTTATTTAAAACAATATGGCAGACTTGAAACTAGACATATTAGTAATTCCTACATATAATGTACAGACGTTAGGTGTTGCTGATGCTTCTGTCTATCCTACAGACCCTCCTGTTGTTTCTGGAGCAACTATTGAAATCAACGTTCCTGGTTTTGGGGTGGTGGTTAAACCATTCAGTGTTAATGACTTTAATGTATTCACAACATCAAACCTAGGACTGAGCCCTGTAGGAGTGGATCAACCACTACCTGACGGGGTTTATCGTTTAAGATATTCTGTAGCCCCTGCATACATAAACTTCGTAGAGAAGTCCATTGTGCGTGTGGAAAAGCTACAGGAGAAGTTTGACAACGCATTTATGAAGCTTGATATGATGGAATGTGATAGAGCTATTAAAACACAAGCAAAGGTTAATCTCACCACCATCTATTTCTTCATTCAAGGCTCTATAGCAGCAGCTAACAACTGTGCCACAGAGCAAGCGATGAAGCTCTATAACCAAGCAGACATGATGCTTAATAACTTCCTCAAGAACAATTGTGGATGCTCTGGAAATAACTACGTAATAAACTTCTACTAATATGGCAAAGTGTCGAGGCTGTGGAGCTAATGTTGGATGCGGATGTCAATTAATTAATGGTCTTTGTGGCTTGTGTCATGCAGCCGCTAAACAAGGAACAAACTTTATAAGAAATGTTATCACCAAGGCTTACACATTGTCCAGAATGTGCTAGTATTCCAGCACTTATTGCTGAGATAGATTGTAAGCTAGCCAAACTAGCGGACAATCTGTACAATAATATTGTCTTTATCCTAAACCAACCTATACCTGCAGGAGCAATGTTAGACTTGCTCAACTACAGGAGAATACTTGTTTACAAACTTTGTAATCCAAATTATGCCGCTGCATTCACAGTAAACATGATTGCAAGCAGAGTTAAAATTCTAAATTCTAAATAAATGTCTTGTTCTAATTGTTTTAACGGATGCGCAGAGATTGTTTCTGATCAATGCGTTAGATATACAGGAATAGATGTTCCCATTCTGGGAATCAAAAATGGTGACTCTCTATCTTATATAGAGCAAGCTCTCATCACCTTTCTCACCTCTACGCTTAATGGCACAGGAATTATCCTTGAGATTAATCCCGCTATTATATGCAATATTGTAAATAAAAACCTAGTAGAGTGTCAGGACCTTTCTCTTCCTAATGTAATTAGTGCTATCATAAAGGCTGTCTGTGAGTTGGATGAGCGTCTTACAGAATTAGAAGGTGACTTTGCTGCACTGGAGGGACCCTACACAATTGGATGTCTCACTGGTGTAACTGGCACTTCTGGAACACATGCCATCCTTCAGGCAGTAATTACAAAGCTCTGTGCACACATTGCTGATTTTGATGCTTTTGTAATAGATGTTGAGACCAACTATGTAAAGAAGTCAGAGCTCTGTGCTCTGGTGGCAGCTTGTACACCAGCTCCTTCACCTGCTGCCTACAAGGATAGAATGGTACCTTTCACTGTTGTTGAATATTATGGTACAATATCTGGTAACTTTAATGGTACTGGTGCAGGTCTTGGTGCTTGGGATAAAATCTACCTTTGTAATGGTAACAATGGCACTCCTGATAAAAGAGGGCGTGTAGGTGTTGGTGTTACAGATAATACCATGGGTGGAGGACCCATGAACCCTGCTGTTAATCCTGCAGTTTCTGGAAATCCTACTTATACATTACTAGGAACAGCTGGTTCTAACACAGTGGTACTCACTACTCCCCAGATTCCTGCTCACACGCACACAACAGATCCTCAAATTAGTGATCCTGGACACACGCATTTTACAACACTTTCTGGTGGTCAGGTGGCTCTTACATCAACTACTCCTTTAGCTCAAACTGCAACCTATGGAGGTAACACTAGTTACTCTTTGGCTGGTGCAGCGGGAACTGCTGATATTGGAATCACTAACTCTAAAACAACTGGCATCACTATTACTGATAAAGCAATTTCTTCTACAGGAGGAGGATTAGCTCACTCTAATTTCCAACCTGGTCTTGGTTGTTACTACATCATGTATATTCCTTAATAGCTTAAAATCATTATATAATGTATCACGTTCCCCAGAACCCTTGCTGTACACCTCAGCCAATAGTAACACCTTGTGGAGGAAACGATCCTTGCTCAGCACAACCTATTGGTAGTCAGTTAGTTGTATATAGTGGACCCAATCTTGCTTGCACAGGAATTCAAACATGCAACACCTTATCGGTGGCTCTTCAAAAAATAAATGAAAAGATTTGTAACCTGCAAGATCAGATTGATGATTTGTCAGATGCTCTAGATATTTGTTGCACCACTACCACTACCACTTCTACATCTACTAGCTCAACTACCACTACAACAACAACAATTCTTTGTCCTTCTTGTGAGTTCTATTCTGTAACTAATGAAACAGTTACACCTGTAGAAATTGTATACTACGCATGTGGAGGGGTGTTTACAAACGCTACAGTGGGTAGCTTTAGCACTATTTATGTTTGTGCTTGTGTAGATACATTGGTGGTTCCTCCTTTACCAGGTGTGTCTTCTGCTAATATAGGAGCTTGTCCAATAACTACCACCACCACTACTTTATTGCCAACCACTACAACCACCACTACACTAT